>Ga0070747_1001194_pt1 | contig 12742 bp, 13 predicted proteins | sample VirMetDEL_Mar_31_FD_77321 | JGI IMG/M metagenome (GOLD analysis project Ga0070747, IMG submission 77321) | Aqueous microbial communities from the Delaware River and Bay under freshwater to marine salinity gradient to study organic matter... | ecosystem: Environmental > Aquatic > Marine > Coastal...
ATCGTAATTGCACAACCTCACTCGGCTGCTGTTACAAATACTTTAACTTTACCAGCAGGTGCTAGTTCAACTTTAGTATCTCTTGTTTCAGAAGATACTTTAACAAACAAAACTTTAACTTCGCCAAAAATAAATGAAAATGTAGCAATAACTTCAACAGCTACAGAATTAAATAAAATGGATGGTGATACATCTGCTACTTCTACAACTGTTGCTGATGCCGATAGAGTAGTTATGAATGATAACGGAACTATGGTTCAAGTTGCTGTTACAGATTTAGCTGCATACTTTGATGATGAAATTACATCTATGCCTAATCTTACTACGGCAGCTGGCTTGGTAACAGTTAGTGCTTTAAATGCTGGTTCAATCACTTCAGGATTTGGAACTATTAACACAGGATCATCAGCAATCACAACAACAGGATTAATTAGTGGTGGTTCACTAGATATTGATAATGTTTTAATTAACGGAACAACAATAGGTCATACAGACGATACTGACCTAATGACAGTAGCAGATGGTTTATTAACTGTTGCAGGCGAAGTTCAAATGACAACTTTAGATATTGGTGGAACTAACGTTACATCAACAGCTGCAGAATTAAATAAATTAGATGGAGTTGGAACATTAAAACAAGCGGGTAAAGAAACTATTTGGGTTCCAGCGCAAGCTATGACACCTACATCTTCAAATGGATGTGCAACTTTAGCAACAGTAGAAACTACATCGGGTAGACCCGACATGAACGTTTTAGATTTTGATAAAGACTCTGACGAGTTTGCACAGTTTGCTGTTGCTTTTCCTAAATCATGGAACGCAGGTACAGTTACTTTTCAATTTTTTTGGTCAGGTATTGCTGCAACAACAAGTGTTACTTTAACTTTAGCTGGAGTTGCTTTTGCAGACAATGATAGTATTGATACCGCTTATGGAACAGCAGTTGCTGTTGCTGATAATGCTCAAGGTGCAGTAGAAGAATGTTTAGTTTCTGCTGAAAGTGGAAATATTACAATAGCTGGTTCTCCAGGGGACAATGAACTTACTTATTTTAGAATTGGTAGGGATGTTTCTGAAGATGACATGGCAGGTGATTGTAGATTACATGGTATTAAATTACACTTTACTACTGATCTTGCTAATGATGCGTAATGTACTATGAGAGATTTAAAAAATATTATTATTGAAGGTAAAAGTACTAAAAATACAAAACCATCTAGAGGTAAGTATTTTGGTTATCACGTTTTAGGATTTGGTTCTCCTGGAGTTGTTGAAGCAGACCCTGCATATATTGCAGCTACAGGTGGAACTGTTTCTACTAGTGGTAATTTTAAAATACATATTTTTACAGGACCAGGTACATTTTGTGTTTCAGCTGGAGCAGGAACTTTAGGAATAGCTGATTATTTAGTTATAGCTGGCGGAGGTGGTGGTGGAACCTGCGGTGGCGGTGGCGGAGGTGCTGGTGGTTTTAGAGAATCATCAGGTGCTGCTTCAGGTTGTTATTCAGCAAGTCCATTAGGTGCTTGTGTTTCAGCCATACCAATTACACCAGGTGCTTTACCAATTACTGTAGGAGCTGGAGGTAGTGGTGGAAACCCAAATTCTTTTGTAAACACAGGTGCAGCTAATGGCGGTGTTTCAACTTTTTCAACAATTACTTCTGCAGGTGGCGGTGTAGGTGCTACTTCTTTAGGAGGTCTTGCTACTGCGGGTGGTTCTGGCGGAGGTGGAGGTGGAGCATATCCTCCTGTAGGATTAGCAGGTGGTGTTGCTGGAGCAGGTAACACACCCCCTGTAAGTCCTCCTCAAGGAAATACTGGTGGAACAGGAATGACAAGTCCTTCAGTTAGACCATCTGAATGTGGCGGTGGTGGTGGAGCTGGTGCGGTTGGAGGAAATTCAGCTAATGGATCTTCAGGTGGAAATGGTGGAAATGGTTTAGCTAGTTCAGCATCAGGATCTGCTGTAACAAGAGCCGGTGGTGGAGGCGGTGGAACTTTTGGACCAACTAACTGGGGAAACGCAAACCCAGCAGGATCTGGTGGATCTGGTGGCGGTGGTGATGGTAAAAAAGGATTACCACAAGGAAATGGCCCTGCAACTAGAGGAGACGATGCTACTGCAAATACTGGTAGCGGTGGAGGTGGAGCCGGAAGACCATATGCACAAGCAAGTGGTGGTGGCGGTGATGGTGGATCAGGGATTGTTATTATTCGTTATCAATTTCAAGCGTAGAATAGGAAAAATATTATGGCACATTTTGCAAAAATATCAGAAGAAAACGAAGTTCTAACAGTTCTTACATTAAATAATTCAGATATGTTAAATGATGATGGTGTTGAAACAGAATCAATAGGACAACAGTATTTACAAACACATAATAATTGGCCTGCTAATCTTTGGATTCAAACTTCATATAACACAAAACAAAATACACATAAGTCAGGAGATAATTCAAAAGCATTTAGAGGAAACTATGCTGGTATTGGTTATACCTGGGATGCAGATAATGAAATTTTTTGGCCATCAAAACCTTATAGTTCTTGGGTAAAACATGTTGCAACTGCAACTTGGAAATCACCTTTAGGTGATGCTCCTGAATTAACAACAGAACAACAAACACAAGTTGATGCTGGTAGTCACGCATGGACTTACACATGGAATGAATCAGCATATCAAGCTAACAATGAAAATGGTTGGACATTGACAAATTTAGTTGCATAATATATATATTTAGTGGTGGTATGGATAAGAAAGTATTAAGCGAACAAGCATTATATTATGGTGATGTCAAAATGCCAAAGCATTGGCAGATTGATCGAACTAAACTATCACTTGATATTTTACAATCAAAATTAACAAATCTACAATTTCCATTTTCTAAAACTTGGGATAAATTAAACACTTATATTAGAGACTACATTAATCTTAAACATGAGTTAACTTTAATTAATAAAGAAACTTGGGGTGATATTTATAAACCTACAGAAATAACACCTCCATTATTACACATTGATCCAGTAGATTTAAAAAACTCTCCAGATTTTATTTTATTGTATGGTTTAAAAGTTGAAGACTGTGTAGTTAAAATACATTACGAAGATAATAGAAGAAAAGGAAGAAGTTGGAATATACCTCTTACAAACAATAAATTTATAATGTTTCCATCAACAAACATGTATTACATAACTAATAATCAAAAAGACAATTTAAACTTTATTCAAACTATAACTTATGAATACATCTAAAATTTATTGGGCTCCTGCTAGTTATAGTGAAACGGAAGATTGGAACATTCTTTATCCTGAACCTAAAAATTTATTTAAATCTGTTTTAGAACAAAAAGAAAACAATTTAGAAAAACAAAATAATTTGTTTTTGTGCCCTGCTGTTAAAAGTTTATTTGAAAAAATAATAGTAGTTAAGTGTCCACTAACTTCTCACTATAAAATAGTAGATAATACAATTGTTCCTGTTTCTGATAATTATTTAGTTTGTGATACACCCCATAAATCAAATATAAAAGGAAGCTATTTATTTACTATTGTTATACCTTATGTTTTTTTTAGTGAAGAAGATATTGACATGACAATGACTTCTCCTTTTTTTTCTAATAGTCAACACTTACAATATGCCTCAATGGTTCCTGGAACTTTTAATATTTCACAGTGGTTTAGAAGTGTAAATTTTGAATTTAATATTTGGAACAACAATGAGTTTAAAATACATGAAGGTGAGGACATGGTTTATTTTAATTTTAATTGTAAAAAAAATATAGAACTAATTAGATTTGATTTAAATGAAGATTTAAGAAAAATATTAAATACTTGTTCTAATTCATCTAGTTGGGAAAAATTTGTACCATTAGCAAAAAGATACAAAAGATTTAAACAATCTAGATTAAATAATAAAGTATTAAAATTAATAAAAAAGAATTTATTATGAATGTAATTTTTTTATGTTCTATGCCAAGAGCTGGTAATACTGTGCTTGGTTCTATTATTAATCAAAACAAAAAAATAAAAGCAACTCCAAATTCAATAATGTTAGATGTATTAGAAGAACTAAATAAATTAAAAGAAAAATCTACTTTTAAAAATTTTCCAGATCACAAGTCTTTAGATAATCTAATAAAATCAAGTTTTTCAACATACTATAAAGATTGGAAAGCTGAGTTGATTATAGACAGAGGTCCTTGGGGAACACCTGGTAACTTAAACAATTTAAAAAAAGTAATTAAAAAACCTAAATTTATAATATTATATAGACCTGTAAAAGAATGTTTAGCGTCTTTTGCTAAAATTTTAAAAGAAGATAAAAAAGTTAATAATGTAGATGAACATTTAATTAATCTTTTAAATAAAGAAACAGGTATTTTAGGTAAAGCTTTATGGAGCATAAACAATTTAATAAAAAATAAAGAAAACTATAAAATATTTTATTATAAAGATTTAGTAAATAACCCTGATTTATTTTTAAAAAACTTAAGTAAATATATAAAACATGATATTAAATATAATTTAAAAAAATTAAAACAATTTAATGTAAATAATATTTGCTATGATGATTCAGAAACTATAAAAAATTTACATAAAATTAAAACTACTTTTAAAAACTTTAAACCTGAAAGAGTAGAAGATTATTTAACTAATGACATGATAAAACATGTAGAAAGATTTGAATTAAATGAACTTAACTAATTATTACTGGTATTTTAAATCTGCACTAACTCCTAGATTTTGTGATGATGTTATAGCTTATGCAAAACAACAAAAAGAAGTAATGGCTAGAACAGGTAGTTATGGAGATAAAAAATTAAACAAAAAAGAAATATTAGATTTAAAAAGAAAAAGAAATTCTGATTTAGTATGGTTAAGTGATAATTGGATATATAAAGAATTACATCCCTATGTTTATCAAGCAAATAAACAAGCTGGTTGGAATTTTGATTGGGAAAGATCAGAGTCTTGTCAATTTACAAAATATAAATTAAATCAATATTATGATTGGCATTGTGATGGTTGGGATAAACCTTATAAAAGAGACAATCTAAATCACCCAGAACATGGAAGAGTTAGAAAATTATCTATGACTTGTCAATTAACAGATGGTTCAGAGTACACCGGTGGTGAATTAGAATTTGATTTTAGAAACTATGATCCACATATGAGAGATGAATTAAAACATAAAATACAATGTAAAGAAATATTGCCAAAAGGTTCTATTATTGTATTTCCTTCATTTGTGTGGCATAGAGTTAAACCAGTAACGAAAGGAGTTAGGTATTCACTTGTAGTATGGCATTTAGGAAAACCTTTTAAGTAATGGATATAAGCAATCATTTTAATACAGTTATTTGGTCAGAAAAAAAATTGGATTTTGTTAAATCTTTAAATAAAGCTTCTAACAAATACATAAAAGAAGCTAGAAAAAAAAACAAAGAACATATTAAAAAAAATAATGACTTTGGTTTATCACATCATTCTACACCACTTACGCACGACAATAATTTTTTAGATTTTAGAAACTACATTGGTCAAAAATCTTTAGAGTACTTAGATCAACAAGGTTTTGACATGTCAAAATATACAACTATTCTTAGTGAAATGTGGGTGCAAGAATTTTCTAAAAAAGGTGGTGGTCACCACAGTGCACACATACATTGGAATCAACATGTATCAGGATTTTATTTTTTAAAATGTAGTGACAAAACATCTTTTCCAATATTTCATGATCCTAGAACAGGGGCACGTGCAACTAAATTACAAATGAAACCTAATACTAAAGACATATGGCCGGGTACAGAACTTGTAAACTTTAAACCTACACCAGGAACATTAATAATATTTCCAGGATACTTAGAACACGAGTTTGCAGTAGACTATGGTATAGAGCCTTTTAGATTTATACATTGGAACATACAAGCTATACCACAAGGAATGGCTAGAGATGTTTAAAAAGAAAAAATATACAATTATAAGACAAGCTATATCAAAAGACTTAGCTGCATTTATTGCAAATTATTTTAATATGAAAAAACAAGTGTATGATACTTGTAAGAAAACAAGATATTTTTCACCCTTCGAACAAATACTTGGATGGTATGAAAGTGAAAATGACCAAATACCAAATACTTATTCTTCTTATTCTGATATTGCCATGGAAACTTTAATGTTAAAATGCCAACCTAAAATGGAACAAGCAACAGGATTAAAATTATATCCTGCATATTCTTATGCAAGAATGTATAAAAAAGGTGATGAATTAAAAAGACACAAAGATAGGTTTAGTTGTGAGATATCAACTACCATGAATTTGGGTGGTGATGATTGGCCTATTTATTTAGAACCTAATCCTAAAAAAGGTGGCATAATTAAGGATAAAGGTTATGTATCAGAAAACACCAAAGGCATAAAAGTAGATTTAAAACAAGGAGACATGTTAGTTTATTCTGGTTGTGAGTTAGAACATTGGAGAGAAAAGTTTAAAGGTAAACAATGCGTACAAGTATTTTTACATTATAACAACTGTAAAACACCTAACGCTAAAGATAATATGTTTGATCAACGACCACATTTAGGGCTTCCCTCTTGGTTTAAAAAGCTTTAAAACACTTAAATAATATTGTATATAATAATATGGCGGGAGATTCCACCACACCATCTCCTGCCTTATTAAGGATTTTTATATGTTACAAAAAGTACAGTTTGCACCAGGATTTAACAAACAAGTTACAGCAACCGGTGGCGAAGGCCAATGGGTTGAAGGTGATAATGTTAGGTTTAGATATGGTTATCCAGAAAAAATAGGTGGTTGGGCACAATTAGGTTCTACAAGTTTAACTGGTAGAAACACTGCAATACACCACTTTGTAAATACAGCAGGTATAAAATTTGCAGCACTTGGAACTAATAGAATATTATATGCTTACTCTGGTGGTATTTTTTACGACATACACCCAATTAAAGCTACAACAACTTTAACATCAGCTTTTACAACAACTAACGGCTCTGCAGTTGTAACAATAACTTTTGCATCAGCACACAATATAAATAAAAGTGATGTAATATTATTAGATAGTTTTACAAGTATTACTAACTCTGGTTTTTTATCAGGAGATTTTACAGACATAAAATTTATGGTGACAGATATACCAACTGATACTACTTTAACAATTACTATGCCTTCTAACGAATCAGGATCGGGAGCAACCACTTCTGGTGGTATTAGGGTACAACATTATTATCCAGTTGGACCAGCAGTTGAAGTTGCATCTACTGGTTGGGGTCTTGGATCATGGGGTGGTGTAGCACAAGGACAGTTTACGTCAACACTATCATCAGGAATAAATGCATCGGCTACATCATTAACAATGGCTAGTTCAACATCGTTTCCATCATCAGGTACAGTACAAATTGGTTCTGAGCTAATTACTTATACAGGTAATAGTGGAGGCACACTATCTGGACTAACAAGAGGAGCTAATGGTACAACAGCAGCAATACATTCATCAGGTGCAACTGTTACAGATGCATCAAACTTTTTTGCATGGAACGCTGCAGCATCTGGAGATATTGTAACAGATCCTGGTTTATGGTCTTTAGACAATTTAGGTAATAGTTTAGTTGCAACTATATTTAATGGTGAAAGTTTTACATGGAATTCAAATGCAAACAATGCTACAGCAACTAGAGCAGCAGTTATAACAAATGCACCGACAGCGTCACGAGATATGTTAGTATCAACTCCAGACAGACACTTAATTTTTTTTGGTACAGAAACAACAGCTGGTACAAAATCTACACAAGACGAAATGTTTATAAGATTTTCTTCTCAAGAAGATATTAATGATTACACACCTACAGCAACTAACAGTGCTGGTACACAAAGATTGGCCGATGGATCACGGATTGTTGGCTCACTAAGAGGTAGAAATGCAATTTACGTTTGGACAGATACAGCATTGTTTATTATGAGATTTGTTGGAGCACCTTTTACGTTTGCTTTTGAACAGGTAGGTACTAACTGTGGCTTGATTGGTAAGAACGCAGCTGTTGAAGTTGATGGTACAGCATATTGGATGTCAGAAAATGGTTTTTTTAGATATGGTGGACAACTAGAATCACTACCGTGTTTAGTTGAAGACCATGTTTTTGATGACATAAATACAATTCCTAAACAACACATTAATGCAGGACTTAATAATTTGTTTGGTGAGATTAGTTGGTTTTATCCTAACTCAGGATCTAATGTAGTTAATAGAGTTGTAACTTATAACTATATAGAATCATCACCACAAAGACCTATATGGACTACAGGTACCTTAGACAGAACAGCTTGGTCGGACTCTGCTATATTTGGTAAACCTCACGCATCACAATATGATGCTAATACTAATGTAGCAAGCACTAGCACAACCTATGTGCAAGGTAATACAGACGGGTCGTCAATATATTATGAACATGAAAAAGGATTAGATCAAATTAAAGAAGGTGCAACTTCTGCTATTACTGCTAATATACAATCTGGAGATTTTGATATAGGACTAACACAAGATGGCGGAGCGTCACTAAAAGGTGATGGTGAATTTATGATGAAAATTAGAAGAATACTACCAGATTTTTTATCACAAACAGGTGACACTAGAATTACATTAAACCTTAAAGATTTTCCAAACGATACAGCAGCAAGTTCATCACTTGGTCCGTTTACAATAAGTAGTGGTACACAAAAAGTTGACACACGTGCTAGAGCTAGATCTATATCTTTAAAAGTAGACAACACAAGTACAAGTCAATTTTGGAAACTAGGTACATTTAGAATAGATATACAACCGGATGGTAGACGTTAATGGAAAACGAATTTGATTTTTTTAATGCTTTAAATTTTCAAACTGATTTTAGTAAACAAGGTTTAGGTGGTTATGGGACTTATGATCGATATCAAACCAGGATTGGTCTACCCATTAATCCTCCGAGATTAATTACTCCATTAAATCCTGATGCATCAAAACTAGGTATAGAACAACTTATTCAAAACCCTCTAGTTAAACAATTAGGTTATATAGATGATGGTCAAGATCGTGGTAAAATTCCAAATTTAAAAACATCAACTTATAATGCAACTTTAGAAGATGAAGTAAATCCAGAAGATTTAGAAAATGCAAAAAAAGATACTAATATTAATAATTTAATTAACATGGGTTTATTCGATAAAGCTAAAGATTATGTAAAAAATAATTATGGTTACATGATAATGAATGTTATTTTTCCTGGTTCAGGGTATGTTGCTAAAACATTTGTTGAAAAGAAAAAAGAAAAAGAATTAGCGGCAGCTGCTGCAAAAAAAGAAGAAGAACAAAAAATTGCAGATGCAGCAGAAAAAGTTAGGCTTGAAAAATTAGCTAAACAAAATATTAATTTTGATCCAAGTGGACCTACTCAAAGATCTATACGTGAGTCAAGACCAGATAAATCTGGAAGCGGACAAAGGGGTGGATTTACAAATCCAGGCAAAGGAAGTTATGGACCACACATGGCTAAAGGAGGCATCATTACTTTATAATGGCTAGAATTACACAGGTACTTACACACCCAGATAAAGAATACAAACAATCTGTAGCAGAGTCTTTGAACAGAGATTTGTCTGCTGTAATACAAAAATTAAACTCAACATATCAACAGGATTTAAAGGATGAGATAGAAGCCTTTAATTATTTTATAAACTAATGGCTAACTCATTTGTAAACAAAAAAGTAGATCTAACTAGCACGTCAGCTACGACATTATATACAGTGCCATCAGCTACAACTGCTGTAATTAAATCTATATTAGTATCAGAAGATTCTGGTAACGCGGACACTATAACAGTTACTATTACAGACACAGCTAGTGCTGTATTTAGTTTGTTTAAGACTAAATCAATATCTGCTAATGGGACCACGGAACTATTATCAGGGCCATTGGTAGTAGAAGAGAGTGAAATAGTAAAAGTAACAGCTGCAACAGCAAATAGATTACATGTAGTATTATCTGCCTTAGAAATTAAACCAAGAGAAGTTACATCATAGGTTGATTTATGGCTACAAACAAAGTATTATTAACAATTCAGGTTAAATTCCTGCCTCTAACAAATCAAAATTAAAACTATGGGAATATTAAGTAAAATTAAAAGACAGGCACGAAAGTTAATGCCAAAAGAGTTGTCTGGTATAGCACAGATGGCAGCTCCTTTTGTATCAGGCGCTACAGGTAATCCTATATTTGGTGCAGCATTATCATATCTTGGTCAAGCAAGAGCAGGTGAAGGTAAAATAAATCCATTTAAAATTGCAATGGCTTCTGCTCCAGGGTTACAATTTAAAGGAACAGGTAGGGGTATTGAAAGATTTAAACTTGCAAATAAATTAAATTTAAAATCTCAAAAAGATGTTGGTGTTAGTTTAAGAGATATGTTTTTATCTGGTTATGAAAACCCTGAATTTGTAAACGACGAAACTTTAAGGTATGAAAAAGGGCTACCTGTATATGGTAGCATTGACGACCCAGTAGTTTTTCCTGGGGATCCAGGTCCATCCAGGTATGATCCTATATTTGGAGAAACAGGACAAAAAATTGATAAATTTTTATATGGGGGTTTTGATAAAACTACAGAAAAAGGAAGAAAAAAAATTGGTGAAACATCAATAGAAAAAATATTAGACGATGGAACAAAACAAATAACTACAACGCCTAAGTTTGAAGATTATGAAAAAATAGTAAGAACTCCCAAAGCAGGAATACTTGCTGCAAAAGGAGCTGACTTTAGTTTAGCTGGTTTAAAAGACAGTGCATTAGTAAACTCCATTTTAAGACAAGACAGTCCTTTTGATGTAGGTAAGCCTATAAGTGCTTTAAAACTAGGATCAGCTGGTCTAAGTATCTATTCTTTTATTGAAACAAACAAACAAATTAAAACTGCAGAAGAAGCAGCGGCAGCGGTTGAAGCACAAATGATTGAAGATGGTATAACTAATCAAGGAATAATAGATGCAGCAACAGAAGAAGCAAAAGCTATATTTGGTAAATTATCTTTATCTGATTTTAATTTAGCTAATGGTGGTAGAATAGGTTTTGCAAGAGGAACACCAGAAGATGGTATAGGGTCCTTGAACACTGGTGCAGAATCAATAATGTATCAAGGTACTGATGGAGCACGGTCCCCGGAACAAACAAAAAATGAACAAGAAAATTTACAAGCAATGGGTTTACCTAAAGGTCTTTCATTAGAAGACGCTGTAAAAACATTTGAAATGAGTATTGGTAGACAACCAAAAGATCTTGGAGAAGTATTAGAATTTTTTAAAAATAGAAAATTATCTGAAGGTCCTGTATTACCAGAAGATCCTACTAAACCTATCAATCCTTTTGGTCCAAGACCACAAAAAGAAGGTATTACACAGATGGCAGCAGCCGGTGGTAGAATGGGATTTATGTATGGTAGTGACATGGGTAGTATGGGTGGTTTATCATCATTACAAACACAACCATCAGACGTTACACCTCCAGGAATGGAACTTGACTTACGTGGTGGAGGGTTTATACCTATAGGAAAAGCGGAAAAAGCTGATGACGTTCCAGCAAGAGTCAGCAAAAATGAATTCGTGTTTACAGCAGACGCTGTAAAAGCTGCAGGCGGTGGAAGTGTAAACGAAGGCGCTAAAAAAATGTACGACACAATGAAAAGATTGGAATCACAGGTAGCATAATGGCGACAGATACTTTAACAACGATAACACAACCCGCACCGCTTTTTCAAGAAGGTGCAAAAAAATATTTAGAATTACTCACAGCACAAACAGGTGCAGCAGGTGCATTAAAACCATTAGGTGCAACACCTACAACAAGAGCAGAAGGTTTTGCTCCAGGTGTAGCACAACAAAACGCATTAGCACAAGCAACACAGCAACAAGCAGCAACACAAGCAGGGCTTGGAACTTTAGCATTTGATCCAACTACAGGCGCAATAACAGGCACAACAGGTGCAACCGGTATTGGAGGCTACCAACAATTTTTAACACCAGCAGCAGCACAAGCAGGAGCAGCACAAACTACATTAGGTAATGTAAGAGGACAATTAACAGGTGCTCAAACAGCAGCAGGATTAGCACAACCATTATTAACACAAGCAGGTCAAGATATTGGAACTGCAGCTACAACATTAGGTGGTGTATCACCATTTATATCAGCAGCACAATCAGGGTTAGGAACAGCAGGAACAACATTAGCCGGAGCAGCAACACCTTTAGGTGCAGCAGCAGGATTAACCGGACCAATGTCTACAACTCAAAGACAAGCTTATGAAAGTCCATATCAAGCAGCTGTTAGACAAGCAACTTTAGATGAATATGACGCACAAGCTGCAGCACAAAGATCAGCAGTTACACAACAAGCAGGATTAGGCACAGTTGGTAATTTAGATTCAGGTAGATTTGGTGTACAACTTGGTGCATTTGATGCACAACAACAAAGAGATAGAGCTTTAATAGATGCACAACTAGGTCAACAAGCATTTGGTCAAGCGTCACAAGCAAGACAACAAGATCTTGCAAATCAATTAGGAATTTCTGGTGCACAACAACAGTTAGCGGGTGCACAAGCAGGTTTTGCTGGACAACAATTAGGTTTAGGTCAAGCAACAGCAGGTCTTGCAGGTCAACAAGCAGGTCTTGGTGGTCAAAGACAACAGTTAGCGGCAGCTC
>Ga0070747_1001196_pt1 | contig 12738 bp, 14 predicted proteins | sample VirMetDEL_Mar_31_FD_77321 | JGI IMG/M metagenome (GOLD analysis project Ga0070747, IMG submission 77321) | Aqueous microbial communities from the Delaware River and Bay under freshwater to marine salinity gradient to study organic matter... | ecosystem: Environmental > Aquatic > Marine > Coastal...
CTTAATTGCAGCTGGCAGACCAAACGAAGGCGATATTATCTATGTGCCTTTGATGAATTCATTTTTCGAAATTCTATTCGTAGAAGACCAAGAACCTTTCTTTCAATTAGGTGCTTTACCGGTTTACAAACTCAAAGTCACTCGTTGGGAAATGTCTTCTTCTGAAACTGTTGATACAGGACTTGAAGGTATTGATGAGAAATTCGATGCAGTTGACCTTAATCAATTAGCACATAAAGTTTCATTAGAATTAGGTCAAGTTGCATTAGACGGAGAAGGCTCAATACAATTAGAAGATTACTTAGACTATGCATCTGGTCAACCGGCATTCTTAATGCAAGAAACATATGATGGTGGCACAGGCGCAAACATACAGACACAATCTCCGTATGCAAGTAATTTAGATTTAAATGCTGAGGCAGGATATAACACAGCTGATACAAGCGATGATATACTTGATTTCACAGAAAGAAACCCATTTGGTGAGGTAGACGAATAATGTTTGGAACACACTTTTATAACGAAGGTATTAGAAAGTTAGTAATTTCATTTGGTCAAGTGTTCAATAACATTTATGTTCAGAACACGGCAGCTGATGGTGCAGTTACAAAAAGATTTAGAGTACCTTTAGCATATGCTCCTAAAGAAAAGTTTTTAGCTAGATTAGACCAACAGGCAGACTTAGAAAATAGAAATTTTGCTGTAGTATTACCTCGTATGGGGTTTGAAATGTCAGGTTTGACATATGATGCAAATAGAAAATTAAATAAAATGAACAAAGTGAGAAGAGTAAAAACAAATGAAGCTGATGGTAAAGTAATGAATTTTAATTACACACCAGTACCATACAATGTAGATTTTACTTTAAATATTTTTACAGCAACGGCTGAAAATGGTTTACAAATTGTAGAACAAATATTACCTTATTTTCAACCAGACTACACGATTACAGTTAAAGCAGTACCCGAATTAGATATTGTTAGAGATATTCCTATCGTTTTGAACAGTGTAAATTATGAAGATAGTTACACTGGAAATTTCGATAGAAGACGAGCAGTAATATACACACTCTCGTTTACAGCGAAAACTTACCTATACGGACCTATGGCAAATCAAAGTGTTATCAAATCTACTCAAGCAGATTTACATACTGATTTACCACAGGCAAGTAGAGAAGAAAGAGTTATAGTTGTTCCAAAACCTACCACTGCTGATGCAGATGATGATTTTGGATTTACAACAACTATTAGTTTCTTTACAGATGGTAAGAATTACAATCCAGTGAGTGATACAGATGAGTAAATTAGACGATAATGTAAATGAAATTTTAGGACTAGACCCAAGCGACAACGAAAAGTCTATGGTAACAACAGAGAGTTTTAAACCACCTGTTGAAAGAAAAGAAGGCGAAAAAGATATTGATGTAGATTATGATTATAGTAGAGATAGTTATTATAATTTAATCGACAAAGGTAATCAGGCAATTGAAGGTATATTAGAGATTGCAAAAGAGGGTCAACACCCTAGAGCATATGAGGTTGCAGGTCAATTGATTGGTCAAGTTGGCCAAACAGTAGATAAACTACAAGACTTGCAAAAGAAATTAAAAGATTTAAAAGAGCTACCTAAAACAGCAGACACAAAAATACAAAACGCATTGTTTGTAGGTTCTACTGCTGAATTACAAAAGATGTTGAATAGAAAAGAAACACCTGAAGCTCGTAATGAAAAGGCGATTGAAAATGAAATTATTGACGGCAAAGAAACGCAGTAAAAAGAAGTTTCCACTAGAAATTGCAAATACTCAATATATAAAAACAATGACACCTCTACCAGAGTTGTTAGAGGGAGAGGAACTCCTAAATCCTATTGAAGTATTAAAACACCACATTTCACCTGAACCAAGGTATGGTGCCAATGGTGTTGCATATACAGAAAAAGAATACAGTGTGTTTCGTGGTAGTCAAAGACTACAGGCGGCTTTACAATTAGGTTACACACACATAGAGGCAATAGTAATAAATGAGTGACGCATATCTAGGTAATCCAAATCTTAAAAAAGTAAACACACCAGAAGAGTTTACTAAAGAACAGATTATAGAATATCAAAAATGTTCTGAAAATCCTGTTTACTTTATGGAAGAATACATTAAAGTTGTATCACTTGATGATGGTCTTGTACCATTTAAGATGTATCCTTTTCAACAACACATTGTTAATACAATACACGATAACAGATTTACCATTTGTAAACTACCGAGGCAGTCAGGAAAGTCAACAACGACTATTTCTTACTTATTACACTATGCGCTTTTCAATCCTAATTCTAATATTGCTATACTTGCAAACAAATCATCTACGGCTCGTGACATACTCGGAAGATTGCAACTCGCATACGAAAATCTTCCTAAGTGGTTGCAACAAGGTGTAATTAACTGGAACAAAGGTAACATTGAATTAGAAAACAAGTCTGCTATTGTGGCGGCTGCAACATCTTCAAGTGCCATTCGAGGTGGTTCTTATAACATTATTTTCTTAGACGAATTTGCTTTCGTACCGGCTAACATTGCTGAGATGTTCTTTAGTGCTGTATATCCTACCATATCATCTGGTACTAAAACAAAAATGATTATCGTATCTACACCATACGGTATGAACCAGTTTTATAAGTTATGGAAAGACGCAGAAGAGGGTAGAAACGATTATGTACCTATTGAAGTGCATTGGTCAGAAGTACCTGGAAGAGATGAGGCCTGGAAAGAGGCAACAATAAGAAACACCTCAGCTGAACAATTCCAACAGGAGTTTGAATGTGAATTCTTAGGTTCTGTAAATACACTTATCAGTCCTGCTAAAATTAAAAACATGGCATTTACTACACCTAAAACTTCAAGTGCTGGTTTAGATGTATATGAAGACCCTATAAAAGATAAAACATATGTTATCACAGTTGATGTTGCTCGTGGTGTTTTAAAAGATTACTCAGCATTTGTAGTATTAGATGTATCACAAATGCCTTATAGAGTGGTTGCAAAATATAAGAACAATGATATTAAACCTTTAGTGTTTCCTAGTATTATCGAAAGAGTTGGTAACGCATATAACAAAGCTCATGTGTTGGTAGAAACAAATGACTTAGGTCAACAAATAGCAGAAGCATTAAACTTTGAATTAGAATATGACAACCTATTAATGACTACAAATAGAGGTCGTGCTGGTCAAATACTAGGCGCTATGTTTAGTGGTCGTGGTTCAGGATTTGGTGTTAAGATGACCAAACAAATTAAGAAGATTGGTTGTGCTAATATTAAAACACTTATTGAGAGTGATAAGGTACAAATAACAGATTTCAATATTATCGAAGAGATGTCAACCTTTGTAAGAAGAGGTCAATCATGGCAGGCTGACGAGGGTAACAATGATGATTTAATGATGTGTTTAGTTATTTTTGGTTGGTTATCTAATCAACCTTTTTTCAAAGAGATGACTGATACTAACGCAAGACAAATGTTATATGAAGAACAACAAAACTTAATTGAACAAGATATGGCACCATTTGGTTTTGTAGATGACGGCATACCAGACCATGAAAAATCGGAAGTCGATGAATACGGTACAGTTTGGCACCCCGTAGTCCGTAAGGGGCAATAGTCAAGGTGGTGGTTATTATAAATATCAATGAGTAAGAAATGAAATTTGACTATGGGCGTATGAATAATACGAGTTTTGCAGCTACATCAATATTCTACTTAACTATAAATTGTTTAATTAGCTAATTAAAGGAGAGACCTAATGGCATTTCAAGTATCACCAGGTGTTCTCGTACAGGAAAAAGACCTAACTAGAATAATTCCTGCCGTATCTACATCAATTGGCGCCTTTGCTGGAGAATTCAGAAAAGGACCTATTAATGAGATTACGACTATTTCTAGCGAGCAAGAATTAGTAAGTGTGTTTGGGAAACCAGACGCTAGCAACTACGAGGATTTTTTCTCAGCTGCTAACTTCTTACAGTATTCTAACGCTCTAAGGGTTGTTCGTACACAGAACTCTTCAGTATCAAATGCTACCGAAAGTGGTAGTACATTTGTTATCAAAAGCCTAAGTGATTATGTTGACAACTATGCAGATGGTTCCGGTTCAATTGGATTATGGGCAGCAAAGACAGCAGGTGCGTGGGGAAATAACTTAAAAATTTCTACATGTCCTTCTTCTACTGTTTATTCTTCAAGTGGTATTACAGTTAACGACAGCTCAACGGCTGCTGGTGACACTGTAGTAACAGTAAGCTCTGGTACATCTATCAATGTTGGCGATATCATCAACTTTGGAGATAACTATAACTATAAAGTATTATCGAAAGACACTAACGATATTACAATCAAAAGAAAAGACGAACCTGAGCATTTTACTGCATCGGATTCCTCTGGTTTATTTGCAGCCCTAACAGATGGCGCTACAGTAACTAGATATTGGGAATTCTATGACTTAGTATCAAAAGCACCAGGAACTTCACCATTTGTAACACAAGCGGGTGGTTCAAATGACGAACTACACATTGTTGTTGTTGACGAAGACGGTGGAATAACTGGAACAAAAGGCGAAGTCTTGGAAGTCTTTGCAGCTTTATCAAAAGCTTCAGACGCTAAAGGCGCTCAAGGCGATACAAACTATTACCCAACTGTAATTCAGAATAAATCTAATTACATTTACTGGATGGACCACAATGCATCTGGTACTAACTGGGGTAGTGCAGCCGCAAGTACAGCTTACACAGATGTAACTGCTGTTTCAAATGTATCACTATCAAATGGCGCAAACGGTTCAACTAGAACTAACGCACAATTGTTAACTTCTTATGAACTGTTTAAAGACGCAGAAACAGTTGATGTTGGTCTTATCATTGCTGGTAAGGGTGACGCAACTCACATTGATAACTTAATTTCAATCGCAGAAGACAGAAAAGATGCAGTAGTTTTTGCATCTCCTGAAAGAAGTGATGTAGTTAATGTTTCAAGTGCAGCTGCACAAGCAACCAATGTTATTGCATTTTTCAATGGCATTCGTTCATCATCTTATGTGATGTTCGATAGTGGTTACAAATACATGTACGACAGATATTCTGATGTATATAGATATGTACCATTAAACGGTGACTTGGCTGGACTTTCTGCCAGAACTGATTTAATTGCAGACGCTTGGTATTCACCTGCTGGACTTAACAGAGGTATTATCAGAGGCGCAGTTAAACTAGCTTTCAATCCTAATAAGACACAAAGAGATGACCTATACAGAGCAAGAGTTAATCCTGTTGCTACTTTCCCAGGTCAAGGAACTGTTTTATTCGGTGACAAAACTGGTCTTACAGCACCATCGGCGTTTGACAGAATTAATGTCAGAAGACTTTTCATTACATTAGAGAAGGCAGTAGCAACTGCTTCTAAATTCCAATTGTTTGAATTCAACGATGAATTTACAAGAGCGAACTTTAGAAACATTGTAGAGCCTTTCCTAAGAGAAGTACAAGGTCGAAGAGGTATCACAGACTTTTTAGTAGTGTGTGATGAAACTAACAACACAGGTGAAGTAATTGATAGAAACGAGTTTATTGCTGAGATTTTCATTAAACCAGCAAGAAGCATTAACTTTATTACATTACAATTCATCGCAACTAGAACCGGCGTTTCGTTTGACGAAGTGGCTGGCGGCTAAGTTTAGAAAAGGAGAAATCAGATGCCAAACATAAATGACTTCAAAGCTAAACTTGCTGGCGGTGGCGCAAGAGCCAATCAGTTTAAGGTTACAATGCCTTTCCCTGGTTACGCACAAGTTGGTGGAGAAATAGAAGACCTAGCATTCTTATGCAGAAGTACATCGTTACCAGGTATGACTGTACCTAGTTTCAATGTTCCTTTCAGAGGAAGAAGCATTAAGATTGCTGGAGATAGAACAATCGAAGATTGGTCTGTTACTGCTTATAACGACACAGACTTCAAACTAAGAAATGCGTTTGAAAGATGGTCTAACGGTATTAACAATATGACAGATAACGAAGGCTTGACAAATCCAGCGGATTATCAAGTTGACGCATTTGTTGACCAATTGGATAGAAACGGTGCAACAATTAAAAGTTATACACTTAGAGGTGTATTCCCTACTACCATTGCTCCGATTGAATTGACATACGATGAAGCGACAGCGATTGAAGAATTCGCCGTTACTTTTGCGTACCAATACTTTGAAACTAATACTACTACTTAAAAACTAGTATAAATAGTTGTGAAGTAAACACAAAGGAACTAAATTATGGCTGAATTATTTGGATTTTCTATCAAGAGGGTAACACCCTCTACGGATCCAAAACAAAGCTTTACAGCACCACAGGCGGCCGATGGTACACAAACCATCGCTGCCGGTGGTTATTTTGGTCAGTACCTCGACATGGAGGGAACTGCCAAAACTGAAGCAGACTTAATCCGTAGATATAGAGAAATCGCATTACATCCGGAATGTGACATGGCAATTGAGGACATTATCAACGAGGCAATCGTGGCTAATGAAATCAAAGATGCTGTGAAACTAAATCTGGAGAATTTACCTTATGGTAAAGATGTAAGAAGAAAAATTGAAAACGAGTTTATGGAAGTCCTGAGGATGTTAGATTTTAACACCAAAGGCCACGACATATTCAGAAGATGGTATGTTGATGGAAGAATTTACTATCATAAAATTATTGATAGAAACTCTCCTGTAAAAGGTATAACAGAGTTAAGATATATTGACCCTCGTAAAATCAAAAAGATTAGAGAGTTAAGAAAGAGAAGACCAGACGGTGTTGCTATTCCAGTTGGCACAAGTATGGCCGATGAATTTGAAGAATACTTCATGTTCAACGAAAAAGGTGTTACAAACTCAACCACATCAGGTATTAAGATTGCTGTAGATGCAATCGCATTTTGTCCGTCAGGAATGATTGACCAAAATAAAAATATGATTTTGTCTTACTTACACAAGGCAATCAAACCTGTTAATCAGTTGAGAATGATTGAAGATGCAGCTGTTATTTACAGAATTGCTCGAGCACCTGAAAGAAGAATATTTAAGATTGATGTAGGTAATTTACCTAAAGTTAAAGCAGAACAATATCTAAGAGATGTTATGGCCAAGTATAGAAATAAACTTGTCTATGATGCACAGACTGGTGAAATCAGAGATGATAGAAACTATATGTCAATGCTCGAAGATTTCTGGTTACCAAGTAGAGAGGGTGGTAGAGGTACAGATATTACTACACTTCCTGGTGGTCAAAACTTAGGTGAGATTACAGACATAGAATACTTTAGAAGTAAACTATATCGTTCATTGAATGTACCTGCTAGTAGATTAGAAGCAAGTCAAGGATTTAATCTTGGTCGTTCTACTGAAATTACAAGAGATGAATTAAAGTTTACTAAATTCGTACAAAGATTAAGAAAGAAGTTTACTGAATTATTTAACGATATTCTAAGAACTCAATTAGTCTTAAAGAAAGTTATTGCTGATGAAGATTGGCATACTGTAAGGGATACTTTACAATATAGTTTCTTACAAGACGGTCATTTTGCTGAACTAAAAGAAAGTGAAATGTTGCAAGAGAGATTAAGACTTGCTGACCAGATGAGAGATTATGTTGGTAAATATTATTCAGTAGAATACATTAGAAAAAATGTTCTTAGACAATCTCAAAGAGATATTGAAGACATTGATAAACAAATAAGAAAAGAAGTTGATGATGGTATCATTTCGGCACCAACCGATGATGTTACTGACATGACATAGGAGTGAAAAATGAGTGAACACACAAAAGCATTTATAGATAATTTAGCAAGTGGCCAGAACGCAGACGCTGGAGAAGCATTTAAAGATGCTCTAAGGGACAAAGTTGCGTCTTCATTAGACCAAGCAAGACAAGATGTTGCAAGTAAAATTTTTAGTGCAGCTACACCAGGTCAAGATGAAGCACAAACTTTTAGTGACCCTAAACCAGAGTATGCAGGTACTAACGATAGAACAGACGCTATCTATGATACACAAGGTCAGCAAATTACTTTTGAGCCTAACGATGCACCTCAGCCAGAAGCTGAAGCGCCTCAGGCACCAGTAGAGGTTACTGCTGATGAAACTCAGTGATTTAAAATCTCAAAACGAGATTAACACTGATACATTTAATAGTTTACCACCTTTACATAAAGATGTGGTAACCGACTTCTTTAGAAATTTAGATAAAGAAGAAGGAACAATATTAACAAACTTTGAAACGGCAGTAGATAAGACTGCTGTACAATATAATGTTAACACAGATGTGCTATACAACTATTTTGATAACGAAGTTGAAGCACAACTAGGAGTATAAACATATGGCATGGGTAGATGTACCAGGTTCAAGTGCAGTTTGGCAGTATGAAAATACAGCTACTGTATCTAACACATATCCGGATTCAGCTGACGGGGCAAACTCGGTAGTATCTGGTGGTATTAGAACATATACAAAACCAGGAACTAGTGATACTGTACAGGTTTATATGAGAACTAGAAAGAAAGGCGAAACCACAGAGCGTGGCGAACTTTCTAAAACTTATTACGATAATCAGTAAAGGTAAAATTTATGGCAGACACAGTATCAGTACAAACTATTGCAGACACTACAGGCGTAAAGTATGTTTGCAAACTAACTAATATTTCAGACGGCACAGGCGAGTCCTTGGTCACAAAGGTTGATGCATCAGCGCTAACTTTTATGTCAGAGGACGGAAATAGAAAGATTAGTAAAGTCTGGTACTCTGTCAATACTACAAATAATAAATCGGCGGTTGAGTTGTTGTGGGCAGGTACCACTAACGCAACTGCTCTTTTGTTATCTGGAAACGGTTATTGGGACTTTAGAGATGCCGGCGATGAGATATTAAATAACGCTACAGCACCAACTGGAGATGTGATATTATCTACTAGAAATTTTGCAAACGGCGATAATTACACAATAATTGTAGAGTTTAGGTAAAAGGTTGTATAAATATATACAGAGAGTATCAATAGAGAGAGAATAATGAAGTTAATTTCAGAAGAAGTTGTAAATGCAGAATACATTGTTGAAGAAAACAATGGTAAAAAAGAATATAAAATTCGTGGTATCTTCTTACAATCTGATATCAAGAACAGAAATGGCCGTATCTATGAGAATGATATTCTAGCAAAAGAAGTTAACAGATACGACAAAGAATTTATCCAAAAAGGCAGAGCATTCGGCGAGTTAGGACATCCTGACGGACCTACTGTTAATTTGGAAAGAGTTTCGCACATGATTAAAGCGCTTACGCCGGAAGGCAAGAACTTTATCGGTGAAGCGAAAATCATGGATACTCCATATGGTAAGATTGTAAAAAATCTTATTGACGAGGGGGCAACACTTGGTGTTTCTTCTCGTGGTATGGGTTCCTTGGTGCAAAAAGGTGGTGCTAACTATGTGGGTAAGGATTTTTACTTAGCTACAGCCGCCGATATCGTTGCAGACCCAAGCGCTCCAGATGCTTTCGTAGAAGGTATTATGGAGAGTAAAGAGTGGGTTTGGGATAACGGTGTACTGTTAGAGAAAGATATTGAAGCTTGGAAAAGAGATATACAAAAGGCCAAAAGTCATGCATTAGCAGAAGCCAAGGTCAAAGTATTTAAGAATTTTCTTGGAAAACTTTAATATTATAAATATCAATAGTAAAAGAAAAAAATTAATTTTTTTTAAGATTAAACTAAAGGGAGATATCTCAAATGTCCGAAACAGATGTTAAAAACTTAGAGGCGTTAGAGGCTGAGGCTGTTGCAGAAGCAGCTGCGGATGCACCTAAAAAGAATGCTGTTGCGGCTGAGCCTTCTCATATCGCAAGCATGAATAATGCAGAAGATTTAGGTCCAGCTGTAGTTAAACCTACTGACAGCAATCCAGACGCAACTAAAAAGTCTACAAAAGTTTCTGACCAGATTAGCGCTACTGCTGATAAAGGTGGTTCACCTGACACAGCTGGAAAACCAGACACACAGGCTGGCGTAACGAAAGTTGCCCACCCAGGTCAAAGTGCTAAAACGGAAGAAACGGATTCTGATGAGAATATCGTAAACGAAGGTGAAATGCCTGACGGGTTAAAAAAATATTTAGCCAAGAAGGATGGTAAGAAAGACGACAAAGAAGAAGGTTACGGTTCAATGAACGCTTCAAAACATAAGAAGATGAATGCTTCTTATAAAAAAGAAGAAATTGATGTAACTGAACATGTTGACGCTCTTATCGCCGGAGAAGACGATTTATCAGAAGAATTTAAAACAAAGGCTGCTACTGTATTCGAAGCTGCTATCAAATCAAAGGTAACAGAAATCGAAGAATACTTAGAAGCTGATTACAATAACAAATTCGAAGAAGAAATTTCGAAATCTAAAGAAGAGTTAGTTGAGAAAGTGGATTCTTACTTGAACTATGTAGTTGAAGAATGGATGAAAGACAACGAACTTGCTTTAGAAAAAGGAATTAAAGGCGAAATCGCTGAAGATTTCATTTCAGGTTTGAAAAAACTGTTTGAAGACCACTACATTGATGTACCAGATGAAAAGTACAATGTGTTAGAGGACCAAGCAGGTAAAATCGAAGACCTTGAAAAGAAACTCAACGAGCAAATCGAAAAGAATGTCGAACTTAACAAATCAAACTTTAATTATGTTCAAAAGGCCATCGTAGCTGAAGCTGCTGAAGACCTAGCGGACACTTCTAAAGAGAAGTTTTTTAAGTTGGCTGAAGAGATTGATGCTTCAAATACTGAAGAATTCAAAACTAAAATAGCGACTATTAAGGAAAGTTATTTTGGTAAGAAAACTACTGTAAGTGAAGAGCTTGATGATGTGGCGGCAGGTGAGAATTCAGTTTTAACTGAAGACTTATCAAATGCAATGGCTGCTTATACTGCTGCTATAAGTAAAACTAAAGACATGAAAATTGTCAATAATAAATAAATAGGAGAGAGAAACAATGTATCTTTCAGAAACACATGAAAAGAAATGGCAGCCTGTATTAGAGCATCCGGATTTACCAGAAATCAAGGACTCTTACAGACGAGCCGTTACATCTGTTATCTTGGAAAACCAAGAGCAAGCTCTAAAAGAAGATAGAGCTTACATGACAGAAGCTGCTCCAACAAATGCGACTGGTTCTTCAGTAGCGAATTGGGATCCAATCCTAATTTCTCTAGTAAGAAGAGCTATGCCGAATTTGATTGCATATGATATCGCTGGCGTTCAGCCAATGACTGGTCCAACTGGACTTATCTTTGCAATGAGAAGCAGATATACTAACCAAACAGGTGCTGAAGCAATGTTTGACGAAGCAGACACAGACTTCTCAGGAAGAAATGCTGCTGGTTCAAGCACAAACACTGGGTACTCACAAAGTGCTCACTCAGCTTCACCTAACAACAATCCAGGTGCTCTAAATGATAGTCCATCTGCCGGTACATATACTACTGGTGGTGCTATGACTACAGCAGCTGCTGAAGCCCTAGGCGATGACAGCGGTAACGCTTTCGCTGAAATGGCATTCTCAATTGAGAAATCAACTGTGACTGCTAAATCAAGAGCTTTAAAAGCTGAGTACACTATGGAACTTGCACAAGACCTTAAAGCAATTCACGGTTTAGATGCTGAAACAGAACTAGCAAATATCTTATCTGCTGAAATCCTTGCGGAAATCAACAGAGAAGTAGTTAGAACTGTTTACATCAATGCTGAGAAAGGCGCTGCTGTCAACACAACTACTGCTGGTATCTTTGATTTAGATACGGACTCAAACGGTAGATGGTCAGTTGAGAGATTTAAAGGTCTAATGTTCCAGTTGGAAAGAGATGCTAACAGAATTGCACAAAGAACAAGAAGAGGAAAAGGTAACATGATTATCTGTTCTTCAGATGTTGCTTCTGCGTTGCAAATGGCTGGCGTACTTGATTACACACCTGCATTAAACAATAATCTAAATGTTGATGACACAGGCAATACTTTTGCTGGTGTTCTTAACGGCAGATACAAAGTATATATTGACCCATATAGTGCAAACTCATCGGCTACACAATACTATGTTGTAGGCTACAAAGGTACTTCACCTTACGATGCTGGTATGTTCTATTGTCCATATGTTCCACTACAAATGGTGAGAGCAGTTGGTCAAGATACTTTCCAACCGAAAATTGGCTTCAAGACTAGATATGGTCTTATCGCTAACCCATTTGCTGAAACAGGTGCCGCTTCAGGTGCAGTATCAGCAGTTGACGGACCTGGTTCTGCTAACGCAAACAGATACTACCAAAGAGTTAAAGTTACTAACTTGATGTAATATCAGTAAGCGTTGTTTAATCAACACTTCTAAAAGGGCGGCTCTAAACAAGTCGCCCTTTTTTTTATTCCTCCTGTTTGTATAAATAGTGGTATGACAACAACAAAATCTTACGACAGACAACCAACTAAACTGGACTATGCAAGTCCTACTCAGTTTAAGTTTCAAATGAGTAAACTGCCAAAGGTAGAATACTTCTGTACGGCTGCTAATATTCCTGGAATAGACATGCCTTTCTCAGACCAAAAAACAACATTAGCAGACATACCATTGCCTGGTGAAAAGGTAAACTTTGAAGCACTAAATGTGACTTTTATTGTAGATGAAAACTTAGAACATTA
>Ga0070747_1001197_pt1 | contig 12736 bp, 11 predicted proteins | sample VirMetDEL_Mar_31_FD_77321 | JGI IMG/M metagenome (GOLD analysis project Ga0070747, IMG submission 77321) | Aqueous microbial communities from the Delaware River and Bay under freshwater to marine salinity gradient to study organic matter... | ecosystem: Environmental > Aquatic > Marine > Coastal...
ATGGTAGGCGTAATGCAGACTTTGAGTTTGGAACTAATCCTTGCAGTGAAATCATCTTGCGTCCATATCAGTTCTGTAATCTTACAGAGGTTGTTGTCCGTGCTACAGACAGTGTTGACGATCTTGAACGAAAAGTCCGTCTGGCGACAATTCTGGGAACTATCCAATCCACATACACTAAGTTCCCTTACTTGCGAAAGGTGTGGTCTAGAAATACAGAAGAAGAACGACTGCTTGGTGTGTCACTCACAGGGATAATGGACAATCCCTTGATGACCAAGAAGAATAAAGGACTGGAGGATACTCTTGAACATCTTCGTAGGATCTGTGTTTCTACTAATGCTGAATGGGCTGACCGTCTTGGTTTACCTGTGGCTACTGCAATTACATGCTGCAAACCGTCAGGCACGGTATCACAACTGGTGGATAGTGCCTCTGGCATACATGCTCGCCACAGTCCCTATTATATCCGTACTGTGCGTGGTGATAATAAAGATCCGTTGACACAGTTTATGATGGATCAAGGTATCCCCAGTGAGCCTTGTGTAATGAAGCCAGATCAAACAACAGTATTTAGTTTCCCTATTCAATCACCTAAAGGTTCTGTCGTTACATCAGACATGACTGCTATTGAGCAACTAGAAATGTGGTTGTCTTACCAGAGATCATGGTGTGAGCATAAGCCAAGTGTTACAATTAATGTTAAGAAAGATGAGTGGTTTGAAGTAGGTGCCTTTGTTTATAAATACTTTGATGAGATGTCAGGTGTGTCATTTCTACCATACAATGAGCATACCTATCAACAAGCACCTTATCAAGAGGTTGACAATGATACTTACAACAATGTACTATTGACTATGCCTAAAGCTATTGATTGGTCAAAGCTTTCAGAGTATGAAAAAGAAGACAACACAGTCTCAATGCAGACAATGGCCTGTACAGGTGATGTGTGTGAAATGGTGGACATAACATAAGGAGAAAAAATATGTTTGAAGTAATGACATTCTTAGTAGGTGCAATAGTAGTAGCAGAAGTTGTAATTCCAGTTACAGTGGATGTTCTTTCCGGTCTGTTCTAATGTATGTTTTAGTGCTCATTATGACCTTCCAAGGTAATATGAAAGTGCAAGCTTTTCATTCTTTGTTTCCTGATTACAACACATGTATGAGGGTAGCAATAACAATGGAAGAAAGATTAGTGAGCACTAAACCTTCACCGGATTCAACTGCAAATACTTATTGCTTTGAAATACCAAAGAGTATATAATTCAAATCTCACCACAAAGGAGTACATCATGGATGTATATGTAAGACCTTTCAGAAAAAAAGTTTATGACAAAGTTGATACACCCTCTAAAGAAGCACTTATTAAATACTTAGAAGCTGAAGGACATACGATCCTTAGTTCTACTGAAGACTACTATGCAGATGTTAAGTCAGAAAAGAATGGAGTTACACATTATCATGAAGCTGAACGTAAGGCACAATGGAATGGTGATTGGCCTACCCATTGGGCAGAGGTTAGAATACCTGCACGTAAACGAAGATTAGTAGAAAAGTATAAAGACAACTTAGATAACTTAAACTTCTTTGTGTTTAATAGGAGTTATAATAAAGCATGGAAGATTAGTGGCACTCAAATGACAGACGCTTGTATCCAAAAACCTACAGGCCCAAACCACAGAATGCCACAACACGAAACGTTCTATCACATCCCCTACACAGAAGCGGAGCTAGTAGAAATCAAATGAGTTATGATCCGGTCAACAACCCCTCTCACTATAAACTAGGTGAGGGGGTGGAGTGCATAGACTACATTAAACAAGTACTAACACCAGAGGAGTTTAAAGGTTACTGTCATGGAAACTTAATTAAGTATCAGCATCGACACGGTTACAAAAGTAAACCTGTTGAAGATATGGAAAAAGCAGAATGGTACTTACGTAAAATGTTAGAGACTATGAAGGAGATCCATAAATGAATGCTTTTCAAAAAGGTATGGACGCATTTAAAAAAGGACGGTTAGGGAATCCCTACCGTCCTAATACTAAAGATAATCGTGATTGGGAGTTTGGTTTTAACAAAGCTTATTTCTCCAATCTAGAAAAAGTTAAAGAGAATGAAAACAAAACTAGAAACAGAAGCTAAGAAGTACGTACAGAATAAGCGTACCCCTAAAGATACTAAGCCTTTAACTGCAAGACGTTACCTAGCTGGGCAAGCCCTAGCTGGGTTACTTGTTAATAGCAAAGGCTCTCAAATGTCTGATATTAAAAGAGCAGCATATGAATGGGCAGACTATATGTTAAGTGAAGATGACTAGGGGGTTTGTTGAAACTTAGGGAGTTTAAACTTCAGTGTACCTACAGCTTCTATTAAGATCTGGCGTCTTTCTAGTTCTTCTTCTATACTTTCAGAGTCTGATAAATATTCTTTAGAGGTTTTAAATTTACCACCTGTTAGATCAGAGGCGGCTTTGTTAAATACCCTGTCGCCCTTTTCTGCTACTTGCAGAAAATAGTTATTACGAATAAAACCCCTAGCTTTTATATTATTTTTTTGACCAATAAGACTATTAAACCAGTCCTCTGTCTTAGCTTTTTGATAAGATACCTGACCATCTATCCAAGACTTAAAAATTTCTTTTTTTAATTCTACTGATTCTATTTCATCATAAGTTTTATTCTCCACCTCTGAACCAAGTGGTAGTTTTTCTTTTCTCCAAGCTTCAAAGTTTTTATGCATAACCTGTGATAGTCTATACCTAACTACATAATCTAAATTATTATTTTTTACTTTAGAATTTCCATATAGCTTATACTCTTCTAAATTAAGTCTGTTCATTTCCTTTTGTATGCCAGTAAGTGTTGGACTACCAGCTACACCAGTGAAAGTCTTTGCAATAGGGTTCATCTTGCCTACAGGCATAGGATTAAAAGGACTATAGTAATCAATGTCATTACCTTCATTACGAGTAAAAGATTGTGTGTATTGTATAAAGTCATAATCAGGTAAGAACCTTGTAGCTTGCGCTGCAAACATACCAGATGTTTCTTCTGTTTTATCTTCTTCTAAACTTGAAGCTAGGCTTCTGGTGTAAGGAGCACCAGCAGACTCGTAACTAAACTGACCTTGTAAATCTCTTAGTGGAGTTAGAGGGTAGGTAAATGTTGATAAAATATTACCTCCCATTTTTGAAGCCCCTTCAGTTATACCACCTTCAGAAAAAGAATTTATAACTTCTTTAATACCACTAAGATCAAATCCCATATCATTTAAACCACCCGCAACAGACAGAGCCTCATTTGTTATGCTTTCTGGCATAGCAAGTCCTTGCTCTTTTCTATATATTAAATCCCCAATAAATACTGGTGCAATAATAAACCCTAATGAAGAAGCAATATCAGCCTCACCTTTAATAGAATTTTCTATAGACTTATAGTTTATTTCACCTTCTTTATCTTTTGCTAAAAGATAACCACCGAGTATTAAACCTGCGCCAGTAAACTGCCTTACTCTTCTATCTTCAACAGATTTATATGGATCTCCTGTAAAAGAAAATGCTGCGTCTGAGCTTGAAGAACTTTCAAATCTTTTAGCAAGCTCCCCTAAACCCGGAGTATAGTCAGCAATCATTTCTATATGATTAGCTACGTACCTTGGGAAAGGTACACCTAAAGCTCCTGACATAAGAAAGGGAATCTTTTTATTAACTGAAGATGCCATCCTTGCGCCTTGACCGAATAAAGATTTATCATCCATATAAGTTCTTTGCATTGTAAATCTATTAGCATCATCAAGAGCTTTATCCACCATAGACTTATCAAGCTTATCAAGTTTACCTGTTTTAAGAATAAAATCTCTTACATTAGTACCAACAGTTTCATTACCTGCAGTTCGTAGCTGTCTATCTAAGCTACTAAAGAATGCTGCTTCTTTAAATACAGTATCAGTAGCAGTGTTAAAAATATTAACAAACCTACCTGCTTTAGCAAAAGCTGTTTGACTTTGACCTGAGACTTCTGATCTTAGTGTATCATGAAATGTTCTTGCATATGCCTCTGGCATTTCTTCTTGGAGCATGCCCCTAACAACCTGTGCAGTTGCACTGTCCATACTTAATCCACGAAGAGTAGAGGACATGTTACGGACTGTGTTACCTATTCCCCCACCTTCTTTACCTGTTATAGTTCTGTACAAACCACGGTAAAACTCATCACTAATTTCTACTGCAGCTAGTAATCCAGTGGATGTAACGTTACGGGCTGTTGTAGCAGGTTGTGAGGTCATAAACGCAATACGCATTTGATCTAAGTCTTGTAGAAAGTTATAAGCTACCATACTTTTACTACGACCAGCAGAGTTTTTAATTACGTTAGCAGATATTTCTGCTGCTTGTACATCATTAATAGTTGATAAGCCCCTATTAGAAAGTTTAGTAAGATCTCCCATAACTTCTGATGGTGCTTCTGCCTCTACCTTACTAACAGCTTTAGATATTTTAGACGCTTCGGCCAGTTTTTTACCTGCCGCAGATAGATCAGCTAAATATATTAAAGAAAATTGTTCGTTAGTTAAGTTATACTTATCTCTAATTTCTGGTATTAACTTAGTAACATCTAATGTCTTACTATCAATAGAGTTAGCGACAGCAGTTGTGATCCTTTCGTTATCTTTTAGATCTAGTTTTTCTGCTATCTCAATAGTTGCTGCAGTAATAGATCTCATTGTAGTAAGATCTAAACCAGAACTAAATACATCATTCGCTTCTGGATTTTGCATATTGTTTAAAATAGACTGACCCATACTTACCTTCTCAGGATCAAGCGGATCTTTAATTACCCCAGCTACTTTATCACCTGCTCTAGCTGCAAGTGTGGCTTCCATATCTAATGTTTTATTTATTGCAAATCTTTTATACTCTTGTTTAGCACTGGTAATTTTTTGATTTGCTTTTTTACTTGCTTCCAAAGAGTTCTTTTTATTTAATTCTTTTTGCTTTGTCAGTAACTCTTCTACATTGATAGCTTTCTTTTCTGTTATCTTAGCACCAACACCGCCACCAACAGCACCAAAAGCAGCATTAATAGCAGTGTCTTTAATTAGATCAGAGGTAGTATACTCTTGATTTAATAGCTCTTCACGAACCTCTCCTGCACCGTAAGAGGTTACTCCACCAATAGCACCTTCAGTTACTGCACCAGTAGCCATACCTTTAGCTACTACCCGTTTACTAAAATAGTCCTTTAGTTTTTTTCTAACTAATATTTGTGTAGTTTTAGTTGCAGCTTTAGCACCAGCTTTAGCTAAACCAAAGCTACCCATACCTAAGTATGTGGATGGAGATTTAACCAATGCCTCACTAAAATCCCCTAACCCACTCCAAGCACCAGTACCTGCAGCCTCAGAGTTATCCCATGCCTGTAAGAGATTACCAAAAGATTCTTTACCACCCTGAGGTAATTTTTTATTATTAACATAGTTTAAATCTTTTAAAGCAGTGGCATCATTCCAGCTTTGAAACCTCATATGTTCTGCAAACTTACGAGTTAAGTTTTCAAAACCCTGTTTCTCCATTTCTTCACGAGACATTTTATATCTGCCACCAGAAAAAAACTTAACAAGATCTACTTGAAAATCGTAGTTATCTTTTAAATCTAAAAAGTTTTTTTCCTCTATGTTTTCTAAATAAGAAGTCATATTTAACCTTACTTTATGGGTTTAAAGGGTATATATTTTCATAAGGATTTCTATCGGTTAAATCCTCTTCAGCACCACTATCATCAGATCCTCCTCCAGTTGGTGGTGGTTGATTATAGTCAGGTAAATCCTGCCAATTAGGAGTTACAACAACTTCTGCTGCTGGCCTATTTTGTTGTCTTGTTTGTTGGTAAATACTGTCACCTAAACTATAAAGTATATCTATAGGATTACCTGTGTATGTAGCAGTGTCCCAAGTATTTTTATACACTTCCATCATTTCATTTCTAATTCTACCAACTTCAGGTGCGTCTTCTCCTTGATAGGTTTCACCATCTCCAGTATAAAGATTCCCAAAATTAGCTTGGATAATATTATCTATTGCTTTATTTGCAGTATTTAAATCTTCAGTGGTCATAGGTCTAGTAGGTCTAAAGCTAATATCAAAATTATCTATAGACATAGAAGATCCTGATGGAGCTTCAGATAAAATCTTACTTGCCTTTTCTACACTACCTTCTGCAGCATTAAAGATAGCATTACCAAATCGTTCTTGTATCTCTGATACATCAAAATTAGTAGAGGTTAAAAATGATTCTAATACTTGTGCTCTGTACTCTGGATTTACTTTACTTACAACAAGTTCACTAATCATTTTAATATTATCTTTGTTAATTTTATCATCACTAAGTTTAGAAAGTTCTGATATTTGTTTATCAAGTTGACCGGATGCATCTAAAAGAATAGCAGCTTCTTCTGTAAATCCTAAGCTTGTAGCTGCACCAATCTTAGAAAGTTTAGCATCTCTACGATCTCTTAAGTCTTGCAGTTTTTGAGCACCGGTTTCTAAAAGGTACTGTCTATTTTTTATACTAAGCTCTTTAATAAAAGCTTCTCTTTCATCTTCTTTTTGTAGGTATCTTGCAGCGGCTCCACCTGCAGCAACTCTTAAATTAACCATTCTGTGTACCTCTACTCATTAGACCTTTAGATTGTTCTTCCATAGGTTGTTCTTCTACAGGCTCTTCAGCTTTTGCCTCTGTCGTACTAGAAAGTTCTTTTAACATATCATACCCAGAATCTTTTTCTTTATCAGGAGTGGCAGCTAAAGATTTTTTAATTAATATATCAGCCTTCCTATTTTTTTCTTGCTCTGTCATACTAGAGTCCTCAAAGAACTCTTTAAAGTTTACCCCTGCATCAGTGGCTAAGTCTACAACAAACTCATGAATCACTGGTGCGACAATTAAACTTACATCTACAGTATGTAATCCTTTACTAACAGCAGTAGTTAAAATAGTTTCAACTAAAATATTTACTGGTAAACCTGACTCTAAAATAAACAGTAAGTTATCTATAGAATCTTCTTCAGATATTTTAGTTAGATGTGCTTTGATTACTTCATCAACATCTACTAACTTAGGTTCTTTTTCCCAAGGATAGTTACCGGGAGTTTTAGTTAATGACTGTCCGGGTATTGGTGCCTCAAACCTTTTCATTACATATTTCTCCTGTAATACGCATCAATACTTGCCCTAGTTATATTACCAGTTTCTTTATCTCTCCATCCGGGATTTTGTTTCCAAGCAGCAGAACCCTTTTTATAGATAACAGTATCAGGAGATGCATTTCTTTTAGCTGGTGCTGCTTGCATTATACCTAAACTTACACTACCATCATAATCATAGTTATCTAAATACTTTTCATAGAGTTTTAATTGTGAAGAAGCTGGCATATCTCTAATTTCTTCTGGGGTAAACCCTAACTCTGCAGCAACCTTAGGTATAAACTGAAACAAACCGGAAGCATTTGAATCAGGATTCTTAGCTGTAGGGTCCATACTAGATTCTCCGTCTATAACTCTTAGTAGTTCATACTTAGTTACTTGATCATACTTATTAACCATCCTATCAAATGTCTCTTTAAAATAAGGGTCTTTAAATAATTCTGCAGACTTCTCATCTAGACTTGGATCAAGTCCACCTTGATCCCTAGATCTAGGCATAGGAATCTTATCCTCAACTACCGGATCTTTTGATTCTACTTTAGGCATTTTAGATCTATTTTCTTCTATGAAGCTGGCCCAAGACATTGTTGTTTCAACCGGATCTTTAGTTTCCGGTTTAGTTTCTGGGTACAGGTACTCATTCATTTCTTGTTGCATAAGACCTGTAGAAGATTTAGAGTCTCGAATACTTGCCCTAGTTCCTAGCCTAGCTTTGCTACTATTAAATTCAGCACGTCTTTGTCTAAAACGTTTTATATCTTTTTGTTTATATAGCTCAAAAGCCATTGTTAATCCCCTTAACTAAAAACTAAATCCCAAAGAGCACTACCAATTCGAGAATCAGCCTCTAACTCCGCTCTTAATTCTGCAGCATCTAAGTTATACTCACCTGCTAACTTTTGAAGTATAATAGCATTAGTTCTGTCAGATTCATTTTCTGAACTAGTTACTGCATAGTCCATCATATCACGTTCACGTTGCCAAATTTGATCTAACACTGAGCTAGTAATACTAGCTGCTATAGTAGCAGCAGCAGCGTTAGCATCATTTTGTGCGGAAGTATCTAGGGTAACTATATCTTGTCTCCACTTAGTGTTAGCTTGTTCAATTACTAATTCATTACTAGCATTAAACTGCTGCCTTGCAGACTCTAATTGTGCATCAAATTTAGCACCAGCATTTTCTTCCCCTGCATTAAACTGTGCAATTACATTCTTTTGTTCTGTGTTAAACTTATTAACATTAGCAGAAAGATCTGCAAAAAATTGATTAACTTGATTTTTAGATGCAGCGTTAAACTGTAGCTCTGCATTTTCTGCAGCTTGGTCAGAAAGTAAAGCCCCAATGTTTTGTTGCGACTTAAAGATAGCAGTCTGTTGCTCATTGTTTAAGTTAGCCATATCTAATTGTAAAAAGTTTTGAGCATTTTGAACCTGAGCTTGCTGTCTTTTGTCCAGATTAGACATGTCTATAGCAGTCATAGCCGCAGCATCAGCAAGTAGTAACGCCTGTTCAGCATTAAGATTTTCTATATCAAATGATTGAGCTAACTTAGAGTTTTGTATTGCTGTTTGTTGTTCGGTAGTAAAGTTAATATTAGCAATTTCACTAACTCTTGCAGCATTTAGAACATTTGATTGCTGAGAATTAGATAACTCCTGCCCTCTAAGAGCGGCATCAATCTGTGCATTAGCGAGAGCAGTCTGTTGTTTATTTGAGAGGTTAGCCATTTCTACCTCTAAGTTATTAGTAGTATTAAATAACTCTACTTGTTGCTCATTACTTAGTTCAACTCCACGTTCTTGTATTTCATTAGCAATATTAAATATTGCAGCCTGTTGCTCATTATCTAATACCTTACCTTCCATTGTAGTACGAGCAGCATACTCTTGAACAACAGCTTGTTGTGCGTTAGTAACGCTAATGTTATTAGCTTCTGCATACCGTTCTGTATTTAGTATAGCAGACTGTTGTTTATTGTCAAGAACTTTACCTTGCAAAGCAGCACGAAGTTGTGCGTTAGCAAGAGCAGTAGACTCACGACTATTAAGATTTTCTATTTCAATAGAAAGACTTTCAGTTGATTTTTGTAAAGCAACTTGTTGTTGATTAGTAAGATTAACATCATTTACTTCAGCAATACGACTGGCATTAAACAGTGCTGTCTGCTGTCGTATATCCATAGACTTACCTTCAAGTGCAGCTTGAGCTTGAGCATCCTGCATAAAGGCTTGTTGTTTAGCTGAAGCATCAAACTCAGCAGATTCAAAGTTTTGAGTAGACTCTAGTACAGCCATCTGTTGTTCATTACTTAAATTTTGTCCTAACAAAGATGCTTTAACTTGAAGTGAAGAAATTGCTGCTTGTTGTTCATTACTTAACTCTGAAAGTTCAATCTGTAAATTTTCTGAGGACTCTTGAAGTAAAGACTGCTGCTTGTTATTTAAATTAATATTATTCATTTCTGCATAACGAGCAGCATTAGCTATAGATGCTTGAGCATTAATATCTAATGATTTATTTTGAACTGAAGCTTTAACATTTAAATTAGCTAGTACAGTTTCTTGAAGGTTGGTTAAGTTTTGCGACTGTAAATCAAAAGCTTGAGTACTATTTTTTAATGCAGCCGCTTGCATGTTATCAAGATTTCTAAGCTCTATACCTTGAGAAGCTGCAGCATTAGCTAATGAAGTAGCTTGACGATTACTTAAATTAGTCATATCCATAGATTGATAAAAAGTAGCGTCAGATTGTGCAATAGGTATTGCAGACTCAATAGCAGCCTGTGTGATAGCTGCCATAGCCATTGAGCTACCACCTAACCCACGAGCAGACATAGCTGCTGTAGCAGCCCTCATAGCCCCTGCAGCCCATGCTGGTGTACCATCATTAAACTGGTTCATAAGCTCAGACATTTGACCCTGTACTGTGGACATAGGATTAACTGTACCTACAACATCTTCAGCAAGAGTAGTTTGATTTAATGTTGCAGCTTTCATTACCGCTGCTTCATTAACTTCTTCCATTGTTTTAGCAATAGCAAATACAGATTGATTAACAACTTCTTTATTAATACCTATTGCTTCTGCATTTATTAATTCATCTACACCAACAGATCCCTGTGCACCTTCAATTGTACTTCTATAGTCAGTATCAGCACCACCTGCAGTAGGGTAGTCAGTCATGGTAGCAGGGTCTTCTACTTTTTCTTTATTAATACTTGCAATAGAAGTTGGGGTTAAATTATAAGTGTCTTCGGGATTTATAGTTTCTCCTTTTTCTACCTTACCTGTTACAGCTTCTAAACTAGATTGGTAATCAGAAGTAATTTCTTTTGACTGTTCAGGAGATAAATCTAATCCTTGTGGATTTACAATTTCAGTCTCTTTATCTACAATGCTTTTTACACCTTCAATCTCACCCAGATCATAGTCTACTGCTGCTTGAGCTTCTGGTGTAGCACTTCCAAATTTTTGAGGGTTGGCTTTAAATTTTTTATCTGTAACCTGTTCAATAGCTATAGGTAAAGGTATACCACTATTAGCTAAAGTAGCTGCCTTTACTTTTTGTTCATCAGTAAGAACTAAATCTCCAATCTCTGCAACTGTTCTTACTTTGTCTATTTGAGCAGGGTCAAGATCTAGTTGAGCTAAATCTTCTGGTAGCATACCTTGAGCTACAACTTTTTTAGTTAAATCCTCTAGTTGTGCAGGGTTAAGCTTATCTACTTCTGTTGAGACTTTTGTAGAAACTTTATCTGCATCATAAGTAGCTGCATCTGTTTTAGTAGGATCATCTGCCTGTGCTGCGCTTCCTACGGTACTAACATCAACTTGAGGTCCGGTAACATAATCATTTACATTTAACTCAGGTTTATATCTTTGAATTAATTCCGCTGCTGTAAATTCCTGTTGCGCTTCTCCCGGAATCATAGTACTGACTACAAATTTATTTTTACTACTATCCCAACGTGGTGAAGTTCCTCCGGGAAATGCCATACCAGCTATAGTATCTTCTAATAATCTTTGTGGATCTAATTTACCAGCCATACCTGTACCAATAGGTATTAATTGACTATCTAAAGCTTCAGCACTTTGATCTCCAATTTTTTCTACATCTTGTGTAGCGACAAGAGACATAGGATCTGAGGCTGCTATTGCTGTAACTTCACTCGCTCCGGGAACAGAAGAAGTTCTTACAGCTTGCTCTGCAACAGACACTTGGCCCTCTAAATCATTTACATTTTTAGCAGTAGCTTGATATGCAGCATAATCTCTTTTTTCTTTTGGTGTTCTTAAATCATCTTCACCTTCTGCAGGAGGAGCTACACCTTTTGGCATTTCTGATAGATCAATTCTTGCCCTAGATAAATCACCTTGTAAAGCATCTAGATTACCTGTAAAAGATTTTTCTTCTACGGGCATAGTTGATTTAACTTTACCTTTTAATCTATCTGCAACTTCCTGTGCATTTTCATTATTAATTTGATCATCCGTAATATTTTGAAGGAGCATAGGTACTAGAGATTCAGGATAGTCCTGATAATTTGGCATAACTTCTTGTTTTTCTTCTTCAGATAAATTTCCCCAAAATGGTGTATAATCAAAACCTTCTGGTATATTTTGTTCTGTGTAAGTATCGCCTTTAAAAGGGCTGTCAAAAGTAACTCCAGTTTTAACATCTGTTTTATCAGTGTCTAGATTACGTCTCATCATATCTTCTAGTGTTTGATTGGGTTGTGTTACATCTTCTTGAGTATTTTGTAAACCAAGAAAAGGATTACCCGGTCTATCAGGAGCAATAGGTACTGTAGTATTAGTATCTGTAGTAACGGATGTGTCTTTATTATTAGATTCAGTTTGACCATATTTATCTATATAAGCTTGCGTTCCCTTTTGAGGCTCGTAACCCTCAGTACTCCTATAAGCTGCATAATTGTTCTGTGAAGACCCACCTTGATTAAAAGCTACAACACCGCCTTTATTCATAAGACCTTTAGATTGCATTAATTTTTTAGCAGCAGCCTCAATACGAGCTTTAGCTGCAGGATTACCAGCAGTTAATTTTTCTACCTTAGCTAGTTGTTCTTTAGTCATTCCCATAATATTAATACCTATCCATTCACTACTTCGTTAAGACCCCAGATCATTGCACCTGTACCACCTAAAAATAATAACACACCTAGTGTTAAAGATATACCCCAAAACAGTTTGTCTCTTGCTTTAGCTTGTGCCTCTAGTGCTTCTTTTTGTCTAACCCTAGCAGCAGCTTGTTCTTTTACGACAAGATCCCACATGCCCGGTGGTCCATATAGTCTACACACTTCACGAAGTTCGTTCTGTGCTTCTTTGTGTTTCATCTTGGCTTGTGCAATTGCAAAGCCTTCTTCTTCAGATGAGGTAAGTCTACCTAGTGGGCCTTTGTGTCTACCCTGTTCAGCTATGCTTATGTCAGCTTCTAACTTAGCTAACTTACCAAAGTGAGGAAGTAAACTTGCTACATCACCACCAGCTTTGATAGACGAGCTAAC
>Ga0070747_1001199_pt1 | contig 12727 bp, 10 predicted proteins | sample VirMetDEL_Mar_31_FD_77321 | JGI IMG/M metagenome (GOLD analysis project Ga0070747, IMG submission 77321) | Aqueous microbial communities from the Delaware River and Bay under freshwater to marine salinity gradient to study organic matter... | ecosystem: Environmental > Aquatic > Marine > Coastal...
AATCGTGGAGAACGGGAAGCCTATTTTAGATGCGGATACAGGGGGAGGAGTTATGACTTTATCTGTAAGTGTTTCTCAACCGTTCACATATAATTGCGTTTTAAGATTTGGGAATACATATGACTACGCAATGAACAATAATTATCTAATCGACACTACAAATAGCCGCACATTGGTTTTAGGTAATGACGCGGCAAATGGCGTTGATTTTACTGGCACTCAAATGAATGTTTTCGCTGTTGGAAATGGTGCGACAAGCAGCGGAAAATGTTTTAATTCCACAAACCAACCCAATGCAATTGCTTTTAACAACACTTCAAGTTTGACTTTGACGCACATACTCGACCGCAACGACTCGGGAGGTAACTCAGTAAAGATGCAGGAGCTTATTATTTGGAACTCAGACCAAGATGCCGCAGGCAACCGCACAGGAATTGAAACCAACATCAACAGCTTCTACAACATCTACTCATAGTGAGTTATAGAAACGCTGGACAGCCATTCTGCCTTTCTGCGATAGCGCATATCTTACACGGTAGTTGTATTTCGTCTCATCACGAAACAAGTGATCCTCCCTTGTCTGGGAGGGGGTGAGTTTATCGAAGTGCTTGTAGAGATACCCTTCTTTTAACATAGGGTATATAAGTCTGTCCGCTAGGTTGTCTTTATACATTCCGTACTCGTCCGCCGCGTACCATATAGTAAAGAACTCTAAGTCATACGTCCATAGCATAAAGTCTAGCCAGTTCCCAGGTATCTTGTTCTTTAGGATAAACTCAGTCTTGACATTCCTGATATTCTTCAGGTAGTTGTGCTTTACGTACTTGTCAGCGAGTTTTGACGACTCTCTAAATAGTTTTGATTTCTTTACTTGAGACTTTGGCATAATTAAAGTTGTATATTTGGAATACAACAAAGTTATATCATGGAAGGCAAAGACACACAGTTTCTAGCGGAGATGTACCATTTGGTAAAAAAGATGGAGGAGCTCATAGAAGAATTCGAAGTTAAAGATCGCCTTCTTGCTTCTGTAGTTATTGGTCTTTTTAATGAAGACGATATGGACTCAGAAGAGGAGACAGCGCAAGTAAAAACAATGTACAGCTTTCACCTAGACAATAGGGACGAGCTAGAAGTAATCAAAGAATTAATGGACGAAATGTACCAGCCCGATGAAGATCCCCTCGATGGGCTTCTCGGAGACTTAGGTATTTCACTAAACTAAATACAATGGAAGGGCTTATTAGAAAAATAATCGTAGGGAAAGACCCTAAAAACGGCATGGCTTACTATACAGGCATGCGAGCGGGAGACGGAAAAGTTTCTGCTATTTTAGAAGACGAAAGAACGCTCGTTAAATTTGGAAAGAAACGATACTTGGTGTACATTGAGAACGAAGAAGGCACGGTCCTTTGGAAAGCAATCGATGAGATGCCTTGTATGTTAGAGTTTGATCTGAATTTTTAATTGATGAGAACATTTGATTTGTTTATTGTTAAGCTAGATAAACAGCTTGATGATAAGATGACGACCCCTGGAGGGTTGGAGCTTTTTATAGATACTAAATTTAATGAATTTGAAAACAGAATCCAAGAAGGTCCCGTTGTTGCGGCGCCTTTTAAACACGATACAGGGGTTGAACCTGGGGACACGCTTTATTTCCATCATCTCGTGGTGCTTAACGAGGGTCAGGTACTTACTGGAGAGCCTAATCACTATACTGTTCGTTTTGATCCAGAGCATACTATTAATAATCAGGCTATTGCTTATAAAGATCAGCATACTGGTGATGTCCATCCTCTTGCGGGTTGGAGCCTTCTTGAGCCAGTCGAAGAAGAGGAAGTTCAAGAATCGAGCGCTATCGAGGTGGTTAAATTCTCAGAGGTCCCTGTCACAAAGGGTCGTGTCGCGTTTGCGGCTCCTTGGATTGAAGAGATAGGAGCTAAAGTAGGAGATGTGGTAGGGTTTCGAAAGAACATGGACTACCGCGTTACTATTGACGAGAAAGAGTATTATAGAACCCGCGCAGAAGACCTGATGTATGTCGAAATCTAAATTCACCACAATAGATGCCTCTCAGCGCCTTATGGCAAGCATGGAGGTCGCAATCAATAATATGATTGAGGAAGTTAAGAAACCTGTCGATCCAGAAGCTGGAGGAAGTGCTCGTAAGGCCGAGCTCCAATCCATAAAGCAAACGGCTATTGATTGTAAAGAGCTTCTAGTAGAGCGCCAGAAATTAGAGCAGATGGTAAAAGAACTAAAAGAAAATGGAGAAATCGAAGAACAAAAAGATTATTCAGGTGGTTTTGCGGAAAGGTTCTCTAAGTAACCTTAGTTACTACTCTGATAACCAAACAATTAGCGACGATTACTTAAACCAAAACTTTACTGTAGTTTACATGCCTTCGTAGCTCAGTTGGATAGAGCAACGCCCTTCTAAGGCGTGGGTCACAGGTTCGAATCCTGTCGGGGGTACAAATTAAATTTAGAATTATGCCAGACTTATACTGTCCCGATTGCGGAAAAGAGAAGTACGAGAAGAGCCTTACTATGCGAGTAAAGGACGATAAAGCTTATTACGTCGAAGGGACTTGCGAATGCGGATCTCAGATGAAGCTTACCAACCCTAAGACGGGCGTCCCCAGTTTAGGGCGTATGAACAAACTAGGTAGTAGCTATTAATGTCCATCTTAATAGACATAGAAGGTTATGAAGATCAAGGGATTAAGGTCGACCCTAACGGTACAGAAGGAGAGGTTATCGAATTACATGGGCTTCTCGTTGTCCTTCCAAAAAAACCACCCCGATCGAAGATTCTCTTCCATGATCGGCCAAAGCACTTGCAGCTGTGGTCAAGGATACCAATGCCTGAGGAAATGCAAAGGGTTCGAAGTATGGATGAGTGGCACGAAAAACCGAGTGAGTTCCGTAAGAAGTTTTCTGCTTATATCGAACAAGAGTTTCAGCGTCGCCGTGACGGTGTTTGGTTTTACAATAATGGCATCCCTACGTATATTACAGGGCGGCACTATATGTTTCTACAATGGTCTAAAATCGATGTCGGATATCCTCAGTTCTTACAATTTCAAAGAGAGATCTTTCTCCACATGTTGGCGTGCGAGTCTGACCCTCGTTGTTTCGGTCAGCTTTATACTAAGTGTCGCCGTTCTGGGTACACTAATGTCTGTAGTGCTGTACTTGTTGACGAGGCTAGTCAAGTTAAAGAGAAACTTCTTGGTATTCAGTCGAAGACTGGTAAGGACGCTCAGGAAAATATTTTCATGAAAAAGGTGGTCTCTATTTTTAGAGGCTACCCGTTCTTCTTTAAACCTATCCAGGACGGTACCACAAATCCGCGTATGGAGCTTGCTTTTAGAGAGCCTTCTAAGCGTATCACGAAAAACAATAAAACATCCTATAAAGGAGACGCTCTGAACAGCAGCATTAACTGGAAGAACACCACTAACAATGCTTATGACGGGGAGAAGCTGCATATGCTGTACCTCGATGAGGCGGGTAAGTGGGAGAAACCTACCGACATCCGTGAGGCGTGGCGTGTAGAGAGAACTTGTTTAATTGTAGGTAAACGTATCGTAGGTAAAGCCCTGGTGGGTAGTACCGTAAACCCAATGAGTAAAGGAGGGGATGAATACAAAGACTTATGGGAGGACTCAGATCCGTCTCAAAGAAACGACAACGGACGGACGCGCTCTGGGATGTATAGGATCTTTATACCAGCTTATGAGGCGTTAGAAGGGTTCTTCGATAAGCACGGTAATGCGGTTATAGAGGATCCAGAAAAACTTGTAGAAGGAATTGACGGGGAAATGATTGACCAGGGGAGTAAGACTTACTTGAAAAACGATAGGAAATCTTTTAAAGATGACCCCTCGGAGCTCAATGAGGTTATTAGGCAGTTCCCTTTCACTACAGACGAGGCATTTAGAGACAGCATAGAGGGGAGTTTATTTAATATAGGTAAGATCTATCAGCAGATAGAGTTTAATGACGACCTATACCCCAATCCAGTCGTACAGGGCAACTTTGTGTGGCGAAAGAAAGACGAAGAAGTAGTGTTCTCTCCAGATCCAAACGGAAGGTTCCGAGTTGCCTGGATGCCTCCTGATCATCTTAGGAATAACAAAGCTGACGAAAGAGGTAAGAGGGTAGCCCCTAATAAACATATCGGGGTAGGCGGGGTCGACTCATATGACCTAGACGCTACTGTAGATGGTCGAGGTTCTAAAGGAGCTCTCCATATGTACAATAAGTTCAATATGGACGTCCCTGGAAATATGTTTGTAGTAGAGTACGCTTCTCGTCCAGACCTAGCCAGTATCTTCTACGAAGACGTCCTTATGTGCTCTTTCTTTTATGGGTACCCTTTACTTGTAGAGAATAACAAATATGGTATCGTGAGGTACTTTGAATCAAGAGGGTATGATGGGTATCTAATGGATAGGCCAGAACATCTTAAAACGGGAAACTCTTCTGTAAATGTCAGAACTAAAGGAGTCCCATCTAACTCTCAAGACGTTATTCAGTCTCACGCTCAGGCTATAGAAGCTTACATCCACGATCACGTAGGGATAAAGCCAGAGTCTGCTGAGTTTGGTAACATGTACTTTAACAAGACTTTAGAGGATTGGATCGGCTACAAGATCGATAAACGAACTAAGTTTGACTTGACTATCAGCTCTGGGTTGGCGTTACTTGGAGCTCAGAAAACAAAGAAAGAAAAGCCTAAGTCGGACTTTAACGATAAGAAGTTTTTTAGGACTTTTAAGTCAAAAGCCTGGCACTCGTAGTTTTACTATATTTGCAAGAGCTAATCTCGCAACATCAACGGTAAATGTACAACGATAAAGGTAAAAGTGCTTCTGGGTTTCCTGATCCGCTTGCTTCGGCACAAGTAAAAGAAGGGAAGGAGTATGGCCTTAGCTATGCGAAAGCTATCTACAACCAGTGGGGAAAGATTGATCAGGAAGGGTCTTTATACAGTAAGCGCTCTAAGGTTTTTGAGCGCAACAGGGACTACGCTAACGGCACCCAAGATACTAAGATTTATAAGCAACTTTTAAATACGCTAGATCCAAACAACGGTGACGGCAGTATGCTTAACATTGATTTTACTCCAGTTCCTATTTTACCTAAGTTTGTTAGAATTGTAGTAAATAAAATCCTTTCTTTAAACCCATACCCCAACTTAGAAGCTATAGACCCTTTGTCCTCTTCTGAGAAGGACTTGGAGAAAAAGAAAATTGAACTCTCGGTAAAAGCTAAGGGGCCTTTACAAAATATAGAGAAGTCGTTAGGAGTTCAGATTTCAGGAGATTCAAATAAGATTCCAGAAACTCTAGAAGAAGCCGAGATTTTCTTAGAGAATAATATTAAGTCTTCTGGCGAAATTGCCGCTCAGATTGCGACAAACATGACGCTTTCTTGGAACGAGTTTAACGATAGCATTTACCGTCGTTGCGTTAACGATATGGCGATTTTAGGTATGGCTGTTGTTAAGCGATCTAACGATCCGTCTCAAGGGATTAAAACGGATTACGTCGACCCTGCTAACTTTATACATAGCCACACAGAAGACCCTGCTTTTTCTGATTTAATTTATGCGGGCCACGTAAAAAGTATTCCTATCCAAGAGCTAAAGCGTATTGCTTCGGATCAGTTTACAGAAGAAGAGTATAAAGAGATCGCTAAGAAGGCTCAAAAGAAGAATAACCTTGACGCTTCTAAATTAAGCCAGTCTTCTCACAACGCTTATACAAATACTTCTAGCTACGGCTATGACGAGTATATGGTTGAAGTTCTTGACTTTGAGTTTATCGGAGTAGACTGTATCTACTTTGAAGACAAAGAGAGTAAGTACGGAAACAAGGGGTTCTACATGAAAGGAGACAACTACAAGACTCCTGCTAATTCTATCTACCAAAGGTCTGTAGAGAAACTTGAGAATTCAGTTGTTTACGAAGGAACGTATGTCTTAGGGACGGACTATATTTTTAATTATGGTCGCCAGAAGAACATACCTAAGAATGTTCATGATATCTCCAGAGCTACTCTTTCGTACTCTTCGTGCGCTACAAACCTTCTGAAAATGATGCCTAAGTCTATGGTAGACAGCTGTATCGGTTTTGCAGATCAACTTCAGTTGACTCATTTAAAACTACAGCAGTCTGTAGCTAAGGCAAAGCCTGATGGGATTATCATTGACATCGAAGGTTTGGAGAATGTTCAGTTAGGTAAAGGTGGCGAACTTCAGCCGCTGGAGTTGCATGACATCTACGAGCAGACAGGTGTGTTCTATTACAGAAGTAAGAACCCAGAGGGGGGCTTTCAGAACCCACCTATCCGAGAAATTGGTAACAGCATAAGGAATGTAAACGAGCTTATCGGGCTCTACAATCATTACCTAAACATGATCCGAGATACTACGGGAATTAACGAGGCTATGGATGCTTCATCTCCTAAGTCGGACGCGCTTGTAGGTGTTCAGCAACAAGCCTTGGCTGCTGCTAATAACGCCATATACGATATCACGAACTCGTCTATGGTTCTTTATAAGAAGGTTTGCCAAGACATCGTAAAGTGTTTGCAGGTTATTCATCCTGACTCAGTTCTATACAAGATGTATGCGAATGCAATCGGTAAAGAAAACATGAGCGTACTGTCTTCCTTTAGAGATTTGTCGATGTACAACTTCGGAGTCAGGGTAGTCAAGGAGATGGAAGAAGTGGACAAGCAGTATTTAGAGCAGAACATCCAGATTTCTTTATCTCAAAAAGAACTTGATTTAGAGGACGCTATCGCTATCCGTCAACTTAAAGATGTCAACCAAGCTGAGAGGTTGTTGGTTATCAGGAGAAAGAAGAGAATGGCGTCAAACCAGCAGATGGCTATGCAGAATTCGCAGCAGCAAGCTCAGATTCAGCAGCAGTCTGCTCAGGCGACTTCTGAAGCTAAGATGCAGGAGTTACAGATGCAAGCTGAGCTTAAAGCTCAGGAGATGCAGCTTAACATGAAGTTAGAGGCCCAGCTAGAGGAGGTTAAGCATCAGTTCAAGAAAGAGATTGAGATGATAAAAGCGTCAGCTGTCCTGGGTATTAAGACTGACGACAAAGAGTTTAAAGAGAAGCTTGAAGTGTTAAAAGAGGATCGTAAAGACGATCGAGTAAAGAAGCAGGCTGTCGAGCAGAGTAAATTGCTATCCCAGAGACAGGAGAAGCGAGGCGAACTTGAAGGTCCTGAGGGGGAAGATATGGCATCTAAAATTCTAGAGTAAGATATGGAGAACGTAATAAATTTAGACCGCTCGCAAAGACTTGACATTATTTGCAGGAAGGGAGATACTTTTATCTTAAATCTTGAAATTAAAAACGACGAAGGCGTCGCTGTTAACTTATTCGAAACGACTAACGTCTATAGTTTTGTAATGGAGGTAAGACTTAGCGATACGTCTGCTACGGCTCTATTAACGCCTACAGTTACTATCTCTCAAGAGAGTACGGGCTTAGTGACTTTTACTGTTCCAGCGGAAACTATGATAGTGAACTCTGGTCTTTATGTTTACGACATACAGCAAACTAGAACTAACTCCTCTACTTCTGAGGTACTAGCTGTAGAGACTTTGGTTTATGGGACGTTTAAAATCAACGAAGACGTAACAGTTTAATATGGCTACAAAAGTAAAAATTACAGTATCCAAAGGCCCCCAAGGGGTTGCGGGGCCTCAAGGGTTTCAAGGATTCCAGGGTCCAAGCGCATATGAAGTATGGCTTTCTGAAGGCAATTCAGGTACCGTTCAGGATTACCTAGACTCTCTTGTTGGAGAAGAAGGCATACAAGGTGAGACTGGGGTTGTAGCTGACCTAAATAGCGTTCCTGACGTCGATACTAGCGGAGGAGTTACAGGCCAGGTTCTTACTCAGCAATCTGACGGATCTTTTGCTCTTGAGAACGTAGCTCAGAGTCTGTTCGATTTAACAGATACAGAGCAGGCGGGTGGTATTGCGGCGAATTCTACGCTTACGTATATAGGGGGTAAGTGGAAGAACACGGCTCCTGCGTCTCCACCACCTGCTCCTACTCTTGAAAACTTAACGGACACGGTTCTTACGACACCTGCGGACGGTCAGTTCTTAAAGTACAATGGTACTGAGTGGATCAACGCTCAGGTAGATCTGCCTTGGACTGCTACAGGTAGCGACATCTACTACAACACAGGCGATGTAGGTATCGGAACCGCGACACCAGCAGCTAAGCTTGATGTTGAAGGAAATGTTCGTTTTTTACTCGGTAGCCAATCCCCCACATATGCATTAAATATTACTGGTGTAGGCAGCAACACTCACTCTATAGGTGGCGGAAACTCTCTTACTTTGGGTTATGCGCTTGTTAATCACACGGGCAGTATGAACCTTGCATCGGGAAGTGCAAATAAATACATAAGTATAGGTGGTTCTGTCAGTGGCAGTGGCTCTAGGCTATACGTGAAGGGTTCTACCAGCGACGACACTGCAAAAGCTTTTAACGTTTTTGACTCTTCAAGCTCAGAGCTTTTTGTTGTTCGTAATGACGGTAACGTAGGTATCGGAACCGCGACACCTTCTGAGGCATTGGATGTTGCGGGGAATATAAAGGCTTCTGGGTATTTATATTTTGGTAATAGCACTCATTCCGTAAAAACTGTATCTAATCAGGGTATTCACATAGGGCAAGGCACGGGAACTTCTTTAGCTAACGCAGGCGTCGTTATTGGAACTAACGCAGGGAGGTTCAATAGCGGGCAGTATAACACGGCTGTTGGGCCAAATGCAGGGTATAGAGGCTCGTATTCGGCTCGTCAAACTTCTGTCGGAAGCCAAGCAAATAGCGGTAGTGCTGCTTATACAAAAACCAACTCGGTTGGGGTTGGCGTAACTTCAAATTACAACGGCTCTGACAACACAACTTCAGTAGGTGCGTACACAGGTTCTAATTCACCTTCATCCTATACTAATTCAGCATTCTTTGGTTATGGGGCGGGAAAGAGCGGAGGAAACAACAGTGTATTTGTAGGGTACGAAGCTGGTAAGAGTGATGGGGTTCAGTTAGTGTCCGACACAGTAGCAGTAGGCTACCAAGCCTTAACAGCTTTAACTACTGGAGCGAGTAACACGGCTGTCGGCTATCAAGCTTTAACTGCGCTAACTACAGGTATTGGTAATACGGCGCTGGGGTATCAGGCGGGGAGCTCTTTACTTACTGGTAACAATAATTTTATTGTTGGAGTTGGAGCTGGGGCGGCATTAACCACGGGAGGCGCAAACATATTACTAGGCCAAAATGCTGGTAATAAAGTTTGGAATCAAGGAAATAACATTGCTATAGGTAATAACGCTTTATTCAATGGCACGGCTGGGGAAAATATTGCAATTGGAAATGAAGCAATAGGAAATGGAGGCACAGGAGTAGCTGTGGGCGGTTCAGCGGGGCGTTTTGGAATGACTCATGGTACTTTTGTGGGAATAGCGGCAGGATATTTGGGTGGAGATTCATCTGTTGGACTTGGTAAATGGGGAGGGGCTTATCTTCGTGGTGAAAGAAACGTATCTGTAGGTTTTAAAGCTGGCCAGGGTGTTGCCTACACCTCCAACACCAGCAACAACGTTTTCATTGGCTACGAAGCGGGAGCGGCAATAACCAGTGGCGGAAGCAACGTGTTAATTGGTTACCAAGCGGGATCTGCTCTAACAACCGAAGCCAACAAGCTATACATAGAGAACAGCAACTCCACCACCCCGCTTATCTACGGGGAGTTTGATAATGATATCCTTAGAGTAAACGGTACACTACAAGTCAATGACCCAGCCTCTACAGGATACGCCTTACCAGCGGCTACAGGAACTACAGGTCAAGCTCTTGTTGTTAACGCTAGTGGAGACGTAGAGTTTGGTGATGTAGGGATTGATGGGTTGGTTACAACTCTTGACTCTGACGATATTAGGTCATGGAGGCCAGGGTATAGAGAGTTTGGAGTAGACACTTCCGTTGCGGATGACAGCTCTTTAAATCTTTCTTTAGGCGAAGGCCACCCAAGAGATTTGTATTTTAAACCTGACGGAACTAAATGCTACGTCGTCGGAAATGGGCTAGACGACATCCATGAGATTCCTCTTACTACGGCTTGGGATCTTCAGAGCGCTACAGTTGCTAATATTATTGATGTAAACCTAGCTGGTTCATCGTCTATTGGGGGCGGTGGTTTCGAGGGAAATCTATATGGAATTCACATAGCTGATGATGCAAACGACTCATCGACTTACGGAAAAAAATTCTTTATTGTTGGAAGCCAGAAAGATGAAATTCAGGAGTACACAGCTACCACAGCCTGGGACGCATCCACTATATCGACAGCGGCAACCGATAGGCTATATGTTGGGGCTCAAGACGCGAACCCCTCCGCCCTAAGGTTTACTCCAGACGGACAAACCCTTTACGTTCTCGACGGAGACAACGATGCATCACCAAGATGTAGGGTATGGGATCTAACGACTGCGTGGGATTTGAGCACCGCTACTTACAATTCTTCTAAAGACATAACATTTTCGACCGTCGATCGAAACGCAAGAGGTCTAGACTTTAATTCTAATGGCTCTAAGGTTTATATCACTACTCCTCAGAACTATATTCATGAGTATGACCTTTCAACCGCGTATGATATCACTACGCTTTCTTACGTTAGGTCTTTAAACACCGCTCATTTCAGAAGTTTTATTCACGGGAAAACTAACAATTCATTAAACGAAACATACGGATCGCTAGAGGGTATTTATTTTGTTAAAAGCGCTTCTGATCAATACGCTTTTCTTTTGTACAACAATGGGGATGAGATAATCAGGTTAAAAAGAACTGGATTAATTCAGTCTAACGACACCATTTTTGAAGGCGTCGTAGATGCTAAAGCCCTTAATGTAAGCGGAACAACTCTTCTTGGAGAGACAAGATTTCTAGGGGGCGTTGTCATTTCTGGGGCGCCATATATCCAGGGTGCCATGAACTGGGCTGGTTTTAATTCTGGGCCTATAAAAGGGGCAACAAGCAGCCATGACGCGTTAACGTTTGGTAGTAATGTAAAATCTATAGGCTTTGCCGATAATATTAACCAAAACCCTGACAGTCACGACCTAAACAACACGGTAAATGGCACCTGGCTTCACAGGTCAGAATCTCCTCAAGACGGAGCTTACAATATTATAGTGCCGAAGTCCTCTGGTACTATAAAGCTTGACACAGACAAGTCCTATTTAAACGCATTTAACACAGAAGCAACAGCAAAAGTTACTGGCGCTACAGAAGATATTGAGTACTACTACACAGCAAGAGCGGACGGTCAGGGGGAGTTCCAAAGGCAATTAGGAGCCTTACCAGCTTCAGGTCAAACCCTGACCAGAACAAGCTACTATTCTGACAAGGCTTTTGCAGACCCAGATACAGCCGCTGACTGGACGTCAGGCACAGCTTACACCTCCACTTCTTTAGCGTCTTCGATATCCCAGTCAGCTGACACGCTTTTAAACGCTCAAGCTACAGGGACTCCGCCGCTTTCAACTAAGATTGTCATCTCTAACTTCCTTGGTTCTTCAGGGCTCATCAGTGGAGACTCAAACGGGTTTGGAGGTACGTCTGTAGTTTATAGCCTTAGACTTCTTAATCACATCTACGATGGGGCAGCAATACGAGTGGTAAACGACAGCGCCGTAGAAGCTGATATAGGCTTTAACTCTAGTCTTGAGCTCGATACTACAGCTCTTTTGACTCACTGTGGAAGCGGCGACGGGTACCTAGTGAAGTGGTATGATCAGGCTCAAGGCGGTCCTACTGGAGACGGTAATGACGCTTCTTGGGACAGCAGCACAACGTACTCAAGCAGAAAGCCGCAGATCGTTTCTGCTGGATCTGTAATACTTGATAACGGAAAACCCTGCGTAGAAACAATTGACGCTGGTATGTTGATGGAATCTGAGTTTAGTGCTTCTGGTGAGTATGACGTTTTTATAGTGTGTCAAAAAACCATAAACAACGGAAACCATGGAATGCTTTTTGGAACTCGAACAGGTAACGACAACCGAATTTGGATGAGGGACAATACCTTGAATCTACAGGTTAATAACGAGGCCACAGACATCAGCGGCCTTAACGACGACGGGTCAAGCACTCTTCGTTTTTATCAATTAGGTCAAATGGTATTAAACGTCAGAAGGGATGCTTCAGGTATTAACTCAGTCCAAAGGAATGCTGTAGTTGGCAGTAGTACATACACGAATGGCGGAGCCTTTAGAGGGGATAGGATCATCAACAGTTGGAATAATAAACAGTACTCTTTTGGCGGTAACGTACAGGAGATTATTATTCTTGACGGTGACAAGTCTTCTGAGCGGGCTGCTATTCAGTCTAACATCAACACTTACTACAGTATTTATTAAAATATTTACTATATTCGCACTACTAAACATCAGTTATGGCTATCGACATCAACTACCTTCTAGGTTTTCTTTCTTACTTCTCAGCAGAGAATAAGTTTGACCCTACCTACGATTTAAACGCAGATGGTTTTATAACTGTAGCAGATCTTATGATTTTGCTAGCATCATACGGAACAACAATTTAACTAAAATACCAATTATGGCATTTACTTTTCAATCAAAGTCCTGGTCTATCGCAGGCGAAAAAGAGT
>Ga0070747_1001204_pt1 | contig 12706 bp, 12 predicted proteins | sample VirMetDEL_Mar_31_FD_77321 | JGI IMG/M metagenome (GOLD analysis project Ga0070747, IMG submission 77321) | Aqueous microbial communities from the Delaware River and Bay under freshwater to marine salinity gradient to study organic matter... | ecosystem: Environmental > Aquatic > Marine > Coastal...
AAGCTGAACCTAGGACGCTGAACTGAATGCAAACGCCTGACATGGATATGATGGACGTCCTGATTCAGGATGTTGCTGATGGAACCAACGAGCTCGAAGAGATCCTCAAAGCCAGGGGTCGGGTCAAACAGACTGTCGACGAATGGTTGAATCAGGTTGACTACGAAAGCCTGAATGACGGGTCGTATGTCCCGACGGCGTTTGCACTCAAATTCACCAATTTCATCAAGCTGGTAAACGGTCGGGAAGGTGAGGAAAACCAGACGCCCGTCGTTCACCTTAAGATGCTGGATCAGATTGCTGGGCAGAAGCAGAACATTGCGAACCTTTGCGCCCGTGGTCTGGCCAAGACAACGCTCTTCTTCGAATATCTTGTGCTGTACCTCGCAGTGTTTGGCGAGATTGACGGCTTCGGGAAAGTCGAAGGAATGATCTACGTCTCTGACTCGATGGAAAACGGTGTGAAGTCGGCTCGTAAGAACATCGAGTTTCGGTGGGAAAACTCAGAGTTCTTGCAAGAGTGGTTGCCGCCTGCGCATGTGAAGATCACCGACAACTACATGGAATTCAGATCCAAGGGTGGGAACCCGTTGGATGGAAACAACGGCAAACCCAACATCCTCGGTGTGAAGATGTTCGGTGCGAAAACAGGCTTGCGCGGAACCAAAATCTTCGGAAAGCGACCGACGCTGTGTGTGCTCGACGATCTGGTATCTGACGATGACGCCAAATCGAAGACAGCAATGCTCGCGATCCGCGACACGATCACCAAAGGTGTGGACTTTGCTTTGCATCCGGCGCGCCGGAAAACGATCTTCAACGGCACACCCTTCAACAAAGGCGACGTGCTGTACGAAGCGGTGGAGTCCGGGGCATGGCACGTCAACGTCTGGCCGGTGTGCGAACGCTTCCCGTGCTCCCGGGCCGAGTTCAAAGGCGCCTGGGATGATCGTTTTACCTATGACTTCGTGAAGGCCCAGTACGAGAAGGCGGTCCTCGAAGGATCGACCGCAGCCTTTAATCAAGAGCTCATGCTGCGGATATCGTCCAGCGAAGAACGTTTGGTTCAGGACTCGGAGATCCGCTGGTATTCACGCAAGTCTCTGATCGAGAACAAGCACCGGTTTAACTTCTACATCACGACCGACTATGCCACGAAGGCCAAGCAGTCTTCGGACTTTTCGGTCACATCTGTCTGGGCCTACAACTCCAATGGAGACTGGTTCTGGGTAGACGGGGTGTGCCGGAAGCAGACGATGGACAAGAACATCAATGACCTGTTCAAACTGGTGCAGCAATACCGGCCGCAGAGTGTCGGGATAGAGATCTCGGGACAGCAAGGAGCGTTCCTTGACTGGATCACGACTGAGATGATCAACCGCAACACTTGGTTCACTTTTGCCCAAGGGAAGAACGGGCAGCCGGGGATCCAGCCAGTGGGCGACAAACTGAGCCGGTTCAACCTTGTGGTGCCGATGTTCAAAGCAGGAAAGATCTACTTTCCCTCAGAGATGCGAACTTCAGAGATCATGGGAGAGTTCATCGGTGAGCTGGAACTGGCAACATTCGACGGCATAAAATCCAAACACGATGACGCAATCGACACAATCTCGATGCTCATGTATCTTAAGCCTTGGAAGCCAAGCGAAGACGCGCCCGCGACACAGAAGGATACCTTCTGGGGATTCGATGAGGACGAGACCGATGGCTACTCCGACACTTCCATGAATTCATACATTGTCTGAGCTGGCGCTCGGAAGACACGAGGCACAACATGCTATTAAGTGATTTCTTTACACAGCTCAGCTACGGCGAACTCTCCAGTCTCGGATTGTCCAAAATGGGGCAGGGAAGTATCGAGATTGCGGACCAGCCAAAGGTCGTGGCACACATCAACTCAGCCTTGGCTCTGATCTCGAAGAAAATCCCGTATAAGCAATGTTATGTTAAATTGGCGGCTTCTACAGCGCGCAACACATATCTGCTGCAGCCCGAGTTTGCAGTGTCGAACACTGATCCCGGCAACACAGCGCCGCGGTACATCATCGACAGTGTTGACGAGCCATTCAAAGACAATGTGGTCAAGATCCGCGAGATCACACGGCTTGATCGCGCAGACACCCCTAACGTTGACGAGACGCTGATTACCTCAATCAACAAGCGCAGCACAGACTCTGGTTTCGGTGCCCGGGTCATTGGCACAAGCCGGATCATTCTCGAGCAGCCGCTGGATGGTGATGTCTACGAAGTCGAGTATCAGGCACAAGCTGACAAGCTGTCTATGTCGGTCGATCCAGATGAGGTGATCGATATTCCAGGCGCACTTGAACAAGCGCTGGAACTGGCCACGGCAGCCCGTGTCTTTGGCTCAATCGGTAACGAGACAGCCACGATGAAATCACAAGAACTCTGGGCCCGGTATCGGGCAGAGCTGGCCGAGCTCTCGGCTGACGACAACATGAGCCAGACTGAAACAGACGGCTTTGACAAGCTGCGTGATAAAGGCTTCGTTTAATGCCGACACTGCAAGAACTCGACAATGAATTTTCGGCCTTCAGCCAGCAGACGCTGGACACTCTTGCAGAACACTCGGTTCGCGTAGACGCGGCTCAAGCAGGCGCGAATGCCGCGCAGGTCTCTGCAAACACTGCTTTAACAAGTATCCTGCAGACAGGTCTTGATGCGTCCATCTATACAGATGAGGAAATTGAGCGCATCCGGCTGGCTCTTGTAACGCAATTGAATGCGATTACAGGCAGCATGAATCAGGCAATTGCTGACGAAGTCCAAGCCCAAGTTTTGACTTATGACGCAACATTGCGCGCTTCACTGAACGCAGCGATTTGGGATGTGAACACAATCGCAAGTGCTGTGAGTGGGGATTACAGCAATTTTACAGGCGTCACAAACCAGCTTTTAAACACTGATCTCCCTAATCTTGTGAACATAATTAACGGGGTGGCTACGACCCAGACCGATTTGCAAAATGAAGTTGCGGTAAAGCTGGGCGAGCTGGGATATGCCTCGGTTGCCGGGGGCATTGATGCTGCGATCCAACTAGCAGTCGAATTGGTTCAGCCTTTGGGTCACAAGGTTCTTACAGCACCAGCCGCACTGTGGACAACAACATCGAGCGGTCCTTTGCTCAGCGTCAAGCTCCCACCTACCGTCACTGACTTTTATACGGATGACGCATCTTTCGGTAACGTGTATCAGTTTCCTCAAGGTGAACAGACTGTTGGACCTGCAGCCCCCCTGCCCTACGACAACACGCGTGTTTACCGCATGCTCATACGCTTCCGCGTGGTCTCTGACGGGACGTCAGGGGGCGTAGACATAGCAGTAGGGGCGCAAGCGTGGACGCCATCAAGCAACCACGAGTCTCCTCTTGTGCGCTACACCGTGGCCGACGGAGACCGGCAGCTGTATGTCTACCTTACTGGTTCAGCAGACATGCTGCCGCGCTTGGCTGATAAAGTTGCTGTTGATGTGACTGATGGACTGACGGCCACGCAAATTTTTCCCTACGTCCGGCAGAACGCCGGAGGCGTGACAGACGGACTGGTCCGACTGCATATGTTTGAAATTCTCGATGTGACTGACGCATTTGAAGCACGCGCAGCAGCGCTTGATGAGATTGACGCAACACCACCGGACAACCCTACAGGCGTGACAGTAACATCTGTAGATGTAGACGGCGTGCGGCATCGCATGACAGCAGCATGGGATCTTCCCGCAGTCGAAGGCGCTGTCGGATACGATGTTGCTGTTGCGCAAGGCGCAGGAAACGAAGTGATCTTTCCAGTAGCCTCGAACCGGTGGGAAGCTGATGTGGCTCCTGGAGCTACATACACAGTGCGCGTGAGAGCGCGAGATCGCTTTGCAAATGCTTCCCCTTACACTGCGTTGATAAATCATACAGTTGCCGGTGATGCGATTATCTCAGATGACAACCTAGGCGACATCAGCGCAAACAAGATTGTCATTGCCGGAGAAACCCGGTTGTCCGATTGGCGTACCGGCGGAGACGCGACACAAATTAACGGCGGAGCCATTGCTGCCAACACGATTGCGGCAAACAAGCTGACAATTGGAGCCCGAAATCTATCTCTTGAAGAGATTGTGTTTGAGTACAATTCTCCTGCAAATGATCAAGTAAGCTGGAGCACTGGCAGCATCAGCTATGAGAATGATCTTGGCACTGCAGTGAGCCAGACGATCGCAGCAGGTAGCGCCACATGGACAGCAGGAACGCTGTACATTTACTGGGACAAAGACACATCTGTTCTTGGCTCAACAAGTGTTATCGCAACTGCATATGCATACAACCGCGTGATTTTGGCAACGTACAAAGGCAGTAGCCGGTTACAAGCAAATTTTGGTCGCACTGTCATTGACGGCGACAGCATCAAGACCGGGTCAATCGGCGTAGGCCAGATTACTGTGGATAGCTTATCTTCTATTAATACCAATATTGGGGTCGCTACAGCAGGTATAATACAAAGCGAGGACGAAAAGTTTAAAATCGACCTCAATGCTAAAACCATCACCATCACAGTTTGATGGAACAGCGTAACTCGGACAGGATGATCATGAACGCTTTGCAACTCTCCAATCTTGGTCCACTGATCGCGGCGAGTACCGCTTGGGCCGAAAACCCCGCGCACAGTTTTTGGCTGGCCAGTGACCGCGGCCGCATGACGCTTGCCACCACTTTGCCTTCGCAGCTGTTCGCCGATCTGGCGAAGGTCGAACAGCTGACGCCTCAGACCGATGGGGCATTGGAAGCGCGCTGTGCCGCAATGACTGTGCCGCTGGTGGAGGTGGAATGGCCCTCCGGCCGCCACCAGCTCCTGCTGCCAGGGACATGGGAGACGGAAGGTGCACCTTATGAGGGTCGCCCTTATGAACTGGGCCGCTTCGACTGCTACAGCCTCGTGCGCGACTGGATGGCCCGCGAGCGCGGGATCACAATGGCATATCTTACAGACAGCCCTGCGCGGCTAGCCAACCAGCTGCTCACCGACGGCGCATTCGTCACCAACCCTGAGATTGAACGCTGGGAACGGGTCGTAGTGCCTCAGCGAGGTGATGGTATTCTCTTTGCTATGACACAGGAGGATGATCATACACCTGGAGTAGCCAACCATGCGGGCGTGTATTTAGGCAATGACCGTTTTCTTCATCATTTTGCAAACAGAGTGTCTTGTGCAACTGAACTGGATGCTTTCTGGACGGCGCGTATTGCAGCTTTTATGCGCTGGAAGGGTTGAGCATGGTCCGCACACTTCACGCCGATGGCAGCAATGGCAAGGTGTACATCTATAAGGGTGACGCAGACCCTGCGATTTATGCCACTCCTTTACCTGCCCAGCTGGGCAATCTGCATTTCCACTCGGACCTCAGCTATCTGGGCAATACTCAGGTCTTGGAAGCCACCGTCACTCACCCCGAACGGGTCCGCTCTTCTTCCAGCTCTAAATGGAGTGGTACTACCTACCGCACACGGCAAGGCACCCAGAGCTTTGTGCTTGGTACAAACACCCTTGGGACTATTCGTCCTGCTGTGGCTTTTTTTGGCGACGCGCAAATGCCCGCAGGAACCGTGGTTCACAAAGTCGGTCAATCTGTGCGCGCTGTAAGCCTGATTGTTACTGCGGACGAAATTAAGATTTTCGAGAACTGGCTCACATTTGATGATACCTTGCCGACCGTATCTCAAACGTATCGCATTTTTTTGTTTCAAACGCTTTTCAACGCGTCTGGAAACACCAGCATTGCAATCTCACCTGGTACTTTTACCGCAGGCTTTGGCAAGCTATCCACCAGCTACCGCTACCTGCGTCGTGCAGACATCTCACCTGACGCCTTTGTTACCTCCGCGCCTACCGCTGATGTGCAGGGTGGAGGCATAAAAGTAGTGCTACCTGATGGCACAATTCCTAGCCAAAGTGCCACTTATACTGGTACTTTTACGGGAACTCCTGGGACAGGAGTTCGGATATGACCGCCAGCTTTGAAGCCGCAAACAACGTGATCCGCGTGCGCGACACCAATGGCGCCGTAGTTTTTGATACCGGTACTCCGATGCCGCATATCGCACAGGCTATCACCGCCACACTGGACCACAGCTTTGCGGCCAGTCCTACATCGCGTGTAGTGCGCGGCTATAACCAAACGCCTGCGTTCACGTCGGGGTGTCGGGAGTTGCAATACATCTGCAATCAGGAATATGTCTGCCGCTCCGTTTATGTGTGTCGTCAGGAGTATCAGTGCACGCGCGATCCATGGACGCAACAGACCACCTGCCGCTATGTCACCGTCTGTGGCAACGAGCAGCAATGCGGCTATGAAAATGTTTGTGGGAATGAATGGGTCGATGTCGCGGGTTACGAGACCTTTGAGAGCGCACGAGTCGCCGCACGCGAACACGAGCAGACTTATACGCTGGGGACACTAAGTACAGGCACCAACCCCGACTTTCTTTTGGTACTAATCAACGCCAGTCGGACCCGTTCTGGCGGCCAACAAGATTACGGTATTTTTATTAGCGCCATTCCCGCAAGCGAAACGATTTGCGCCAACGGTAGCACCATCCTTGAAACAGCGTTTCAGCCCAACGGAGATCCTTGGCTCAGCCGCATTCTGAGCGTGTTTCTGGAGGGTGATACAGTCAAAGCGCAATTCAGTCATTCCAACAGAGAGTACACATCAGCAAAAGCGCATTCTAGCATGGCCTGCGTAACCTACCCTTCCAACTTTGCGCCCCTTGATGACACGCGATCAGACTGGAAAATCGACTTTGAAATATACACAGGAAAGTTCACTACATGATGGTTAAAATTTTATCTACTGCGCGTGATATGGTTGGTAACGCAGCGACAATACGCGCCGAAATTCATGAGCAAAACCCAGGCTACACGCGAGTAAAAGACACCATCGAAATCGAAATAGAAGGTGGTGCGCGTATGAGCGACGTTGAATTGACGAGCAAAATCAAGGAGATTTATCATGGCTGAAGTAGCGCGCTACCTGTCACTGCCTTTTGCGAACAAACCTGTCATTAAAAATGGTGTACATGTTGGATTTACAGTAGGCGTCACGCTTTTGCATGGCGATCATACGGTTACAGAAGAAATTGACGCGATTTGTGGCGCTGAACAAGCAGCGTTTTTGACATCCGGTCCAATCGAAGTTTATGCGGCGTGGTCTGAGCAGATTGTAAACGAACACAAGCTTAAAGAAAAAGCGAATAGCGCCATGGATTTGCTTTTTAGTTGACACAAAAAAGCTCAAGATTTTGGTACTGATATTTATCTTCTGAAACGTCAATTCCCGCCAGCGATGGGCGTTTTAGTGTGAAGCGTGCATTGGGTACAGTGAGGACAGAAACGTCTCCCCACAAGGCTTAATCATGATTGCTCAACCGTCGCAGTATCAGCCTGGAATGGCGCCCCAAGGTGATTTCTCGCAGTTTTCTACGCTGGTTGAAAAAGCCCAGGCCAGATCCAATCAACTCATTGGCTCAGCTGCGCAACAGCTCACTTTCAACGCAGATGAGGGACGGGCCCGCCAAGCGCGAGCGAAGGCGGCACGGAACGGCTACACAGACCAAATGCGTGACTGGGGACCACAAGGAGCCTCTACCCCAAACGACAATTGGGCGCGCATAGGTTTTCAAAGCAATGTCCCGCGCAGCCTGTTTGACACAGAGTCAACCGGAAACTTTCAAGCATCCAACGATGTAGCGGGGTCTGGCGGAAAAGGGCATTTCGGTGTGCTCCAGTTTTCCCGCGACCGTTTGCAGGAAGCGATCAATGCTAGAGTCATTCCTCAGATGACGCCTGAAGAATTTCGAACCAACAACCAAGCGCAAATTGCAGCAAGCAATTGGCACTTCGACGACATTGACCGGTACATCCAAGACCGAGGTCTGAACAGCTACGTGGGTCGTGAAGTGAATGGCCAAAAGCTGACGATGAACTCTTTGCGCGCTGTGGCTCATCTTGGCGGTCAAACAGGCATGATGCGGTATCTGGAATCAGGCGGCCAGTATAACCCTGCAGACGCTTACGGCACTTCTCTCTCAGACTATGCGGCACGGCATGCAGGACTGATGCAGACTCCCTCTCCTCGCGCACGCCCGACCCGATAAAAGGTACACTCATGGAAAATAATGAAGTCGAAGTAACCGACCACGAAAAGATGACCGAGTGGACAAACGAACCAAGCCTCTTGGATCTCAAAGCTGATCTTCAGATCACGCAATCGTCGCATGATGCCGCGGTAACGAAAGTCCAGCAGTGGCGCGACATCCGCAATCTGGAAAATGCAAAAGCACCCAAGAAACGCCAGAACAGATCCGCAATTCAACCAAAACTGGTTCGTCGGCAGAACGAGTGGCGATATGCTGCACTGTCCGAGCCATTTCTTGCATCCGAGGATCAGTGGGAAGTCTCTCCGACAGGATGGGAAGACAAAGAAGGCGCGATTCAAAACGAAAAGCTGCTGAACTATCAGTTCCGTTCAAAAATCGGTCGTGTTGCATTCATTGACGAGTACGTCCGCACAGGCGTCGATGAAGGCACTGTGTATGTGAAGCCGGGCTGGATTTACGAAAGCGATATGGCTGACAAAGAAGTGGCTGTGTTCGAGTACACGCCAATTCAAGACCCCCAGCAAGCAGACGCTTTGCAGCAGGCCATGCAGATCAGCCAGACAAATCCGCAAGCATTTATGATGCTTCCCGAAGAAATTCAGGCAAGCGTTGAATACTCGATGGAAGTTGGGGCACCTTATCTGGCCGTACAGGTCGGAACGGAAATGATCCAAGAAGAGGTCACGGTCAAGAACGAGCCAACGCTCGAGATTCTTCAATTTGAAAACGTCTACTTGGATCCGGCTGCACAAGGCAAAGTCGAGAAAGCCAACTTTGCTGTGATCTCCTTCGAGACGTCACACGCCAAGCTGAAAAAGGACGGCCGGTACACCAACTTGGATCAAGTCAACTGGTCTGGGAACACGCCCCTGACAAACCCTGATCACGAGACCGGCACTGACGAGACTGCGCAATACAAAGACGATTTGCGACGTCCTGTGGTAGCTTACGAGTATTGGGGTTTCTGGGACATTGATAAGACCGGCATTCTAAAACCAATCGTGGCCACATGGATCGGCGACACTCTGATCCGGATGGAAGAGAACCCCTACCCCGACAAGAAGATTCCGCTGGTCGTGGTGACCTACATGCCTGTCCGCAAAGAAGTGGCTGGCGAACCTGATGCTGCATTGCTGGAAGACAATCAAGATATTCTCGGCGCTGTGACACGGGGCATGATCGATCTCTTGGGTCGGTCTGCCAACGGACAGCAGGGTATCGCCAAAGGCATGCTCGATGTGGTGAACAAACGCCGCTACGATCGCGGCGAAAACTACGAGTTCAATCCGCAGATGACTCCAGACATGGGGATAAAAGAGCACAAGTACCCTGATCTGCCTGTGTCGGCGTTCAACATGCTGACACTCCAGAACCAAGAAGCAGAAGCCATCTCCGGCGTGAAAAGTTTTTCTGGTGGCATCTCCGGCGACGCTTACGGTGACGTGGCAGCTGGTATCCGCGGTATGCTGGATGCGACAGCGAAGCGTGAGATGGGTATCCTGCGGCGCTTTGCCGGGGGCATGGAAGAGATTGGTCGGAAGATGATCTCGATGAACCAAGCCTTCCTGTCAGAAGAAGAAGTGGTCCGGGTCACAAATGATGAGTTTGTCACTGTGCGTCTGGAAGACATCCAGGGCGAATACGATCTGAAGGTGGACATCACGACACCCGAGATTGAAGAAGCCAAAGCAGGCGATCTTGGTTTTATGCTGCAAACGATGGGGAACACCCTGCCCTTCCCGGTCACAAAAATGATCATGACAGAGTTTGCCCGCCTGAAACGTTTGCCAACGCTTGAGCATGCGCTGAAGACCTATCAGCCTGAGCCAGATCCAGTGGCCGAAAAGCTTCAAGAACTCGAGATTGCAAAGCTGGAAGTCGAGATTGCCGAGACTCGCGCAAAAGCGATGCTGGCAGAAGCCAAAGCACGGACAGAAGGCTCAACGGCAGATATGAAAGATCTGGACTTCCTCGAGCAGGAAAGCGGAGCAAAGCAGGCTCGTGATATTCAAAAGCAGGAAGCCCAAGCTGAAGCCAACCAGATGCTGAATATTTCCAAAGCACTCTTGGCTTCACCAGACAAAAGACCGCGGGATCAAGACCTGATGACAGCAATTGCAATCCAGCAGGCATCGAAAGCTTCATAAAGGGCTAATTTCCGTCTCTGGAGTCACATTGGACTGGTGTGATTTGATGTGGTGTAACTAAGTGGCATTCTAGCTACACCCCACAGAGAAAGCAGGACGATATGATGGATATGAACGACATAGAGACGATTGAAGTTTCGATTGAAGAAGCGATGAAAGTCGTAAAGCGCGGTGACGCGCTGGAACGGTTGATGAAAAACCGCGACTTCAAAATGCTGTTCCTTGACGGCTACTTCAAAGAAGAAGCCCATCGCCTAGTAAGCATTTCTGCCGACCCGACATTGAAGCAGCATCATTCGGAAATCATGGACAGCATTCGGGCTATTTCCATGACGCAGCAATACACTCAACTGGTTGCACGCATGGCCGATATGGCTCGCCAGCAGATCGAAGATCTGCAAGGCGAGCGTGACTTCCTTGAAGAGCAAGAAGAATAAAGGAGATCTGACACATGGACGGATCTACTTTGAACGGTAAAGACATCAGCGACCTCAGTGATGAGGAGCTGATGGGCATGTCTTCTCCCGACAGCTTTACTCTGACTGAAGAAGCTGACAATCAACCAGTGACGCTTGAAGAGTCTCTTGGTTCAGGAGAAAATAATGACGACCCTTCCCTTTCCACAGAAAACGAAACCGACACTAACGAAGATGCCGGAGAAGATCGTTTTGAGGAAGCAGGGGAAGAAGTCGAAACCGCAAGCGGTGATGATGGTGCTGCAGGGGAAGACGAAACTGATCCTGCTACAGAACCATCCGCAGCCGTAGACCCAGAGGCGCCTCAAACCGATCAGGACGTCAAAACCGACCCTGAGAAGAAAGAGGACGCCACAGACTACGAGCATCTTTACAAGCAGATCATGGCTCCTTTTCAGGCCAATGGTCGGCAGTTTGCACTAAGCTCTCCTGAAGAGGCTGTGCAGCTCATGCAGATGGGCGCAAACTATACCAAGAAAATGCAGGCACTGGCTCCAAAAATGAAGCTGATCCGCATGCTTGAAAAGAACGAGCTGCTCGACGAAGCAAAGATTTCATTCTTGATCGACCTCGACAAGAAGAACCCTGATGCAGTCGCAAAGCTTGTCAAAGATTCCAATATCGATCCAATGGATATCGATACTTCGGAAGCGCAGGCCTACAAGCCTGGAAACCATCGCGTGAGTGATGATGAAATGGCGTTCTCTGATGCCCTGTCAACTGTCATGTCGACAGAAGGCGGCAAGGAAACTGTCCGGACTATCAACAGCTCGTGGGATGAATCCAGCAAGCAGGCCGTTTACAAAGAGCCGTCTCTACTGACCTTGATCGACACCCACAGAGCAAACGGGCTGTACGCTCGAATCTCTGCTGAGATCGACAGGCAACAGATTTTGGGACGCTTAACCAATATCCCGTTTATCGAAGCTTACAAGCAAGCTGGGACAGAGCTTCAGCACGCTGGCCTTTTGAGCCCAACACCCGCTCCTGCGCAACAGGACAACGGGAATGTTGAGCCTGCAAAAGTAACCGGTCGCCGAGAAGCCAACCCGGGTCGCACGAGTTCTCGTGTTTCGAACGGAGAACAAGCCCGCCGTGTGTCACCGGCACCCAACGCGGGCAAAACCGTCAAGAAAGCCATCGATCCGTTTGATCTGACCGATGAGCAAATCATGGCAATGAAGTCCCTCAAGGTCTAAGAAAGAGACCCCACACAATGGCTATGAATTATAACGCCCCGAACACCACTGCCTCCACTATTGAAGGCTCTGGTTCCTCGCAAATGAACACGTTCTTCTACTGGCGCAAAGCGCTGGTTGAAGCGACCAAAGAGATGTATTTCAGCCCGCTGGCTGATGTCGTTTCGATGCCAAAGCACATGGGTAAGTCCATCAAGGTCTACCACTACATCCCATTGCTCGATGATCGCAACGTCAACGACCAAGGTATCGACGCCGCTGGCGCGACGATTGCTAATGGTAACCTCTATGGTTCGTCCAAAGACGTGGGTACCATCACTGGCAAACTGCCTCTCTTGGCTGAAAACGGCGGCCGCGTGAACCGCGTTGGCTTTACCCGTCTGCAGCGTGAAGGCGCTATCCAGAAGATGGGTATGTTCACTGAGTGGACCCAGGAAAGCCTGGACTTCGACTCTGACGCTGATCTGTACGAGCACATCTCGCGTGAGCTTGTCACAGGCGCAAACCAACTGACAGAAGCTGTTCTGCAGAAAGACCTTCTGGGTTTTGCAGGCGTGACTGTTTTCACTGGCGCAGCCACACAAGACTCTGAAATCTCCGGCGAAGGTGCTGATCCAAGCATCGTGACCTACGAAGATATGATGCGTCTGAGCCGTATCCTGAACGACAACCGGGCCCCAAAGCAGACCAAAGTTATTGCTGGTTCCGGCATGATCGACACCAAGA
>Ga0070747_1001205_pt1 | contig 12705 bp, 13 predicted proteins | sample VirMetDEL_Mar_31_FD_77321 | JGI IMG/M metagenome (GOLD analysis project Ga0070747, IMG submission 77321) | Aqueous microbial communities from the Delaware River and Bay under freshwater to marine salinity gradient to study organic matter... | ecosystem: Environmental > Aquatic > Marine > Coastal...
CTTCTCTACATGTGAGAAGGTAGGGTAGCTGCGGAAGTCAAAAGCTGTTAGGCTGTTGATGCGTAGTGAGCAGGGATTGAGTGGTGGTGTAGTGTATGCTTTCATAGTGATTTTCTTTCTGGTGAGATTATACGATATTTTTAGTTGCCTTGCAAGATGTTTCGACACTTATTTTCGGCATTTCTTTTTGCTCTCATTACGTCTTCACGCTCGCGCTTGATCTCGAACTGACGCTGACGCTCAAGCTGCTTCTCATGATTGCGGGTAGCCTTGGCGAGCATATCGCTAAGGATGATTTGGACATTAGGATTAGGAACTGGTGACAGTGTAGTGTTATTTTCTTTCATGGGTGTATTATACCAAAACGGCTTGATTTTACAAGCTAAATCGTTAAAAAAGGTGATTTTTTTTCATTGTTCCACGGAATTGTTCCACGGATGAGCTGTTAGAGCTGTTAGGGGTGGGTTTTCTCAAAATTTTGGTTTTTCCGACGAAGTGTCAAAGCAGCGGGGGGTGGTCTACTCTATAAATAAAGTTTCCCAAATTTGGTTTAGTTCCACACGCGAGGCAAAAAGTGTAAATAAAAGTTGACTATAAATTAAAAAAAAGTTGATAAAACAAACAAAACAACATAAAATTTCACATGAACAAGATCTTCTGCACTGCCTGTGGGCATAAAAACATATATGAAGTCAGCCAGCCAAAATTTTGCGCAGGTTGTGGAGCTGGGATGGGGGTTAAAGCCTCTGTTACTGGTGTAGAAAAGGTTTTGAAGCCTCAGATGGATGTTTCTCTTGAATCTGATGATGATATTGTTGGTTCTTTTGATTTGAAAAAGATGAGAAATCAAATTTCGGCTGAAACAAATAGTAATGCTGTTAAATTGGGTGATATTATGGGTAGTTCTAATGCGCCTAGTGATAATTATACTAGAGATGCATCTAAGTTGCCTGATGGTGACGAGCTTTTGCAGAGAAACGAGCGTGATTGCGGAAGTTCTAAGCCTACTGATATAGATGGATAAAAAATACGAAGATTTGGTTGTAGAGATTGATCGTCTTTTGTGCAGATATAGAGCTAAGTGGCAGTTGAGTGCCTTGGCGTGGTTGGATTATGATGATGTTTGTCAGATAATCAGGCTACATATTTATAATAAGTGGCATTTGTGGGACCAGAAGAGGAATTTTGGTCCTTGGTGTGGTACATTGATATCTAATCAGATAAAGAACTTGGTTAGGAATCATTATGGCAACTTTGCGAAGCCGTGTTTGAGGTGTTCTTTTTATAGTGGAGGTAATGAGTGTGGATTTACCGCTAATGGCAAGCAGAATTCTACTTGTGTTGATTTTGCTAAGTGGCGTAAGAAGAAGGAGAAGGCCTATAATTTGAAATTGCCGTTGTCTTTGGATGTTAATTTGGATTCTGGGGGAGAAGATAGTGTTGGTGAGTCTGAATTTGATTATGATGAGAAGCTAGAGAAGGTTCATTGTTTGGTTATGGAGAAGTTAAACGAGAAGCATAGGAAGATTTATTATATGTTGTATGTTAAGCATCAGTCTGACGAGGAAGTTGCCATTGAGTTTGGGTTTAAGCAAGATACTAGCAAGCGTAAGACTCCTAGGTATAAGCAGATTAATAATTTGAAGAAGAAGTTTTATGAAATTGCTGCGCAAGTGTTAAAAAACGAGGATTTGATATGAGTAATAATAAGATTGTTTTGGATGAGGAGCAGATGCGTTTCGTTGTTGAGATGTTTAAGACTGATTCAGATTTGATGAAGATAACCCGAAAACTTTTCGGAGATGAGAGTTTGGACGGTAGATCCAAAGAGGGTCGTGCTGTCAGAGAGTTCTTGGCGAGAGAGAAGTTGGATTATAAGACCCATGTTCAGAAGAAGGTGGGAGATATTAGTTTAGACAAGTCTCAGAAGGAGTTTTTGTTGGGAGATTCTGTTAAAGTGGGTATGACTGCACTTGAGATAGCTAAACTTGTGTTTAAGGATAGCCAACTCAAGAGTTTGAGTATGAAACATCGTGTGGTTGTTGATTTTTTAAAGAATTACAGACCTGACATAAGTAATGCTAATGAAATTATAACTACTGAGAGCTGGACTCCTCCTAAGACCTTGGGTAAGGCGTTAAAAAAGGTTAATGATTGGTGTGGAGTGACTTTAGATGAGAGTGGGTTGCAAAGAAAACAAAAAACACTAATAGAGCAATTAATGAATCATCTTAAGAGCCCTAGGTTCAATCATTTTATAAATCAGTATAATACTTTGGCTGATAGGGATTTATTTGAGAGTGAATTTGTAAGAGCTGTGTGGGACAAGCCAGATTTGACTAATGATGAGTTAAATTTGTATGTAACAGTGTGTACTAACTATGTTCGGCAGAAGCACATTCAGTCTAGGATAGATAAGCTAAATAATCTGCTTAATGATTCGGACAGTGAGAGAGATGTCACCATGAGACTCACAGAACTCATTAAAGCCACTAGCGAGGAGCTGAATCAATGTGAGAAGAGAATTGAGTCATTGACTAAGGATTTGAATGGAAGCCGTCAGGTGCGCTTAAAAGCCAAAGGAGAGGAAAATGGGAGTATCTTTGCATTAGTGGAGGCATTTACGGATAAGGAAGAGCGAGAGAGAATGATAATGATGGCTGAAATGAAAAACAAGCTAATAGAAGAAGAGGCTGATCGTTTGGAGAGTATGGATGATTATAAAGCGCGTGTATTAGGTATCTCTAAAAGGGAGTTGTTATGAGTGATTTTGTATGTAAGGAATGTGGTAAGGAGTTTGAGAGCAGAAAGAGTTTTCATTGTCACCTAAAGGCTCACTCTGTTACTATTGGTGATTATTATGTAAAGCATTTCCAGAGGAAGGATTTGTATACTGGTGATTTGCTTCAGTTTAAGTCTTATGATTCTTATTTTAATAATGATTTTAATCATTTTGACAATTACATTAATTGGTTGAGAATAGAGCCTAAAAACAAGGCTAAAGAGTATGTCTTAGATAAAGCCAAGAAGAAGATTCAAGAGAAGGGGATAAAATATTCACCCCCGAACTTATTCTATGATTTGTCGTTTATGGCTAACACATATACGTATAAGCATTTATGGGGGTCTTACGATAATTTCACAAAAGAAGTCGGATTAGAGAATATTTATAAAAAAGATCTACCAAAAGAATTTTGGAATGCTGATACTAGTGGTATGTGTATTTTTGTTGATACCAGAGAAAAAAAACCACTAAAATTTGAAAACGACAGAGTTAATAAGTTGGATTTTGGCGATTATACAGCTGCAGGAGAATATTATACTAAAACGTTTGTTGACAGGAAGGCACAGGATGATTTCAGGCAAACTTTTGGGGCTGGAATAGACAGGTTCAGAAGAGAGATGGATAGATGCGTACAATTCGGGTCTTACATGTTTGTTGTTGTTGAGTCCAGTATTGAGAAGTTGGAAGAAGACAATAGAGGATCTAATTTTAAATCTAATTTAGGATATGTTTGGCATAATGTGCGAAAACTTATGCTAGACTACCCCAAAAATGTACAATTTATATTTGCTCATAATAGAGCAGGAACAAAGAAGATAATCCCACTTATTCTTCATCATGGGGATGAGTTGTGGAACGTAGATTTACAATATCATATTGATAAAGTTATTCATGGTATAGGTCAGAGAAAAACAGCAATTTCAATATAATATGTCTTGGGTAAAAGGAACACAAAGGGATCGGATGGAGTACGCTTCAGCCCCACTTAATGAACAACTGAAAAAAATGGAAGGCTCTCTGAAAGAAGAGGATGCCCGATATTACTTATATAAATTTCTAAGAAATAACATCCCATTTACTTGCGAGCTTTTCCTTGGCGTAAAACTGTTTCCCTTTCAGGCTATGGCAATCAAAGGAATGATGATATCAGACTATTCTATGTTTGTATTCTCCCGTGGTATGTCAAAAACTTACTCTACCGCAGTTTACGTTCTTCTTGAGTGTCTTTTGAACCCAAGTGCCAACATTGGTGTCATCGCTGGTACATTCCGTCAGTCAAAAATGATCTTCCAGAAAATGGAAGACATACTTGGTAAGCCAGAGGCTAAATTAGCTAAGGATTGTGGTGTTAAGATAACAAAGGGAACTGACCAGTGGACTATGAAGATAGGTGGAAGTAGAGCAACAGCCTTGCCATTAGCCAACGGAGAGAGATTAAGGGGTTTTCGATTTAATAGGATAGTATTGGATGAGTTTTTAACTATACCTGAAAAGATTTTTAATGAAGTTATTTTGCCATTTTTGGGGGTTATAGAAAATCCAGTAGAGAGAGACGAATTACATAATTTAGAATCGCGCCTAATCGAAAAGGGTGAGATGGAAGAAAAGGATAGGTATGTATGGCCTAATAATAAACTGATAATACTTTCATCTCCTAGTTTCAAATTCGAATACATGTATAAGCTATTCAAGAGGTACGAGGGTTTAATTTTAGATAAACAAGAAACAGATAATGGGGTCTTTAAGGATGTGGATGATGATGATGCAGCAGCAGATGATGCTTACAGACTTATAATGCAATTAAGCTATGATTGTGCTCCTACTAGACTTTACGATCAAAACCTGCTTAAACAGGCGAAGGCTACAATGAGTGAAATGCAGTTCAAGAGGGAATTTGGTGCTCAGTTTGTAGATGAGAGTGATGGATACTTTAGATTATCAAAAATGGCTGCTTGTACTGTTGCTGATGGAGAGTTTCCTGCTGTTGAGGTAGTAGGTAATCCAAGTGACGAATACATAATGGCATTTGACCCTAACTGGGCGGGAAATACAAGCGCAGACCACTTTGCTATGCATGTATTTAAAGTTTTACAAGAAGATCAAAAACTTTGCTTAGTTCATAGTTATGCAGTGGCAGGGGTTTCTCTAAAAGAACACATGAGGTACTTCCTATACTTGGTTACCCACTTTAATATCATTGGCATATGTGGAGACTATAATGGAGGAGTTCAATTCATTAATGCTTGTAATGAAAGCCAGATGTTTAAAGACCAAAATGTAGATATAGGCGTTATAGAGGTGGACATAGAGAAGTCTGAACAATATCACGCAGATATACTTCAATTTAAGAATGAGTATAATGTTAAAACAAGAAAATACTGTATTTTAAGAAAGCCTACAGTCAACTGGATACGTAATGCAAATGAACTACTACAGGCATCTATTGATCACAAAAGAATACTGTTTGGGTCTAGAGCTATTGATTCACATTTCGATGATCAAAGAAAAAAGAACTTACCGATTGAGTCTCTTAAATGGGATATGAAAATAAACGCATCTTCAAAGGGAGCTAAAATGATTGACTTTATAGATCACCAAAAAAGTATAATAGAATTGACTAAATCAGAATGTGCCAACATTGAAGTAGTATCAAACCCCCAAGGATCACAACAATTTAACCTACCGCAAAACCTAAGAAGGCAGACAGGTCCTAATAGAGCTCGAAAAGACTCCTATTCTGCATTATTGCTCGGAAACTGGTTTGGCAAGGTTTACTTTGATTCTAGACACGCTAAAGTAAACAAAAAACCACAAGGTACGTTTATTCCCTTCACTATTTAGTATTGTCAGTGTAAATATTGTTATGCCTTTACCAACTCCAAACGATAGAGAAAAGAAAAGTGACTTTGTTTCTCGCTGTATGTCTTCTGAAACAATAAAAAAAGATTTCAAAGAGAACGATCAAAAACTGGCGGTTTGTTACAGGCAGTTCGAGGAAGCTAAGGATAAATCAAAAGCTTCAGTAGAGTTTGGGGGAGAAGAAGTTCTTATCTTGGCTTCTGAGTACAACTATGACAATGGTGGCGATCAAAAAGAAAGAGATTACGATCACGAAATGACTATTTCTGAAAAAGCCATGAAGGATTTGCACGAAAACGGAGAGACATACATTACTGAAACAGATGGCGATGAAACAATGGTCATAAAAGTAAAGTATAAGTCAACTTTGCAAAGTTAAAGTTAACTTTGATATTTAGTTTTTTTTTGTGTATAATGAGTTATGGCGAAAAGAAAATATACAAAGAAGTCAGAGTACTGGGGTAAATTTGACAAAAATCAAAGCAAGGCTACTCTACCTGTAGCTCACTCTCTAGATTTCGAGCCTGAAATGGTAGGCGAATCTTTTTACGAAAGTGAAGCCGCGTCTTCAAGAAAAGGTTCTAGCTCAGAAAACAGATCTACCTCTAGAACAAACAGTGCTGCTACTGGCAAAATAGCTAATAAGTATGCAAACATAGATGCTGGATTGTTGCCTTTTGAATATTCTGATAGCAACGTAGGTGCAGCTGATGCAATCTCACTTTGCCAAAAAGCTTACTTTAACATACCAGCTTTCAGGTCTACTATAGACTTAATGTCTCAATATGCCAACACAGACATATACCTAGAAGGAGGCTCAAAGAAATCAAGGAAATTCATTGAAGCTTGGTTTAAAAGAATAAAAATTCACGACCTTCAAGATCAATTTTTCAGAGAGTTCTATAGATCAGGCAATGTATTTATGCTCAGGCTAGACGGAACCTTGGATTTCTCTAGTGTTACTAAAATGATGGAAATCTACGGTTCTTCGAAAAAGAACGCTAAAATTCCTATAAAATATATAATGGTTAATCCTTCTGACATTGTTGCCAAGGGTTCTGTTACATTTTCAGAGTATCAATACTATAAGGTGTTAACTCCATTCGAAATATCAAGGCTTAAGAATCCAACATCGGAGCACGAAAGAGAGCTTTTTAACTCTATGCCAGAAGAGGTTAAGCTTACTATAAAAAATAACCCTGCAGTATCAAGCTCTACTACTCCAATCATACCACTTGAACCAGAGAAGCTACATGTAATTTTTGCTGGCAAACAAGACTATGAGCCAATGGCTATACCTAGTGGATTCGCGGTTCTTGATGATCTAAATAAAAAAATGGAACTAAAGAAGATAGATCAAGCTATTGCTCGTTCTATAGAAAACGTTGTATTGCTTGTAACTATGGGCGCGGAGCCAGATAAGGGTGGAGTTAATCATAAAGCTCTTTCTGCTATGCAAAACATTTTCAAAAACCAAAGCGTTGGGAGGGTTCTTGTTTCTGACTATACAACTAAAGCTGAATTTGTAATACCAGACCTTAAGAAGGTTATGGGTGCAGAAAAATATCAGGTATTAGATCAAGATATTAAAGATGGACTTCAAAACATTCTTATTGGAGATTCTAAATACTCGCAAGGAGAAACAAAAATGAGAATATTCCTTGAGAGACTTAAACTTTCTAGAGAACTATTCATCAAGGACTTTATTCAGCCAGAAATAAGAAAACTTTGCAAATCTTTAGGAATGAGGGTTTGGCCTCAAGCAAAAATGATTGAAGTAGGCAAGAATGAGTCTGGTGAAACAAACAAGATTGCTATCCGAATGATGGAGCTCGGTATACTAACCCCTGAACAAGGAATGGACCTAATTCATAGCGGATCTTTCCCAGAGTCTGAAAATCTTGATAAATCTCAAAAATCATTTAAAAAACAAAGAGAAGACGGTCATTACATGCCTTTAGTAAACTCAATTAATCTTTACCAACAAGAAGAAGTCGAAGAGGGTGGGGAATCTAATACCTCGGAAGAGGGAAGAGACAATGCAGTTAAAAGCCCTTCTCCAAGCGGGGGTCGTCCAGTTGGCGTTTCAAATTCAACGCATTATTCTAAGGCAAATATAGTAGAGGTAACAAAAATAGTTACTGAGTTTGAGAAAAAAGCATCTGAAAAATTTCGTGAGAAGTTTTGCTCAGGAGTCGAGGAATTGTCGGAAGATAAAAAAGACCTTGTGGCAAAAGCATGTGAATCTATTGTTGTATCTAAAAAACAAGACGACTGGGATGAAGCTTTAAGTAGCATCCTAGCTGACTTTGATAAAATTGCAGATCTAGATATTAGCCCAGAAGTTCTAGAATTTGGAGCTAAACATCAACTAGATGATTTAAGCGCAGCTATTTTATATCATTCTACTAAAATTTAGTGTAACAGAATTATATGAATAAATCGGATTTGGAAATTTGTCAGTTTGCTGGTAAATTTAAAGTTTTAGAGAAGGAAGATTTTTTTAGTTTTGGTATATCCCAAGCTAATGTTGATGAGGCTGCTAAGGGTCTTATGCCAGAAAGTTTTGACCCTGAAGAAAATATTGACGTTGTGCCAGTAGTTTTTAATTTGGCAGTTGTTAATGAATTTAATAAAAACGGAGATGGCATCGATACTGAGACAGCTATAGCTGCAGTAAAAAGATTTGTAAACAAACCTATAAACATAGAACACCAAAAACAAAAAATCGTAGGGCACATGATTAATGCCTCTTTCTCTGACAAGGAGTTTGATTTTGCCGATAATGATATAGAATCTTACGCAGACAGAACTGAACCTTTTTACATAAACGCAGCTGGGGTAATTTACAGGAGCATATTTCCAGAGCTTGCAGAGTCAATTGAAAAGGCTTCAGAAAAGGATACAGAAGAATATCAAAGCATATCAACTAGCTGGGAGCTGGCTTTTTCTGATTATAAAATAACAAAAGGCTCAAAAAAATTATCAGAGTCTAAAATCCTAGATGAGATGGACTCTATGACACACCGACAGCATGCTAGGGCTTTTGGAGGAAGTGGAGAAGATGAAGATGGAATGCCTGTGAATAGGTTGATTGTAGGGCAAACTTACCCTCTTGGTGCTGGGATAACAATGAATCCAGCAGCTAGAGTTAAGGGTATTTATGTGGCAGACAAACAAGGTCAAGAAGAGTTAAACACGGAGGCTGGAAGCAAGCAACTACAAGAAAAAATTTCCCTAAACGCTGAAAACAATGTAAACAGAGAAAAATTCAATATTTTAAATCATATGACTAAAGAAGAATTCGAAAAAATGATGGCTGAAGTCGCAGAAAGCGTCGCTACCATCGTCAAGAAGGAAGATCACGCCAAATCTGTTGGCGAGATTATGCGTGATGCATTAACTGCACACAGCGAAAACTGGAAATCCAAAGTTGAGGCTGAAACCGAAGCTAAGGAAAAGGCCGAATTGGACCTTGCTGAACTTAAGTCGTCTCTTGAGGCGACAAAAGAAGAACTCAACGAAATTAAAACTGAAGTTGAGTCTAAAGCAGCATTGGAACTTTTCAACGCCAGAATGAATTTCATTGACGAAACTTATGAGCTCTCTACTGAAGAGCTAGAGTATGTCATGGCAGAGATGCAACAGCTAAACCAAGAAGAGGAGTCTTTCGAGGCACTCAAGGAAAAGCTCGCAGTAATCTTCTCCCACAAAAACAAAGAGGCAATTGCTTCCAAGGAAAAAGAAGCTGCAGACAAGATCGAAGAGCTTGTCGCAGAGAGAATTAAAGCATCTACTGAAAAAGTTACGGAAGTTTCGGAATCATCAATCGAAGAGGTTGAAGAAGAAATCGAAGTAAAAGATATTGAAACTGCATCTATTCCAAATAATAATGCAGAAGCTTCTAGCGAGCCAAGCTTGCTAGATAAGCTCAAGAAAAGCTTTACAGTAGAAATTACTAAGTAAAAAAAAACTAAATTATAATAATTATGGCTAATGATATAACAAAACTATTGCCTTTCCGTCAGTATGACGACAACGACGTTGTCAACATGTTTTCATACGACGGTGGCGAAGTAGGTGCTGGTCTTCTCGTTAAAATCACATCTGCTGATCTTAACGCTGATGCTGTGCAATATGGTGAGGGAGGATTCCTTAACACCATCGGCAATGCAACTTCAATGTTCGCAAGTGTTCCTCACAAGGTTCAACTCGCTGACTCTGGTGATGCTGCCCTCGGGATTCTTTTGCGCGATGTTCGCGAAGAAGATGAGAATGGAGAAAAGCTTCGCTTTTACCCAGAAAAGAAAGCTGAACTCCAGTGCGTTACGTCTGGAGAAGCAGTGCCTGTAGCAACTAAAGGTTTCTTTACCTTCGTTGACGGCTCTTTTGAAGGTGGAACTATTCCTGCTCCTATGACCACTCTTGCAGTACGTGATGGTGGACTACTTGGCGAAGCTGCAGCTGACGAAACCGTAGTTGGTCTTGTATTGGCTACTGGTAGCCGTGAAACTCAGGGCGAAGGCTCAGTTGATCCTTTCGAAGGTGACTATGCTTACGTTAAAATCGAACTCTAAAATCTATTCACGAATATGAAAATTACAATTAAAAGAACAGAAGATCAATTGAACCTAGTTCGCGCTATGGCTTCAAATAATCGTGAAGAGGCTTATGAAGCACAAGCGGCTGTCGCATCCCTTATCGGGCCTGTGGTAAACGAGGTTATTAACAATGCCGTTACTGTCGGCAACCTCTTTTCTACACTGACTTATGAGTGGGACGACAATCCTTCGCTTCCTTTGGATCTCTTCCACGATATTACAGACGAAGACTACATTCAGGTTTACTCTCAACAAGTAGCTGGAGGACTTCCTTACAATCAGGTTTTTCCTGCACACAACGAACTTAAGTTCAATACCTACAGCCTCGATAGCGCACTTGCTTTCGACCGTAGTTATGCTCGTAAAGCTCGCGTTGATGTTGTCAGCAAGACCTTCACCAGAATGGCTCAAGAAGTTATGCTTAAGCAAGAGCGTACCGCTTTCAATGTTCTCGCATCTGCCCTCATTAAGGGCAACGGAACAACTAACAAGCGTATTATCTCTTCCTTCAACCAAGACCGCTTGATCCTTGACGACCTTAACCGTCTGATCACCAAGTCTAAGAGAATTAATAGTTCTTTCAACGGCGGAACTCCTGTTGGCGGTTCTGTTACTGGTGTTACCGATCTTTTGGTATCCCCAGAAATGATCGAGAAACTTCGTTCAATGTCTTATAACCCAATTAACACCGTTGCTACTGGTGCTACTGGTAACGATATCGCAGCTCCTGACGAGCTTCGCATGTCAGTTTACAACAGCGGTGGACTTCCAAGCTTCTATGGTATTAACATCATTGAGGTTCTTGAGATGGGTATCGGACAACGCTTTAACAAGATTGCTCTTGCTATTGATGGTGCTGATTCAGCAACTGTCACTTCTGGTGGTCAAGGCGAAAGCCCAGACTCTGGATTCAGTGCAACTGACGAACTACTAATCGGTGTTGACCGCTCTAAGGAGTCTCTCATCCGCCCAGTCGTTCTCGGTGAAGGTGCTACTGATGCTCTCAACATCCAAGTTGACGATCAGTTCAGCGTACGTCAGAACAAGATTGGTTACTACGGTACTCTTGAAGAGGGTCGCATCTGTATTGATGACCGCGCTCTTACGGGAATCGTTGTCTAATTCAAACCTTATAAATACAAGAGCCGCTTCCTTTTTTGGGAGCGGTTCTTTTTTTTGATTTTTTTAAGTGTAATATATATTATATATCATGAGCAAGAAGAATAAAAACAAAGAAGTTTCAGCAAAAGAAGAAGCTATTGAAGAATTGGGCGAACTGTTGGGAATAGACCAAAGAGATGCTAGCCTTATTTACGCAGACGCTAATGACCCCAGAAAACAAGGCAAATCATTGGAAGAATTTGATGTAACTGACGGCAAGTATAGAGACGACAAAGAATCTCAAATAGCTCAAGCTAGAGAGTTGGAAGAGTTACTGGGTATTCATAGTATGAATCCTTACAAAACCTTAAACAAGGAAATTTTTAAGGAAAACGTAGAATCCATGTCCGTTTCTGAAATGACGGCACTTGCTATGGAGGTCGGAGTACCTCCTCAACAGAATGCTTCTCAACTTAAAAAGCAATTAGTTGACTCTTTCGAGATGTATGCAAGAAGACACAATGTAAATGTACCTAGCCAAGCCTCTCCTATTATAGATGAAACTTCCCCAAACTACAAAAAAACTGTAAGGTTGTTTAACGATATTTAAACAATGAATGACCTCGGAGAACTCGCCACAAAGATAATTGAAGTAGAATTCCCTGAAGATACTTGCCGTTTTCCCCTGTCTTATGTTTCGGGGTGGTTAGAAAGTCATTTAGGTGATTTAAATATTCTTATAAACGAGGAGTTTGAGATAGACGAGGCTGGCAATTTTTTGCCTCCTCTTTGCCGTGAGGAGGAGGCCACCTTCACTGAGCTATATATCATCAATTACTACGAGAAGAAGTCCAGAGACGTTCTACGGGGCATTACGGACACATCTAGCGGAGGATTGGATTGGGTTTTGCTAAAAGAGGGTGACACCACCATACAAAGACAGAACAAAAACTCAGTAGCAAGAACTCTAAATGTTTTCAAATCAGACTCTGTTTCTAGACTCGATCAGTTGGTTGCTAAGTATAATATGTATAGATCTTCTCCCCTTCAGGTTTACGGAAGAGACGAAAACAACACTACAGATTAATGGCCTCCATTTTGACAGATGCTGAGAAGAAGCTTATTCAACTTGAATTGGATAATGTTAGGGATACATTTTTTAGGGATATTTATGTTTACATAAGAAAAGCCACTGAGTCTCCAAATCAAATAACACCAGACTTCAATCCTCTTTATGGTTCTAAAAAAGAAACTACTAGACACACTACAAGTAGGAACACATTAGAAAAGATCACAATACAGGCTGTTGTTAAATACGAGAACTTTCAAGACGAAAAGGTTCTAGACGCGCAAAGCCAA
>Ga0070747_1001211_pt1 | contig 12680 bp, 20 predicted proteins | sample VirMetDEL_Mar_31_FD_77321 | JGI IMG/M metagenome (GOLD analysis project Ga0070747, IMG submission 77321) | Aqueous microbial communities from the Delaware River and Bay under freshwater to marine salinity gradient to study organic matter... | ecosystem: Environmental > Aquatic > Marine > Coastal...
CATTCGTGGGTACAACCCATGAAAGTGCTAATATTCTCGCTGGTCCAGCATGAATTGTTGTAGTCGTAGCAGTTGTAATATTAACTGTTTTTATATCTACTGGATATCCCATAATTTTTCTCCTTAAGTGTGAGCTTCCGAAGAAGCTCACATTATTTTATTTATTTACTAACTCCAAACAGATGCGCCTGTGTCAGCAGTATTGCCTGTTGCTAAATCATAAGCAAAGTTCCAAATGCCTTTTTCAAAACAAGTGAAATACAAATAAGTACCGTGAGTTAAACTATTTGTAGCTGCATTCGCAGGTGTGTAAGTTAATACCGTTTCATTTGCTATCGATGTGTCTATAGTTTGAACTGCTCCAGCGGCTCTACTTTCCATTTTTGAACCAGTTCTAAAAACATCATCTCCTGCACATGTAAAACTTAAAGCCAATACTCCACCAGTTGTGTCGTCTGATTGAGCATGAACTACATAAGTTCCTACTGTTGCTGCCGGTAATGTTACCGCTTGTGCAGCAGCTCCTGTATAGTTGTTAACCGTAATTACATTAGCTGTATAAGTTAATGTTCCCGCTGTTGCCACTGATGTAGCAGTTAAGCTAGTTAAATCAGGTTTCGTTCCTAGAAACCTTGATGTTATAACTCCTGTCGTAGCGGCTTTATTGATCTGTTGAAATCCTTTTTCGGATCTAACCGGACCATTAAACGATGTGTTTGCCATATTATATTCCTCCTAGAATATATAAATGTAGTCCCTAGGGAAGTCGACTATACGCGTCTACACTTACTTTTATTATTAAATTTGTATAGTGGTTTATTTATATGATAGTTTTTAATAGAGCGCAAGGTATTATGTGATTCGGAGACGTTTTCCGTATATAGCTTTTTAGACTAAGTAGCTACTGAAACTTGTGCCTTAGACTCTTCTATTTGGTTAACACGGTGAGCAACTCTTGCTTCTTCTAACTTGATCTCAGTGACAATTTCTCTAATCTTGTCATCAATCCTTACCATGTCTAAAGTATATCGACCTGATTCGTTATACTCCTGTTCCCAATCTAACTCCAAGGACTTCTTTTGTTTGTACAGTTCTTGTGTCATTTATAACTTCCTCATAAGTTATCCATTTACGATCTTTTCTCGTAAATCCATCAGACTCGAACAATACCTCATTTTTTCCTATTTTGTCAAGGATAGATTGTTCAATACTTTCAGCATTATCTTCAGACATTATAGTGAAGTCTGCATAATAGCCATGGTAGCGGATTTGTACTCGGAAGTTTTTCATAGTGTATTTATGACTTTATTTTTTAAATGTGGCGGAACTGTGTTCCGCCACAAAATTACTCAGTTATTGCTTACGCACCTTCGCAACCAAAGATACCTCTATAGTCGGATACTCCAAATGAGTATCTTTCTCTAGCTTTGTATCTAACGTTACCAGTATCAAAGTCTCCTTCCATTGATGTACTCAATGGAGTTCTTGAAAACATTTTCATACCGTTTGGAACGTCTGTAATGATGTACCAAGAATCAGCATCAGTTAAAAAGTTATTAACTCTATAACCTTGTGGGATCATTCCCATACTGTTGATTGCATTGATGTCATTATCAGCTGTCTGAGTTCTACCTTGAGATTTCATCAATCTCTCAGCATTGAACTGATTCGCAGAAGGAATGATCATTTTCACTCCCTTAGCAGCGATTCTTAAACCTCTTTCGTCTGTCATTGCAGCAATGTCGATTAAAGCTTGCTCCAATGATGTTTCGTTAAGGTCCGCTTGAGTAGATAAAGTGTTTGCAACATTAGGTCCAGTTGAGCACGTATGTGCTGTACTGAATAATGCTACTCCATCACCAGATTTGAACGTAGCTACCGCTGGTAGACCATTGTTCAAAGGTAATGCACCTTTAACTTCTTTTGCGTTAGACATAGATCTTGCTAATGCTTTTGTGTATCTAGAAGCTAGTCTATCGTAGAGATTATCTTCGATAGCTTCTTCTGTGATAGCGAAAGCAAGCGCGATCGTTTCCATTGTGTAACGTGCAGTGTAGGTTTCTTGCGCTTCATCGTATGAAATGCCTTGACCTTCTGCTTTTACGTTAGCGTTTGCAAAACCACTTAACATAACTTCTTCTTCAAAAGCTCTGTCAGATGATTCTGTAGTATAAATCTCAGCATGCTGATTTTCATACCGTTTGTACTCCAGCCCAAATAGTGCATTTAGGCCTGGTTCTAGTTCTTTGACTAGCTGTGCTCGTGATATTGCCATATTATGCTCCTATTATTGCCACGTCACCGCGTTAGTTAAGTATTGGTTAAGGTTCTGACAAATGATAACGCTTCTATCTGCTGCGTTTTCATCATTTTCAGGATCCTCAGCCGATCTTATCAATCGCCATGAGTTAGCTGTGTCTGACACACCTGCTACTATTACTTCAGAAGATGACTGACCAGAAGTTGTACTTCCGCCAGGATCTCCAGTAGTCAAGCCATATGTTTTACCATAAACGGCTTGAGCAGCTGCTGCATCGATTCCTGCCATAAAAAGTTGGAGAGGATTGTCGATGACAAATGCTGTGATGTCTTCACTGTTAGCTGGAGTAATAGGTTGTGCATAATGGTTTGCCCAAGTAGGTTTTAAAGTTGTAGCGGCATTATAAAAAATACCATTCAATACACCGATAGTTTTATCAGTAATTGCATTTTGACCAACTTTTATATACCCGACTTTAGACTGAACCACTGTACCTTGATACAACGACTTATCGTACGCCGCATCAATGTAGTATTTGCCTTGACCTTGAGTAGCTGGTGTTGAACCAATTGTACCCACTGCGATCAAACCAAAACCAGTAGTGTTTCTATTTGCCATAGTATTACTCCTTAAAGTTTATGGTTTCCCATAAACAGATTAACTTAAAATATCGATGATAGGCATTGCGCCGTAGAAATAAAAATTACTTCTTTGTACCACCGAAGGTTACGCGAGATTGTCGATCAACATTGATCGGCATACTCTTGTGTTGTTCCCTTAGTAAGTCGTTTTCTATAGCTTCGTCTTGACCTTCAGTTTGTTTTTTCTGATAGTCAACTCTTTGCTGCGCGAGTTCTTCAGGTATCCTAGCCAACAATAGGCCTCCTACTCCAATGATTCCAGCGTATTTTCCGTCTAAGACAGTTGGGAAAGATTTGTCATCGTATTCGTCAGCTCTCACTAACTCATAACCAGATCTCAATCTACCATGAATATTCTTGGTATCATTGAAACCTTGTGACTCTGCTCTTATCCATCTGTGCCTAAATCCGTCAGGCGCTGGTGGTGCATCCAGAGAGGATGGGGGCTTGTACTCTTTAGGACGTTCAGTTTTTGTCCGAGTCGTAGCCGCACGAGAAGTTATTTTTTCGTCTTTTTTCATATGCTTATGCTCCTTCCGTGAGTTTTAATTGTTTTGCATACTCTTCGAGTGGCACTCCTAATTTTTTTGCAATATGCACCTGTGAAGAAGTGAGTCTCACAGTTTTGCGTCCTTGTTTTACGCTTCTGTTCGCAGAAGCCACCGACTGAACGGGTTTGGACGTATTAATCTCATTAGTACCAAATTTATGAGGAAAGTCAACTTTAATTCTTTTATCGATTTCTACATAGTATTCATTGGACTTGGGATCATAACCTTCTTTTTCTACTAAATCCTTATGAATTTCAAACGCAGTAAAAGTCATGGCTCTATCTTTACCAAACCATGTATTTCTACCAGCCCAATCTTCAGCTTGTGGATCGGCTTCAGGAAGCGATCGTGGTGTCTCTTTTGGTAAGTGTCCACCGTCAGAAAGCTGTACAGGTTTCTCTTGAAAAGCCGTTTCTTTTCGTTGCTCTAGTTTTGCATTATCAAATGCTAACGTAGCAATTCTTTTGTTTGCTTGAACTTGAGCAGCAGCATCTCCGGCTTCAATGGCACGCGCTAATTCATTTTGCGCAGAATCCATTCCGGATTTAATACTATCCTCAAATTTTTTAGTATAATCAGAATCAACTTTTTTAAATCTATCCTGATCTATTTTTCTTGCTTGTTCCAAAGAAGAAGCATATTCAGTAGCAGCCGCTTCTCTACGTTCTGCTTCTCTCATTTTTCTTGTGAGTTTAGCAATACGAGATTGAACGCCTTTACTATAATCTTCTAATTTAGAATCATCTTGTGGTGCTTCTTTTTCAACTTCCGTGATCTTTGATTCTTCGTCCTTGGTTTCGACAACAGCTTCTTCTTTTACTTCTTCTACTGCTACCTCTTTTTCTGGACCCGATGTATCTATATCGACCAGTTTTTCACTGGATTTTACTTTTTCTTCTACGTTTGGCATAGTTTCCTCCTATGGTTAATATTTGTGCAGGATATCTGTTGGATCCTGTACGGTTGCTAAAATTTCGTCATCATTAAGAAGACGAACTTCTCCTCCTTCGATTTCAATACGTGATCCTGCATAACGTGCAAAGACCACCCAATCACCGACCTTGCACCACGGACCTGAAGGATATCTTTCTTTATCCTTGTAACAAGCATCTCCCATCGCAAGTATGTTTCCACACTGTGAGGCCACTTGTTGTCGGTCAATAGTTTCTGTGCCGATTAAGATTCCTGCATCAGTTTTTTCTTTCATTCTGAAAGGTAAAACTAACATTCTCCAACCGGTTGGGGTAGGTAATTTTGTAGTTTCTTTTGTGATTTCTTTTTTTGGTTCTGATTTTTTTACTCCCACCAATTCCTTATTTGGAAGGTGGATCTTTGAGACCTTTGTTGAGGTCGATAACGGTTCCTGATTTCCCATTTAGCTCCTTATCATGTTGCAGGTTAGAGATTTCCTGTCGCACTGATTCCAGTGCATTAATTTGTCCTATTATATACTTATATGTTTCCATGTTGTCAACCCCTCCAGACGTAACAGAGATAGCCAATTGATTAATTCGCCTGTCTAATGCTCTTTGAAGTTTGTAAAGGATTTGTTCTGGTTCCATATTATATTAAAGCAACTACTCTTAAGCAGTCGGGGCAACTTTTTTTAAATCTCAAATGAGATCCGCAGTGTTGAACTGATTCTTTTTTTTCTTCTGCAGCAGCTTCCACTACTGGTTCTTCTTGCTTCCCAAACAGGAAGTTCCATATTTTTTTAAATATATTCATTACTTAATTTGACAACCTACTTTTTTGCCTTTAAGAACTACGCCACCACTTTTATAGCCTTTATTTAATTCGCTATGAACTCTGCTTATTTCAGCTCTTCTGTTTCTGTTTGAAGGTTCAGCTTCTACACGACCTAGTTCTTCTAATAATCTTGTTCTTCCGCCACCTGCGTATTTACTTCTTTCCTGCTTCCTTGGTAATTTTGGTGGAACTGTGTCAGGCTGCTCACCTGCTTTAACTCTTTTTCGGGGAGATCTCAAATCCGAAGAAATTTTTTTTCTTGCACGTTTTTCAAGATCTTTTTGCATTAATAATTCACTTCTCTTGAGTGTTGACATAATTATCCTTTTTTCAATTCTTCTTTTTTTTGATTAACTAAAGACAATCTTATAGGTGTTGGTAAGTTACCCATACTTTTTCCGCCACCTACTCTTCTCCCACCTTTATATCCGGCTCTACCACCAGATTTTGCTTTAAATTTTGCTCCCATTCCTTTAGCCATTCCTTTAGCTCTAGCTTTTTCCCAACCTTCAATAGAACCGCTTTTATTTATGTCTCTTGCCTTAACTACTTTTTTACCGCTGCTATAACCGGCTCTTCCGCCTGCAGCTTTGCCTTCAGCTGATTTAAACACTTTTTTAGAGTCTTTATTTCTTATACGTTCTGCCGCTTTAGGGACATTAATTTTAACTCCTTTTTTATCGACATATTTTCCACTTTTAATAAAATCCAAAAATTTCTTTCCAACTTTAACAGCGCCGCCTGCAGCATGTCCAGTTCTTCCACCATGACGGTAGTTAGCTATTTTACTTCTTCCTTTTATTTCTATTCCTGGCATTATGAACTCCTTTTCTTAGCCATCTTCTTAAATGTTATTGCTAACGCTTTTGCTCGTCCAGTGCAACCTTTTTTTGTAATCGGTGTACATTTTCCTTTAGTTCCACGTTTTTTAATTGATTTATTTACGTCTTGCATCCAGTTCTTCTTAGAACCTTCTTTTAAAGCAACTCTTCCCCCTGATCTATATCCTTGAACAGGAATTCCTCCAGTAGGATAACCATCTCTATTATGACCTAAAGCAGGTTTATAACCTGAACCTGGACTTGTACTATGCTGTAAAGTTAAGGATGTTTGTCCTGCGTTTGGTGATCTAAATCTTCTGTTCATTATTTTTTTGGTTCTTTCATTTTGTCTATTGATTTTTTAAATTTTTTTACTCCAGTTCTAATTGCATCTTCAGCATCATCAGAACCTTTTTTAACAGACATTTTTAACTTGTGAAGTTTAACCGCGGTTGATTCACCTTTGGTTAATTTAGGTGCAACACTTTTAATCACACCAGCAACTTGTTTGCCTTTTAACAACATATTAAGCCACGCCATGACTATTTATCCATTGTTGAAACAGCAGAGTACGCTCTTTTGCCAGCTGCTTTTTCAGCACCTTTAGACTCGTCTCTTCTATCTTTAAAGCTTTGAGATTTTTTACCATCTCTTGCACCTAAAGATTCATCAAGTCTATCGTTGTATCCTTGAGTCTTAGCAGTTTTTCCGCCTTTATACGGAAATCTTACTTTGTAGGGTCTACTTCCAAAATCGTTTCTCATATCTAACTCCTATCGTATTTATTAAACTAACGCAATCTATTTCTTATTTCCACCATTTCGGAATATCTGCGTTCCTTTTATTCCAAAAACACTTGCTACGACTAAAATCCATAAATTTGTAAACCATTTTGGCAGATTTGAAAAGTATTCAAAGAATACATCTATCTTCTGCATAGCCGCCGGATCTTCTGTCCAGACCGACCAGGCGAGCACCACGATGGGCAACGTTAATATCGCAAGTACGATTTCGTCCTTGTAATCGTTATCTCGTGATTCTAAAAGTTTGCCCTGGTAAGTTTCTTCACCACGGGCCATACGCTCTGCATGCATCAATTGTGCATCAGACATAGCCATTTTAGTTTTTTGACGGTTAGCATAGATTTTGCCACCCGCTTGAAGAGCTATTTTTGCTAAACCGAACCAAGCCATATTAGAACCAGGTTGCTGTTTGTTTTCTAGCGGCTCCAGTGCCTTTTACAGTCACTTTATCACCAGTAGCAATTCTCGCTGATCTTCCTCTGATACTCGTTTTTCCTCTCGGATCTATAATTAGATTCTGAGAAGGAATACCAATCTTTACAGATTTTCCTAACGGTGCTTGTTTTTCTTTTGCCATATTTTTTCTCCTACCTTGGTATATACTATGATTTAGGACCTTTCAAGGTTCTAACATCTTTAGCCTTCATTTGATCTGAAGTCAACTTAACATCCGCAGATATCAATGATTTTTCAATGGATGTATCGGCTCTTAAATTAGCCAATTCTTCGTTTTGTTGTAATTTGTCGTCAGCAAGTTTTTGTCCTTGTAAAAATTTAGTTTTATCAAGATTAATTCTAGCCTCATCTTCTTTAATTTTACGTTCTTCTTCCATAGCTTTAAGATCCACTTCTCTTTGTTTCAACTTCAATAATGGATCATGATCAAACTGAGATGTAATTGTTTTTTCTTCCTTCATAAACTCTTCAGTCATATCGGCAATCAATACTGCTTTTCTAGCCTCAATCTTTTGAGAAATTTGTTGAAGCTGTTGTTTTACCTGTGGATTCTGAGTAGCAGCTTGTTGTAATTGTGGTAACATTTGAAATTCTTGTTGAAACTCCAATTGAACTTGTTCTTGAGCCATTAAAGAAATGTGTTCTAAAACATTTTTTTCTAAGGCTGCGGTTACACTTGGATTATTTCTTACAAAATTAGTCGCCATAAAATATAAGTGAGCTGTTACATGGGCTCTATGATCTTGACCTGGAAACGCTTGAAACGGTTTCATGCCTAAAGCATCAATGTGTTCGATCGCTGGATCTTTAGGTTGATTTGGTGGAGGAGGTGGTAAAATTCTATCAATATCTTTAACACCAATCGCTGTGTACATATTTCTATACGCCATATACATGTTATGCATTTGTGGACTGGATTGAGCTAACTGTAATTGAGTTTGAGCCATTGAAATTCTTTGAGACATTGAAAAGATATTAGGATCCGCTACCGGTAGTATATCTACTTTATCATCAAAATCGGTTTGTTTAACATTTCTAGCTGCACCCACCACATCATAAGGATATTCAGGAGGTAGATAGGTTTTAAAAACATTGGCTAGTAATTTAAATTCTTGTTTAAGGGAAACGTACAATCGTTTATGGATTGCTGACATTACTCTTGAACCACGTTCTAAAAGAGCTACGGTCGTACCAACAGCGGCCTGTTGATTCCCGTCCCCGACCTGCATGTCAGCAATGGACGCGAATCTTTGTCCTGCTTGAACTACAATCCCCATCAATTGCAATAACGTTTGCGATGGTTCTTTATAAGGTAAGAATACAAAAGCATCTTTTAGATTACCGCCCGGAGTATCAACATCTTTAAATTCTCCAGGTTGTATATTAGCGGCATCATCTTTTACTCTGACACCTCTTTGTTTAAATCCGGCTGGCAGGTTTGATAATGTACCTGCGTCTAGTAATTGGCGGAGAGCAGCCGTTGCAGTTCTGCTCAAACCGCCAATCATGTGAATGAGTCCAAGGCCATAAAATCCTAGTCCAGGCAGAAATTTGAAATGGACAAAATATTGGATTTTAATTTTCTTGGGATCATTGGGCGCAAAGTTTCGTCTAATTGACAAAACTTTCCTACTACCTTCCTCGATGGTTACGATGTAAGGTAATTTTATTCCGGTTGGTTCTCCGTCGGGACCAACATCTTCGAATCCTTCTAGATCTAGATTAACGTGGCATTCTAGAACTGTATACATAGGTTCGACTCTTTGGGATTTTGTAATTCCTTCTACTTCTCTCTCTTTTTCTTTAAGCTCATTAGTAATAGTACCTTGAGGTTTAGTGAGTTCAATATCGGAATAAAATCCCGCGACTTGTTGCTTACGCAAGTCATTTTCGGAAATTTTTAATACATGGATGACCGCTTCCGCATCGTCTAATGAGGTAGCCGTATACGGAACAACGAGATCATCTGCAGGAACAAACTTCGATACAGCTCGTCCCAGTAAGTCGTCATAATAAACTTTTTTAAATGTAGAACCTGATAAAGGTAAATAAAATAACATTTGATCAAACTCAGGCTCATATTCTTTCATTTGATCCATCAATTGATAGTTCATGAAATTTTTAACTCTTTGAGACTGTTGTTCTTTCATCGGGTTTGACGCACCCATGACCATGGTTCTTACTGGTCCGTCTGCGGGTAATAATTCTTTATAAGCTAAAGCTTGAAATTGTGTAACGGCTTCCGCTAAAACGGGGTGAGTAGCACCACTAGCTCCTTGAAAGGGTTGAGTTCTGTTATCGTATTTAAATCCTAAAAGATCTAAACCTACAATGTAAGCTCTTTCCCAATCTCCACGAGAAAATTTATATTCTCTGTAATCGTTTTGTAATTGATTTCCAATTTTATCTGTAATGTCTTCGGGTAATAAATCGTTTAGATTTGCAAAAGGATCTCCTTCGTCAGGCATGTCCACTTTATTTGGATCAAAATCTATAGTTGCACCTGTTTCGTCTTCGGTAATTTCTACTGGTCCTTTGGGTGTTTCTTCCGTAATGTTAACTTCCTCTGCAACTTCGTCTTCGGGTCGTTTAACGTTAGGGAGACCTTTATCAATATCTGCCATATTTTTTCTCCTGTATTGGTTTATCTTGTTTTTTATCTTTAATCAACCCCTGAGGATTAGGTCCTTTCAAAGGAGGAATAGCATTCCATTTAACATGTTTCATGTGTTTTACAAGCGTTGGATTTTCTTTTACCATTTCTTTTTTAAACTCACAATTCCACCATCAAAATAGGATACACGGCCACCTGATGCATAGTCATCCAAATCAGGCTCTGGTCCTTCAAAGTCAGGCGATGTCTTTTTAGGTTTCGTGCCTTTTTTCTTATGTATCTCTTTAGTAAATTTTTTCTTCGCAAATGCTTCTAATTCTGTTAAATCTGATAGTGCATCATCAACATCAAATATATCTCCATCTAATTCAATCTCCGATTCGGCCACTTGTCTTGGTCTAGCCTCAGAAACCTCTATTTTAGGTTTTGTTTTTTTACCTGTCTCTTCAATAATCTGAGGAGCTTTATAATCTACTGAATAAGGATCACTATAAGCGCCAGCTTTTGTTTGAAATTGATCTAAACCCTCCTTCGTAGTTTTTGGACCCATTACTTCAAAACTTACATCTCCACTTCTTGTATCATAAATCATATCCACTTCATCACCGGATTCTAGCGTACCTCTTCTTACCACTTGACCATCCATCGTTGCCGCTGTTTTAGTAACGTCGTCTCCTTCATTCCAAAGTCGCTTAGCAAGAAACTGCACCCACTCAAGTCCTTTAATTTTTTCAATAACCGGACCTGTGTATTGTCCCACAGCTTTTGCTGCAGGTTTTGCAAGTTTAAAATATTTGCCAAGAATAGGAATCATTGATGCTGCAGCCACACCTTTTATAAATAATCTTTTACTTGGATCTTTGGGTCCTTTGGATCCTTTGGCTAAACCTACACGGCCGCCTTCGTTAAACATCGGTTGGTTTGCATCGAACTGTTCTTGTTGTGCTTTTGTAATTGTTTCAGGCGTTATAAATTCTTTACGTCTTTGATAATCATCATATGCAAATTTTGCACCTTCAGCACCTAAAGCTACCAAACCTAATGGTGATGCAACTCTTGCGACCTTTAATGCAAGAGGTGTTTTCATTCCTAAATTTAAAAGTTGTTGTACAACTTTTTGTGCAGATCTATTTTTCATTCCTTTCGTAGCACCTATACTTGCTTTGACAAGTTCTGGTGCAAGAGCCGCTTCTGCCTCTATACCTATTCTATCTGCGGTATTTTTTAGATCAGCTCCTAGTCCTACATTTAAACCTACCATGCCTGTGGGGCTTAAAGCTCCCGTTACAATTTTCCCTAAGCCTTTACCTAACATTCCTATCCCTTTTTTTAAAATTCCAGGCTCACCTTTAGTCATAAGTTTTGATCCAAACGTAGATCCTTGCAACGAATGAGCAGCTGCATTAGCAAATTTTTCGACAGGGCCTCCAACTTGTTTATACCCAATACCTTTAGTAGGAAAAGTTCCTTTAGGAACATTTGGTTGTAAGGTAACGCCTAACTCTTTTGCTTTTTTAATTATGTTTTTAACTTTAATATTATTAGCATCAGGATTTTTTTCAATAAAGGTTTCAGCCATCTTTTTAAAACCACCTTCACGATTATAAGGCCCTAAAATAAAATTTCTATTATAAGGAAGATCTTTTAATTTTCCTTTTTTAAAAATATCTCTTTGATGTTCTACTTCTACAATTCCTCTGTTTTTAATGTCATCTAATGTCGGTTTAACTTTTATAATATTTCCATCTTTAGATACCGTTGTAGAAAGTTTATCCATTAACGATTTATCTTTAAGAATTAAATCTGGATTTTGTCTTATTTTTAAATTTAAATCTCTATTATGTTTACGTTGTTCAAAATTAAGTGCTTGTTCTCGGTCCGTCATTTTTACCGGATCAGATGGATCAGCTTTTAGAACTCGTCTTTTACTTTTTCTTTCTGCCTTGGAAATAAGATCTTTTTCTTTTTTAATGGGATCTTCGGCTCTTTTTATTTTTTTTCTTTTTTGAACATTTCGATTGTATAAAACATCAAAACTTTCTCCTACGTCTGCTTTAACCAATTCTTTGGCTTTTTGAAAATTAGGTATGGTGCCTACTTCTCTTGCATTAATATTTACGGGTGGAGTGTAAGTAGTGTCTTGAATCATGTTTCTTACAATATCGACATAAAACTCTACAGGTTTCTGCATTGCGATGGTACTTCCGCGTTTATACCCGAGTCTTCCACCCTGGGCCATGAACCGTGGTTCAGATTTCTTGTCTATATTATTAAATACTTTTAGGTAATCTAGTATATTGTTTAAATTGTTCATTCGCCTAATAATCCTGGAAGACCACCAGAAGGCATTCTTACATTTTGATCGTCTTCACCGAGTAAATAATTTAAACCTCTACCGGCTCTGCCGCCTTGATTTAATGACTGCTTAATTTCCCAGCGGCTTTTGCTAGGAGCAGTCGGCACTTCACGCATAATTCTTTTAGCAGAAGATATTGAAGGATCTTCTCCCATGTACGGGTTGTTAGCTGTTAACAATTGTCTTGCATCTCTTAATCTATTTTCTTTTGCTAGTCGGTTATATTTTTTAGCAAGATTACTTCTAACACCCCCTTGCATAAGTTTTGATATTAGCCACTTAGGAAGACCTTGAACATATAAACTTCCAATATCCCCTATAATTCCTCCAACATTTGGAGGAGTAGATAGAATGGCTTTTTCAGTTTTTTCTCTTGTTCCATCGGCATAACCTACACGCGCGGTGCCGCCAGATGCCATACCACCTGGA
>Ga0070747_1001212_pt1 | contig 12676 bp, 13 predicted proteins | sample VirMetDEL_Mar_31_FD_77321 | JGI IMG/M metagenome (GOLD analysis project Ga0070747, IMG submission 77321) | Aqueous microbial communities from the Delaware River and Bay under freshwater to marine salinity gradient to study organic matter... | ecosystem: Environmental > Aquatic > Marine > Coastal...
AACAACACTATTAGAATTTGGAACTTCTATCCAGTTGCTGTTTACATCTTCTATATAATTTGTAGTAGAGTTAGATTGATATCCAATAGACTCACTCATAAGATAATTTAAAGGAAGGTAATTTGAAATTGCCTGCCCTTCACCATCAAAAAGATAATCTTCAGAAGTTAACCATTCAAAAGTTGGATAGTTTTGTAATTGGTTACCTGGAGGATGAGACACCCTAAGATGTTTTAAAACTGCAGCTCTAGCATTTAAAGCACCCATACCTCCTCCTAAGTTTTGAGCTGCTGACAGACTAACAATTACTTGTGGAACTATATGCCCCGTAAACATCTGTATAGGTAAAACGCTACCTAAAGTTGAAACAGTAAAACCTGTGTTAGTTGAATTTTCTGCAGATACAGTTAAATCTGCTGCTCCGCCATCATTAGAATGACCTAAATTTCCTTCACCATCGACTATAGAAAATCTTTCATTATAATTATCGTAATAATTAGAAACTTCGTTTCCAGTATGTATTAATTCAAGAGAATCAACACTTGCTGTAGGACTAGTTAGTATACCTACACAATTGTATCTATTCGACGAACTAGCCATACAAGGGAACAATGCGCTACCCATAATATCTGTGCCAATAGAAATACTATAACTGTTTCCAGCGTTATTTTCAGCAGTTTGAAATGCTGATAAAAATGAAACTATTTCTGATGGACGGTGAAGAAATAAATTTTTATGACCAACAGAACTATTAATAGTGTCATTACTAGGATTTGTCATATTTTCCCAATAAGTATCTCCTACAATATTTGACGGGTCTGCTTCGTTTAAATAATTTTTATCATAAGTAATCCATTTTGTTGGGGTACAGTTTATTACTTGAGGCGGCATCCATCCCGTAACGTTAGAATTGTTATTTTGTTGACCGCTAAAATTAAAAAATAAATTACCCCAGGAAAAATTGTTTTCTCCACTATTATCCTGTTGATAATCATTTGTTGGGGTTGGGAATCCAACATTATATCCGCCATGGTCCCAAGGGATATAAGGTATGCAAGTTCTTACATCTATATCTGTTAAAGATTCTAAATTTAAACCTAAATAGACACCGAGAGTATCACTCCCTCCTTCTCCCTCCATGTTAGGGAAGGCTTTTAATCCAAAAGTAACACGAGCTTTATTAACTATAAAATAACCAATAGGAGGTTGATTTTCTACAGATGCGTCATTAAAATCATTGTTTTCATCTACACGCCTAACAGCACATACTAAATTTTTTCTTTCATCATTATCTGCTGATATTATTTTAATGTCACTAGTGTCTCCAGTTAAACCACAATCTATATTATATGTACTTTGATTTTGAAGGACTTCAGTAAGGCTTGCTAAAGGGACACCGTTTTGAGTAGGCATATCAACATCACCAGTTAAAAAGTGATATATTACATCTTTAATATAAGCTTGTGCATTTGATGTAATTTCCCAATTGATCGAAAAACTTAAATTAAAATTTAAAGCATCAGACTTTAAAATTAAAGGATTAGCGGCTGATGTTCCATAAACACAATCTACTTCTTTTTGTACATATTGTCCAGGAGTTTCAGTTGGTTCTTGATATTTCCATTTATTATAATTAGAATTTCCATTTGCATCATCTAAAAAATGAACGCCTTTGTTTTTACCAAATGTAGATCGACCTCTTTTAACAAAATCTGATTGATCTGAAATAGGATTACCATCTGAATTAACAGCATCCATGTTTTCACCATTGGTAGCTGGAGAATAAGTAAATGGCTCTCCAACATCAGGATTAGAAAAAAACTGTTCACTAGTTCCGTGAAAAGATTGATGATGATTATATATATGAAAATTATCATCAGGAGCGCTAGACCAAGAGACATTAATAAATGTCCCAGCACCTAATGCTCCATTCGGAATACCATCTAAACTAATGTGATATCCAGCAATTCTAGAATTTCCTACACCAGAAGTAACGCCAGAATTCTCCCAATTTTTTGGAGCATTTATAAAAGGTTTTATTTTTAAGTCAATATTATATCCTTGTTCTGTAGTGCTGTTATATACAGCGTTTAAATTAGCGCTTGTATTTACTTCTGGATAATTTTCTAAATAATTACCATACATAAGCCTATCAGAAACTACAGATTGAGCTTGAGCTACTCTAGGAAGATTGCTGTATTGAGCATTTTGTTTTTCCTGAGAAACAGGAACTAATACCCTATCATTATAAAAATCATAATTAATAGGAATTCCTTCAGGATAAAAAGGGCTATTTACTGATATATCTTCAATAACATCAATTAATCTAAAAGTTCCAGTATTGCCATATCTAACTAAAAGACGAACTTCTTTAACCTCTCTTGTTCCCCTATCAATTATTAATTTACATCTGTTTTCTAAAAAAGGACTACCTGCAGCTGCGCCCATCTGTATATAAGCTGGGGGTATAGCTAGTTTAGAGTATGCAGAAATAGCGCTTTCTACATTGTCATCATAAACATATTGATATGCAAATTGCATACCAGGTAGATTTGTAAAATTTGAAATTAATTTTTCTGGATCGTTATCAAAAATAAAAGCAATAGGTTCTTGTGGAGTCCTTGGGCAAGCGCATATTAAATCTAACAAATCATCGTCATTGTACTCTTGCTCAAGAAGTTGCAAAGACATACTCATGACTTTAAAAACATCTAATTTTTTAGGTTCGTTTCTATTGTCGGTAAAATATAAAAGCAAATTTCTGACCCTATCAGCTCTATCGGCAGGATCAATATAATCAGGAGGTTCGTCAGTAGGTGAAGATGGTTCATCGGTTCTTTCTTGAAGAGTAGCATTCCTTTCAGAAGAAACAATTTGTCTTCTTTGACCTATATGAACTACATCGCCTTTTACAAACCCATCACTTGGAAAATTAAATTTTTCTGAACAATATACTTTTATATAAGATCCTGGTATATTATTTCCTGGGAGTATACCTTCTTGATCCCAAGCCCAAACTCCCATTTGGTTAACATCATTTGACCATGCAAAAAAGAAAATAACATTAAATATATCATCAGAAACAGAACCTATAATTCTAATTTCTGTTGCATCATTAACATAAGTATTTAAGTCTAATTCAAGAATATCCTCTATGCTTCTATTAGAAGGCATAGGTTTTAAAGTGGAAAAATCTCCAGAAAAATCATTTAATTGAGGATTTACTTCACCATCTTTATAACTTTGTTCATACGCAATATTTAACGCATCGATCATCTGATTCGAAGGCCTTATCCTTGAATCTACATCAAAATTTATAGCCTGAGGCGTTACCTTATCTATCATTAATACTTAGGTGATTGCTTAAAGTTTTTACGAATAGTCTTAAATACTTCTTCTTTACTAAAGTTTGAAAGTCTTGCTTTAGCTTTACGTCTTTCGTTATAATATTCAGCTCTTGCTCTAGCTTTTTCATTAGCTGGAATAGTTGACTTTCGTTCGCAAAGTTTATAATATAAGTAGCACCTTAAGGCTTCTTCTGCATAAACATGTATTACAGGATTCGTAGACCTAGCCTCGTCAGAAACATATTCTAAAACAACCTCTGTAGTGCTAGAACCAGTATCTAATTCAATTCTATTTTGATCTAAGTTTATTCTATACTCTCCTGGAGCATACGCTCCTCCAGCTCCATACAACCTACCAAGACCACCTTGGAAAAGGTAATTTTCAAATATATAATAATCTAAATCTCCACTATCGGCAGTAGACGATTGAGTTGCTCCTTTATCATCATCCCTATTAAGGATAGAGTTGTTTTCTAAATTTAATGGTCCTTGATCGCTATCGCTTGTTAAAATAGTATCCCCTACAGCTGTTTGAGGATTATTAACTAAATCACCTGAGGTATCTTGATCAATACGTTGAGAATAGTTAATGTTTTTATTCTGATTGAAAACTCTGATAGTACCATCTGAGTCTACAACACCAAGCTTTACTATATCAATGTAGTCATCAGGAAGAGTTATTGTGTTGTTTGATTGTACACTTCTTTTAATAGATTTTACTCTAGATGTAACGTCAAATCCAAACTCACGAATTCCTCTTAAAGCTATATTCCTAATAGCTGCATCAGACGCATTACTTGCGTAATCGTCACCATCCATTGTAACAATGTAATCGTTTATTATTTGGCGCAGGGTGATGTAGTTCATCCCTCTACTTGATACATCTACATACGTCATTATTCAGCTTTTTCTTCTGAAATGGCAAAAGTAGATAGGTAACTGTCTCTTAGTCTTATACCAATCATCTTAGCTATTTCAACGATTAATTCATTTTTATAGTGATCTGGCAACTCAAAGTGCCTAGAGTTAAGCATATCTGGCATCATAATGTTAGCCCCCATTTGCATTTCTATATACACTGGCGTAGAACTTACATCAACAGAATAATCATATGCGTTAATAGATTTTGGCTGCCTGTAATACTTAAGCCTTACAGCGTTAAGTTCAAATGGAAACACTTCTATCACATTAGATATAACAGCTACAGGGAATGCAAGAGTAGGAGCAGATAAATTGCTCGTTAGTATTCTTTCAGCAGTCTCTGAGTTATACACTAAATCTAAATTAGTACTATCCTCTGTAGATCTAATACTTATAATTCTAGCTAAATTTAAAGGCTTACTAAATGTGCTTGCCCCTTCGTCTGCTGGATCTACATACTCACCCTCATAATCCTCACTCTCTGGATCAAGTATCCAATCTGAAGGCTGCGCCGTTGCATCACTAAGATCCATGTTTGTAATAAAGTAGGCTAAATCCTCTTCTATCATTTTATACATAGACTTATCACGAGCTGGATCAATACCTGCTTTTCTCGCTTTATTAGCTGAAAGAAGTTCTTGAAACATCTCGTTAAATACATTTTGCTGCGCTATACCAGCAAACGTGCTAAATACTTCTGGGGTAACAAAACCTCTTTGATCTTTATTACAAAGATCCCTTACAGCATTATATACATCAATTACGTTTACCATACCGCAAATATACGAAATAAAAAAGCCGCCATTTTAGGCGGCTCTTCTATGAGTGATACGCGATATTAAGACAGCTTGTCTAGTTTTTCCTCTATAAGAGAAAGAGTTGAAGCTCCTTTTTCTGTAAGACAAAATCTAACCATTGTGTCAATAGAATCTTGACCTACTGGCACTGATACAATTAAAGCATTAGAGTCAAACCAATAAACTCCATTTTCTCTTGTTGCAAGTATTTGATAATCAGAAGCTTGCTTAATAGAAGATCTGCATGTTACTTCTGGAGAATCTAAAGATTGTAAAAAATCTTTTGGCTTAGACTTAGCAATTCTTAATAAATTGTATCTAATCTCAGTAGTAGCAGCATTAATGTTAATTCCATAATACATTGCAATAGGAAGAAGATCATTAATTTCTTTGTCTCGAACAATAGATATTGCATCAGAAACTAAAAATTCTCTTTCTAACTCTTGTTCTGCATCTTTCTTCTTATTTACTAATTTAAAAATGTTACCTCCATTTATTTTGTTAGCTGGATGTAACTCTAAAAACTTATTTAAATTTGGTTTTTCTTTAGGCACGAAAATTCTACCAAGTTCAAATATTACAGATTGCTTAATAGCATTTTCAGATTGCTCATCTACATAAATAGAAGGTTCGTTAGGGCAATACCTGATTTCCCTTACCGTATCGTTTTCTTTATCGTAAATAGTAACACCCTTTTGAGGTAGCATAAATACAACACCACCTCCTTTGGTGATTTCATATTCTGCAGCGCGACCAACTTCTTCTTTACGCTTAATAGTTCTTTTCTTTTTAGTAGAGGCCTTTATAGGGGCTTCTAGTGTAGCAGATTCTACTATTGTTTCTTTCTGGATTTTAGGTCGTCCAGTAGACCTTTTTTCTTTTGTTTGCATTATTAAAATAAATTAAGGGTTATAAAATTCAAATAAGTCTTGGGCTAGAGTAGAGCTTTTTGAAGCTCCTATATCATGAGGAATAACTCCAAATCTTGATATATATCCTCTAAAATAAAGGTTAGAAGCTAGATCTACACCACCGCTTGTTCCTAACTCTTGTATTAACAGGTCGCCATCTGTCCTTCCTGTAGATGTTGCCAATAAGGTGTAATCTGTTTTTAAAGATTTTTCTGGTATAAATCCTATAATACTACCATCTCTATTATGTAGATACATATTATTTTCTTTATCTCGCCTAATAATAAAAACATCAACATCCATTTCTGAAACATCTGATTCACTTTCATAATAATCTGGCCATCTATAATTAGAAGTTCCGTTATCTGTATTATTTGTTTGCACAGTAGCTGCAGCTCCTGTCATTCCACTATGTCTTACAGTAAAAGAATGAGGTTTAACACTCCCAAGATTTGAACTAGTTATAGCTCCACTTACTTGTCCACCTCCAAACCCTGCCGTTTCTCCTGCTGAGTCACCATATAGAATCATGGGTCTAACTGAAACACCTAATACGCAGTACAAAGTGTAGTCTTCTGTAACAGTAAAACTATTTGGTATTAGAAAATGTTCCCCAGTGCTAACAAGAGCTGACTTTTGATTTATACCGCTTGTAGCAGCATCGGTTTCACAAGATGGAGATGATACATTATCAACTATACTATGAGTAGATCCTAAAGTACCTGCATTTTTCCAAGATGTAATCTCTGCTCCATCAGCAAATCCAGATAATCCTTCATGATTAAAATCTAATGATGGTAGATTACCTTTAAAGTTTATACCAGCTATAGTATTTTGATATTGTTGTTCTTTATTCCCAATAGAAATTCTACCCGTCTCCATATCAATAGGTATTGTAGAAATTTTTGCTAAAATATCAGATGATGAGTTTATGTTTGAAGATCTAACGCTTGACGTTTTAGATATAGCATCAAACTTTAACACAGGGTTACCAGTTGTAGACGTTATAAAATTTAAAATTTCTGTTATTAAATCTAACTCTTGACCATCTTTTGATGCTATAGATACATTTACCTTTTCTCTTGCCTCCCCCTCATTCATAAAGGATTCTTCATATATACCAGCATTATCAAAGGTCATATTAATAAAACCTTTTGAAGATGTTATATTGCAAAGTTTATTTGCTGGAACAGTAAAAGCACTTATACCTATACCAGAATCAGAAGCTCTTTCACTGCCTAATGTTACTTCAGATATATTAAATAAAAAAAACTTCATAAAGTATATTAAATTATTACGCAAATATACGACAAATAAAAAAGGCCCCGAAGGGCCTTTCTTTTATATTCGTTAGTTGTTACTATCCTATAACAAACTCCCCAACGTCACCTAGGACATGCCATTTATTATCAGAACCAAAAATTAAAGCGATACCTCTTCCTGCAGAATCTGAAGTCAGAGTTGCACCTGCTGCAAAGCTTGCAGGAGTGATAACTAAATCAACATTATTACTTTTAGTTCTATGAATAATATATTTAATTTGCCCTATAGTACCATTAGCTAGTGAAACGTGACTTTTAGAGGTGGCTGTATCAACGAAAGAAATTGTAAGATTTGGATTTAAAGCTGTAGCGCTACTACTACCATCTCCTGCATCAACAGTTTCATAGTTAAATTGAATTCTTGAGTTAAAGTTAGCAGCCCCACTTACTGAAAATGGGCCATTTAAAGTAAATGTACCTGCAGCCCCTGGGTCAGTAGTTACGTTTCCTCCTACGTAATCAGAAATTATTGAATCACCTGTAAACTGGTCTGCTAACACAACAACCTTTTGATTTGAGTTTATAGCATCAATAACATCCTTCATCGCCTCTCTTCCTTTACCAGCTGTAATGACTACTGTAACAAGAGTGTGATCACCAACACCAGCATCATCAAACGTTATAATAAGATCTGTTGTAGAACTTAAACTCATAGATATTAATCTTGACATAGGAAACATCCTAGCATGACCCGATTCGTCGTTAGCAGAAGGATTTACGTAAAAAAACCTATTTGACAGGTTAGTATTTGTATCTATCATTTTGTATTATTTATATTCAAGTTAACTAATATCTGTTAAGGAAGCAAGACCCGTTATATTACTGTCAATATATTCTCCATTAACATCATCCGCTACTACAATAAAAGCATCTTTTCCTGTGCTTATATTATTACTAATAGTTTCAACAACTTGCTTTGCTTTACCAGCAGTTACTGTTAATCTAGCTGCGTATTGCATGTCTGATCCATCCGTGCCGTTATCATACACCCTGTGATGCAAACTGACTAAATCGCTATTGTCATCAATAATCATCTCTACCAATCTATGAGCTGGAATACATACCATATCCGTGGTAAGATTTTCGTAAAATAAAAATTTCTCCATAATGTTATTTTATATTATACGCAAATATACGACAAATAAAAAAGGCCCCGAAGGGCCTTTCTCGTAGTATATTGTAATTATTATCTAACGATATTAATAGATGCTACACCCGTAATGTTAGCGTCTAAGAACTCAGAGTTCTCAACGTCTGCAACACTAATGAATGGATCTTTACCAAAGTTAATAGCTTCGGTAATTGCTCTGCAAACAGATTTAATGCTTCCAGTTGCAATAACCAAATCAACATTATCGAAATCCTCATCATTTGTGTCTCGCGTTAGAGACTCAAATAAACGATCAAAAGTCAGAGTTAAAGAAACAGCGTCAGTCACTCCTGTTGTAATACCAAACCCTCTAAATTTAGAGACTGGCATACACAGAGCATCAGCAGGATCATCGTTACCACCGCCTTTTGAAAAGTATAAATATTTTTCCATATTTTCTATTTTTGTTGATTAATATTATCCTTTTATAAGAACGTGTTGGTTAGCAGCACGTACGCAAAGAGCAGTCTCTGAACGGTAGTGGAAAGTCATAGAGTCATTTCCAGCATCTCCGTTAGTGTGTCCCATTACTCCGCCTCCAGTTACCCAGTGCTCCATCTCACGGCTGTAACCGTTAGCCTCTTTATAGTAAAGAGATAATGAAGGAGCCTTCATTCCAGAACGAGCATCAGCAACATTAGCAAGAGGCACCATAGCTCCTTGAATGTAGTTAGACGCACCTAGAAGAGTAGGATCGTTAAGAAGCTTCTAGTCATGCTTGTGGAAAGTATATCCACCACGAGTGAACGACTTAAATCCAAGCTTAACAGCCATATCAGCATCGTTGTTAAACGCACCGAACTGTCCAGCTAGACCAGCAGTAACACCAGTAGAAATACCTGAAGCAAGCATATCATCGATAGCTAAGTCTTGCTTACGGTTTAAATACATAGCGTATTCAGCAGGAGCGCCTTGCTTGTCAAGTTGAATGATAAGATCATCAAACTCAGAAAAACTATCCATAGGGTTAGCATTAGCGTTAGAAACGTTAATACCTCTATCTTCGATAGCTGAGAAGTAACCTTCAGAACCAGCTATAGCTTTACCTAGGTCGTTATCACCATCGTCACTTGCTAAAGCTGCGTTTTTCTCACCAAATAGCATCATCATTTCACGACGATCCTCAAAGCGCTTACGAGCCTCTTGCTCACCGTACATGAACCAGCGGTAGTCACCTCCACCAAGATTAACCCATCCAATATTAGTTGCTTGAGATCCAGCTACTTGATAGCGATCTTTAACAATTTGGAATGGATTTGAATGCTTTTTAATTTCAGCATCAGTAAAGTGAGTTGGTTGATCTGTACCTTGAGCATAAATATTTCCAAGGTGAATAAACTTAACTTCTGTAGAGTTTTCTGCAGGAGAAGCATTTGCTCCGTCTAAACGCTCTAGCTTACAAACAGGGTCTGTAGCAGTAGAGGCTTCGTTTACTAAGTAACGAGTACCAGTAGAAGCATTCATTAAAACATCGTTAGCCTGTACAAGGCCTGCAATGTGAGCGTCTGATTGAATATCAGAAGTGTCAATAGTTAAAGTAACTACACCAGGTGCAGTGCCAGCAGAACCAGCTGCAGATGATGTTAAGTCACCTTGTAATACTTTGTGACGACGACCTGCCTCCCACCAATCTACTTGGTCAGAAGTTCCTCCGCTGCTAACAGCACCAGTTAGTCGTAAAAATCCAGTGATACCTTGATCACCGTATGATTGAACAAGCTCAGGCATAACAAAATCTTTGTTAGCTTTTAAAAGCTCGTTAATAGTTGTATATGTTTCGGGCGTTAATCGCAGGTTATTTGGTGCCTGATCGATTGATGCCCCAGTAGTTGTAGCCATTTTTTCTTAATGTTTATATTTTAAAAGTCATTTTATTTGAATTCGAACCTATAATGCTTTTTAATTGATCCTGTAAAGGATTAGCATTATTTTGCGAACTTTGTTGAGGAACTTGAGCTGATACATTAGACGCATTTTGTACTACTCCCTTCTGTCCGTCACTAAGGCCTTGCCTGTAAGTAGACGATACAATAGCATCGATATTATCAATGATAGCACGGTGTGAGTTTAACGTGTCGAAATCCCAACTTCCATCGTTTTGAACATATGCGTCAAAATACTCATCGAGACGAGCATTCTTATTCATAAGGTCTTGTTTGTATCGGTCATCCAGTCCGAAAGTAAAAGTCTTATCATTACCTAGATCAAATTCTAATCCAGTTAAATCATTAGCCTCTTGTCTCATTTCTGAGAGCCACTCATCGTTAATAAAGCTTTCTTGTTCTGTTGCTGCTTCTTGCTTAGTTTCAGGAGCTGCATATCTCATGCGTTGCTCTTCAATCTGATTTTTAGCATTTGCTGCATCAACCTTCATCTGAAGGCCTCCAACTTTAACTTCATCTTCTGAATACTTGTTTGGATCTAACTTGTACTTACTCAGAATAAGAGTGTTTACCTCATCAGCAGATAGGTTAGGATACTGTAGCGCCATGTCTACTTTTACCAAAGTCGCATCATCCATCTCAGATGTGCTTAATGACTGATAAGTAAACCAATCTTGCGGAGCTCTTCCTGTCTCCGAAACAAATTTAGCTATAGCTTCTACCCTTTCATCAATGGGGGTTTGCGGTGTGATTACATCATCTAAAGATGTTACTTCTCTATCAAGCTTCTCGCTTAAATAAGACATAACAGCAGTCTCTATTTGATCATCACTATATTGTACATCAGCATTATTTTGCTGAGTAAAATTTTCTTGTTCAACCTGAGGAACTTGTGTTTCATCAGATTGTGGCTGCTGTTCACCTTCCGTCTGAACTTCTGGAGTAGCAGCTGTTTCTTGTACAGGATCAGAAACGACTTGAGACTCCTGTTGGGGAGCCTCTTCAGTTACTGTTTCTGTTTGTTGTGGTTCTGCAGTCATAGATGCAGAAAGTTCTTCGGGTGAGCTAAACACTTCAAACCCTCCGACAGTTTCTTTGTTGTCTTCCATTATATTAAATTATTTGTTTTCTATTATGCTGTTTGGATAGGACTAGCCGCTGGTCCAAAGTACAAAATACATGCACCTGACTCTAAATCCACATTATCCCACCTCCCATAAATTGTTAATCCTTTAGGGAAAACATTTGAAGCTATTGCATTTCCAATTCCTCCGCCACTATATGTGTCGTCCGTCCCCTCGGATCCGAAAAAACCTAATGAACCTGGGGGATGCCCTAAAGTATGAGCTTCTTGGTTTAATCCACCCGACGCAAACACACAGTCTTCAATTAAAGTTATCGCTACAACAACCCTCCCTGAAGGAGGTGTATATGCGTTGGTGGTGTCTAAAAAAGCGCTTCCGAGTTGTCCGAAGGCAGCTTGTGATGCCATTCCTTGATTTGATAATGTTGCCATGTTTTTATTTAGTTTTGATTAAAAGGTCCTGCAGCTGAACTGTCTAGTCCAAATACACCGAATTCTACCATCTGATCTACTTTAGTTCCAAATACTCTGTATGATTTATTCACTGCAACGGGAATAAAACAAAACTCACCTCCACCAATTTTAGAAACATGACCATCAGAATCGGTATCATTATATACCGTTATGTAGTTTTCTTTTTCTAATTCTAAATTCTTAAGGAATAAGTATGCAGACTCAGTCTTGTCGTTTGCTGTATATACCTCTAAAGCATTTGCATCAACAGCAGTCTTTACAACTTTAGCCCTGCTAAGTATGCCAGAATCAGCAGCTGCAGAAAAATCAGCAGACACGTTTACTGGGCTTGCTAAAACAGAAGCGCTATTTAATGTTAATGTTGCTTTAAGTGTAGCCATTATGCTTCGTAAATTACAGCATACTCAACAGTCAATGCTGTACCAACACTAGGAGTAACTTTAATGTCTTGATCTCCATTAAATGGGAGCAAAGCCCAATCACCAGAGTAAAGTCTTCCAAGAAGCTGAGACTCAACAGTCACAATAAGGTTTTCTGTAGCTACAGTGCTGGTATTTTTTAAGTACACTTTATGTGCTTTGTCATCAGTATAATCACCTTTAGCTATAAGTGTTACCTGAGCTGTAGACGAAAATGTTTTTCTAGCTATTCCAGTAAATTGATCTAATCCAGTTACTGTACCAGCTTTAGTTAGTGTTGCCGTTGTAGACAACGATAGAGCGTCACCAGTTAGGTCAGCGCTCGAAAGTGTTAATGTTGCAGTTGTTGTTGCCATAATTAATAGTTA
>Ga0070747_1001213_pt1 | contig 12665 bp, 7 predicted proteins | sample VirMetDEL_Mar_31_FD_77321 | JGI IMG/M metagenome (GOLD analysis project Ga0070747, IMG submission 77321) | Aqueous microbial communities from the Delaware River and Bay under freshwater to marine salinity gradient to study organic matter... | ecosystem: Environmental > Aquatic > Marine > Coastal ...
GGGCACGACTTTGTTGCGATGGGGAAGGCTCGCCCGTTCATGCACTACGAGTCCGGGACGTGTGGAGTCACGATCTACGCCAACAGCGTCTATGTGGTGGGGCGATCGGAACCGTTTGGGCGTCACTCCAACGAGGGCGGGGAGGAACCTGGCGAGCCCATTGTCTGGCGGTGATCAGGGGGCTCCTCGATGATGGGGTGCGGCAAGAAGAAGCCGACAGTGAATGTCAAGATCGATAAATACATCGCTCTGTACTGATCATCTGTTCGCTCGAGCCCTAGCATTATCATGCAGAATAGTATCACTGATGCACCCACACTAACTTGGACGGTAAACTTGACGAATTCCCGGCTCGATTTGGAGCAACACAGTTGCCGCTGAGGGTCTGGTTCATTGATAGCCATAGTACACTTGGGAGAGTTTGACTTAATGATTGTAAAAACTGTTGATTATAACCAGAGACGGATACCGAGGTAGAGCACGGCCCCATGGAGGTCTACCACCTCCCCATCGGTGTATCGAAGTGAGAAATCAACCGTATCGAGCGGGACTCCATTGATCGCGCGGTAGACGGTAGTTGGGCGATCCTCGCCGTAGCTGTAGAATGTCTCGTTGAGACCGTAGCCCTTCATCAGAGGGATACTAGAGATTGAGGGGATCGCTCGCCCAAATGTGTTGACAGAGGACTGGTCGTTAGTGAGTGTCTTGGTCCAGAGCTGGATAGCGGATTCCCCGGATAGTCTCGTTCGGAGAAGGTACTGGATCGGGGCAGTGTCCCACACAAGGTCTTCATCCAGCCCCATGTAGTACGCTAGCGAGTCAGCATCCCCGCGGATGATAAATTGGACTGGGAACACAGCGGTGTACTGAAGAGAGAGACGATCTCCCCCATCTTCACCAGCTTCTTCAGCCACTGTCACGAGGATATCACCCGGGGCCACCCCGGGGATAAGAGTGTCAAATGCGAGCTGCAGCTCTGAGGCAAGGTTATCGATGTTGTAGAAGCCTGGAGCAATGCTGAAGGTTGTGATAACTCCGTTACGTTGCACAGAGAGCGAGGAGCGTCCTTCTCTGACATTCTCGATGGTATTGAGGAAGGTACAGCTCTCCACCGAGATCCCCTTGATCCTCGCGAACTCTGGGGAGTGGTTCCCGAAGGGGACCACAAAGTCAGACGATGATCGGTAAGCACCCCCACCCCGCTTAGCGTCCTCTGAAGAGATCTGTAGGAGTCTTGTCCTCGACATGATGTTTGATATTGTGACTGACTCTTGTTGTATTTAATGACGAGATGGATACGTGGGGAGAAAGGGAACTGGGGCATAGCCGCGCTTCCGGACAGTGCCTTGGGGACGATCTCCCTCGGTTAGAGTCCCGCCCTGGTAGTACTTGACTGTCGGATCCAGGTCTCCACTGTATCGGAGCCCGTGAGTGGCCAGTTGAGAGAGAAGGATAGGGTTGGTCAGCGGGGTGCCGGTAGGGTTGGTCGGGGTCATACCCATGAGGAGGTTGGAAGTCTTGAGACGAATAGAGCGAGTACTCTCCTGCTCCTCAAGTACTTGTTCTGACCCTGCACTTGCGAAGAACGAAGCGAGGGTAGACAGTGCTTTAGTCTCCTCTTGCTCCATAGAGGAGGAGGTCCCAACCGAGTAGGAGGGAAACTCAGGGAAGATAGTGAAATCTTCCCACCAGAATCCCCTAGAATCCTCATCATCAGCATCTCCAGGATCGCTATCACTATCGTCACTATCGTCAGCACCGCCACCACCTCCTTTCCCTTTACCAGCTCCGCCCATGGTTGGAGCGATGGTGATAAGAGTAGAGGGAGCGGGAGTAGTGGGAGCAGTAGTGATGAGGGTAGAGGGGGCAGGGGTCAGCGCATCATCAGTTGGAGCAGTGGTGATGAGGGTAGAAGGGGCAGGGGTCAGCGCATCATCAGTCGGGGTAGTGGTGGTGAGGGTAGAAGGGGCGAGGGTATCTCCGACGGTGGGAGTAGTGGTGATGAGGGTGGAAGGGGTAGGGGTACCCGCGCCGCTACTACTAGTTGGGGCGGAGGTGATAAGGGTAGATGCTTGATCACCTGTAAGGCCCTCGTGTGGAAAGCGGGACTTCATAAGCATCTCGAAGGTCTCCGTCTCTTGAGCAGTAAACGAATCAGCAACGATTGAGATTGGGGTCTTCTTCTTCTCCTCGCTTGGGTCAGGGATATGGATGACCGTATCTTCCGATTCAGGCATAGTAGAGGGGTTCTCTGCCTCATCCTCAAGAATGACTTCCCACTGCTCATTCTTCTGCTCATCGAGATCGGGCGGTTCATCGTCAAGTGTCATTCGTACCTGGGGAATCACCTCAGCAGTGTCTGGAGGGATACTAGAGCCCATGTACATACTATTCGTTGGACCCATCTTGAAGTACCCATTAAAGCCTGAGAAATCATTCTCGTGCTGGCCAAACGTAACACTACCAAACTCAACGCTGTTCTGTGTCTCAAAGGTAAGCACAGGTTCCACCGAGGGTCTTACAAGTGATGGGAGCGGTGTTGGGGCACTCGTCACAACGGGCGCGGGGGTAGTAGGAGCCGCTGTCACAATGGGCGCGGGGGTAGTAGTAGGGGCACTCGTGGCAGGGGCGGGGGTAGGGGCGGTTGTCTCCACCGGCGCAGGAGTGGTAGTAGGGGCGCTCGTAATATCCCGCAGAGTCTCCGCCCCATCCTTGACGAATGATTGTACCTCCTCGGGTTGAGATGAGAACCATCTCATAATCGTCCCAGGGATATGCCCTTCCTGGGCCCATAGATCGGAGTCAAGCTTCGAGAGCATATCGGCATCCTCGTTCTTGAAGAGCTCCATTGCAGCCTCCACCAGAGTCCTGACCTGGAGCGAGCCATCCGGTCCCCGTGGTAGCGGGCGCTGTACAATATTGTACTGATCGATGTAGCCCAATCGTTGGAGTAGGAAATGCCCAAACCGATCTATATCCCCAAAGAGCAGCTCATCTCCCCTCTCCAGCCTCCGGAGGTACATAGGTTTGAACTCTACTAATGAGAGGTCCTCGTCCCCGAACGTGTACTGGAGAGCTTCGGCAATGCTCCCCGTAACAAGTCTCTGGTAGGTCACAGCACGATCAACCAAGACTCTACCCACCATATTACTGAGATGAATCAGACGGTCGGTCGACTTCGCTGCTTCCACTACCACAAGTTCAAAGGCGATCTGATCCTCGGTCTTCTGGAACAACGAGACAGAGGTCGGATCCCAGTTATCACCGGGGGAAGTCGTAAACTCCTCCAACGCGCGGACAGTCGCCATGGTCTCGATAAAGAAGGACTCGGATATACACTGGGTGGGAAGGAGCGAGGTCTCGGTTGTTCCGGGAGGGAACATCTGGGTAGAGGCGAGCGGGTAGGTGGAGCGTGCATAGTTCTCCAGCATATCGCGAGTGAGCGAGTGTGGGCACTCTCCGGGGAATGGTTCATCTGAAGCACTCAGCATAAGACCCTGGAAGATGTCCCCAAAGATGATCGGGGAATCATCCACCACCGCGCTTTGGAGGTCGGGGACGGTGACCCGGACGACCTGAGTCACGAACAGCCTCGAGGTACCGCCGAGCCCAAAGTCCGCCATCCTGGGCCCGCCCTTGGGGCGGAAGTGGGAGGTCGCTATGTTGTTCTCCACCGCCTGGAAGATCACCGACTGTACCGCTTGAAAGTCCCCCTGCTCCAACTGGGAGATAATGTCTCTCGCAAACAACGTTGCCTTCTCGTCAATAGAGTAGGGCTCAAAGAAGTTCCGGAGAGCCGAAGCACGTGGGGCGGGGATAGGGCCGAGCATCTGCTCCATTGATGGGGCATTGTCCCAATCAAAGGAGGCCTCGTTGAAGGAGACAAGGAGCTTCTGTACAGCGGTCTCAAGTGCCCTCTCTCTTGCGAGGTTGGCTGAGATGGATCTCTTGACAAGGGGTACGTCCCGCTTAAACTCTTGGGCACGGATATCCGGTCGGCCACTGTTCTCACGGATGTTGCGGTTGTTCTCCCGCTTACGTATCGCTCTAGCTTCACGGAGTAGCCGGGGACCCTGCCTATCGTAGCTTGGTTTGGGTATGGTTTCATCCTTCTCGAGCACAAGAAACCAGCGATTACTCTCCGCATCATACTGAGCCTTGCGTAGCATCCCAAAGGGAGGGGGTTGCATGTCCCTCGCATTAGGGAGGTTATCAAAGATAGGCTTGTCCGTGAGGTGGACCCTCCGAAGAACCTCCTGCTGTGGGAGGTTCGCCCGATCCTCGGGGAGAGTTCCCCCAGCGTGGACAATCTCGATCTCCGCTTTCACCCATTGCTGGTTATCCTCATCCCACACAGCGAGGTCCCCATTGAGGTGAGCTTCACCCATCTCGATCTGTCCCATCTCCAGATCCCTCCCCTCCTCCGCTTCCCTCGTCGCAGCCTCCTGGGCCTGCTTCGCTCGACGTTTGGCCCGCTTCTCTTCCCACGCTTTGTCGCTGAGGTGCTTCTGCATGCCCCGGTATGTTCGTTGCAAGTACCTCGCATCCTGATAGATGGAGTACCCATCAAACATGACCGCTACATTGAAGGCGACAAAGTCTCCCGAGGACCCCACCATCCTGGCCGTATCCTCCTCTGTCCAGGTCGTCTTGAACAACCCCTCCTTGGCTACCCGGTGTATACTGTTGTACAGTTTCACCAAGCTGTCCACTGTCACAATCACCGTGTCCACCGAGGGCACCCCGAGGCCCCCACCACCCCCATACAGCATCGCAGCCCCTAACCTCAGCGTCGTTGGAGCGAGAGTCATAGCAGCCTTGGCCCCTCGGATGTTGGAGACTGTCGATTGCATCGTGCTCGCGGTCCCAAGTAGAGCGCTACCTCCCCGCGAGTTGGCGACCCAGGTAGCACTATCGTGAGTACCCTCACGTAGCCACAGTGGGGCTGTGCGGGAGACGTCTGTGATGAGGCGTGGACCTACCTGCATAAGCATCATCACAAGTGGGACCCCCATCGTCCCGATTCGGAACCCAGGCTGATCAGCGGTCCTTGCGGCCTTGAACATACCCCAGGTGACAGAGGCGATGGTGCTGTAGCTTATCCCATCCTTGTTGACGTAGGCGATGAACTTCCTCGCCATCAGCTCTACATAGTCTGTCTGGACCGGACTTCGCTGTCCCCGTGCATCGATCACCTTTCGATTGGTGGTGGTCTCTTCGATCACTTTATCGGTTGCGAGGTACCCATTCACGATACTCATCGAAGTCATGTTGAGGAGGTGCTCATACTTGTTAAAGTCCTCCCACTGCTCAATCTCCCCAGGGACTAGGCGAACGGGCAGTGTGGTCACGGCTGCTTGCTGCTTACCCTGAACCGTGTACTCGTAGTTGGCCCACACAAGGTTGTGGAGATCGTACACTACATCGATACCAAACGACTCCGCTTCAAACTCGGGTCCGTAGTAGTGAAGAAAGCGCTCCACGGAGAGCTTGACTCGGTTCGAGGAGCTGTATCGCCCGAACCAATCAGAGCCTGCAATGTACCGCTTCACATCAACGTAGACACTCTTTTGGGTTCGGGGCATTTTGAAATTTAATGGTACTTTATTGGGTACAGTTGTTCTACAATCGATTCCCGATCAGGATAGGAAGGGTAGGAACCGAACGGTTGTGCTCCAGAGGTCATCGTACCTCCCATGAACACCGGAGGCATTGGGTAGAGCTCGTCCTGGTAGCGGAGGCCTTGGTGGGCCAGGTTCGAGCGCCAGAAGGGGTTATCCATTTGTCCGAGCGGGTGCAGGGGCGTCTGCCCCATGAGTAGGTTGTGCATCTTCAACCGGTCGCTCTGCTCCGACTCCTGCTCGGCGAGAGTATCTTGTCCAGCGGTAGCGAGGTACTTGGCCAACTCAGACTTGGTGGCCTCCTCCTGGGCCTTCAGTTGATTCCCCACATCCCCAAAGGTTTGGACTGGGGGTCGGTAGAACCTCTCCATCAGATCCTCCATATCCTCCCAGAAGGAATTCGCATCGGGGTCATGGTCAACTGGATCTTCTGGTGCCATCATGAGGGGTTTACGCATGGTATGCCCTCCCGGATAAGGACCAGCACCACCATCCGCGGTAGGTGGAGGTTCGTCTGGTTCATCTATAACCTCATTGGGGTTGACGGGTGGTGGTGGTGGGGAGGGGTTGACGGGAGCCTCGACGGGAGTCTCCTCCCCACGTTGGGGTGGCTCACGGTTCGGGCGTGAGCCGCGTAAGTGTTCATCAACGCCTGCTCGGGCCATTGCTGCGATGTACGCTATCCACTGAGCTCGTGTCTCATCTTGTGCGTTCCACACATCAATCCCCCACCTCATCCCGAGACTCATGATGACCATCTCAGTTGCTGTTTGTGCAACCCGTGGAGCTTCTGCCCGAGACGTTACTGATGGGAGCAGCTTGACCATCTCTCGATGGAGAGCAGTCACGAACTGCAATCTAGTAACATCAGTTCCAGTAAAGAATGGTGGTATAGACATGCTTGTCTTTTTGAGTTGTGGCTCGAGTTTTTATGTAATGGGGCTACTACATCGGGGCCAACCGTGAACGTTCCCAGGGACTCGGAGAGAAGCTAGGCTGCAAGGGGTTCACTCCCGCGTACTGGAAGAGTGGGATACTTATCCCCTCCTCATTACCTAGATAGTTGGAAGCAGCCTTAGGCATTGCCCACGAGTCTACCCCTAACGTGGCTGCATTGAACCGCCTCCACGAGGGATCCATGCGTACCCGTTTCGAAGCACGAAGCGCACTATCGATCGCGACCGAGTTGAGGATCCCATGCTCGATGATAGGGTTGTTGTGAAGGGCCGCCCGATCGTGGTTAGCAAAGAGAAGGGGTTGTTTGAAGGGGTGGTAACTTGCCCCTGCCGAGGAGGTTGTTTCCCCGTTCATAGGTAGGGGAGCCTTTGTCTCCTCCTCCCCCTCCCCCTCTCCACCCCCTTGGTACTTGCTCATGTCTAGAGAGCCCAAGCTAAACAATCCATCTACAGAAGGGTCGAGGATCGCCTCCTTCTTCCCTCTCGGGATCGCCTTGTCTGAAGCATAGGCTCCCCCTCTCCCATCATCGCCCAAGTCCTTCTCGAAGTTGGCCTTCATTCCAAACACTGCATCCTCCAGGGAGAGCTCCAGGGTCTGCTCCTGGTGCTCCTCGAGTGACTGGGGAGCAACATTACGTGCCCCCGCAATGCCTGCAACATTGGAGCCGAGGGCAGCGGCAGGGGTGATGGAAGCCTCAGTCTCCACTGTCTGCGTGGTCGGGTCGGCGATCGTACGATCATCTGGGGAGACGGACTGGAGCTGATTCGGTACCACGGCGAGTACCTGCTTCGCTGCCACATCCCCCGTTGCAACTGCGGGGACATCTCCCTCGTTCTCTTCAGCGAGGACTTCGGGAGTCTCGTTCACGTTGGTCACAATATCAGGGTTCGCGGCTGTGTCTGGACCATCCACTGCTGGTTGCTTGGTGGAGATAGGGTTGAGGAGCGGGTCAGTCTTTGCGGCGAGGAGCTCTTCGTTACTAGGGCCAAGGTCGCCCATCTCGTAGACCTTTCTAAACTTGGCCATGAGATACTTTCCCCCCACCCCTCTGGCGGTGAACCTATCCTCGAGCTCTTTGATACTCTTTGTCTCATCGAAGAAGTCCGCCACGGTACTCTTAGAGTCTAGCTTGTAGCCCGCGGTGACTAGCGACATCAGCGCGCTGTTCCCAACCCCATGAATATCCCCAAATAGTGTGGATCTAGAAGCTTCGTTGAGAGCAACTTTAGACTTGGTCATCGTTTGGTCGGTTTGAATAATGATAGTCTGCACATAATCCAAACTACCCGGAAGTTACAAACTACCCCTCATTCGAAAATCGATGTCCACCTCTATCTTCATGGGAGACGATACAACGTTCGAGGAGGAGACTAAGGAACGCTATGGGTGGGGCGACCCCCGCCACCGCCTCGACGAGGCCGATGCGAGTCTGGTCCCCTCATCTTTCCAGTACGAGTGTCCCACTTGCAACAAGGGCGAGCAGCGCTGCAACTGCTCCGGTAACCTCCTGAGCTGCTTTGATAGTCTCGCTAGTACTACTACTATTGAGCCCTCGGATAGAGCGCTCCAGCAGACAATCTTCGATCGGCTCCCACTCTCTCCAATGCAGAGGAGAGATGTTATTACTTCGTTACTGCGCGAGCAGCAAGCAAAGACTAGTGGGTCTTCATCACAAATCAACCACCCCAAAAGGAAAAGAGCTCGAGCCTAAACAATCATGACCTCTGCCGCCCAGCGACAGCACTCTCTCCAACGGGGCTTCAAACGTGGTGTCAGGATGCACTCTGGGAGGCGCTTACTCGACTCTACCAATGACGATGCGCAGGGCCTCTGGGAATACAGTAATGATAAGTACCACGTGAACCGGGGCGACAAGGACAGTATTGCAAACGTGGTCGCTATCGGGGCCATCAAGGGGATGGAGTCTCTCCCCCACTCTACCTTTATCGGGGGACAGCTCCCTACCCCACTCGAACTCGCCTACATGAACCAGAATGATGAGGGCACTAGCAACAAGCCCTTCTACAACATGACCGATCTCCAACTCGCCTCGCTCGCAAACGTGTCCTACATGTTCCCAAAGAACAAGAACATGGCCGCGCGTCTTCATCGAAGTGCCCCGACCCATGACTTCAACTTGATGGAACGAGGTCCCGCGTTCAAGTGGAAAACCTCGTATGCGAAGAAACCTAGACCAAGTCCCTACCAACGTTGGGACATCTCCAGTGTTGCGAACCCAACCTCTGAATCGAAGAAGGCGGGGGATGCAGAGGACCTGAACCCCGATGGGACGCGTAGGGTTCCCCCTCCCACGACTCAGGACGTGCTGGAAGCCTTCGAGCGACTTTCCCGCCGGATACTTAGTAACCCTACGAGCATCTCTGTCAACGATGCGGATGTCAAGACGATTATCAGGGCGGGCCTCGATAGTACTTCGCTGGATGCGTTTATCAGAACTACATCCATCGGACGGATGCCGGGCATGATACTGCTGCTCCCATACTTGAAAGGGATGATTCGGGGCGGTCTTGTTACACCGTAACTAGTAAATACTCCTCATCCGCCGGATCAAGACTTGTTCAAATGTTTTAGTAGGGTTTAGGCTAACTACCATTACACGCTTCTTTGGCCAAACCACCGCCTTAAGGAAATTGTTGGTTTTTTATAATCACAATTCGTTTATCACTAACCAACGAAGACAAAAACAAATGCAGGCTACCGGAGGACCCAACATGCCCCCTATGAGTGGGGAAGCCAAAGAAGATGATGGATCTATTCACTCGTTGATGAGTGCCAACTCCCTCGATTACAGACTCCCTCCATCCCTCTCCGTCGCCACCAGTAGATCTACCAAAGTGTACAAGTCCCAGAACCAGACCTACATTGCGGGCTCTGACCGTATCGAGTTCACCTTGAGCACAGGAGCTAGCTACGTGGACCTGAAGAACAGCTACTTGAAGTTCGTCGTCCAGATGCCCGTGTACACCGAGGTTGCTGGTCAGAAAGCCGTCAACCCCAAAATGGCCCCAGGGTGTTCGTACCAGCAGCTCTTGGATCGAGTCCACATTACCCACTCTTCAGGAGTTGAACTCTCCCGCCTCAACTCGACCAGCGGGGTGTGGGGACTGATTAAGAAGCAGAATGATAAGAGTGCTCAGCAACGCGAATCGGTGGATATCCTCGCGCACCAGAATAACTCTGCTCGTCCCAGTAACTTGTCAGTCTCCAACACAACCATCGCCGAGCTCATCACGGGGTCTATTCCTACGAATTCTACTCTCCTCGCTAACGATATCGGGTACGATGTCGAAGTATCTCCCTGGGGCAGATCATTCGCAGTGGCGATCCCGCTGTGCGATGTGTCCCCCTTGTTCGATCAGGAGAACCTCGCCCCAAGTTTCTTGATGGCCGGTCTCCAGGTACACATCGATATGTGCACCCCTCAGCAGTTCTTTGTCTGTGGGACAACACTCGATGGTCTTCCCTCTTGGGAGACAGCCCAAGAAAGGGTCCAAGGCAGTTGGCCATCGACTCTGGAGCTGAAGATTAGTACTCCCGAGATGTACCTCGAGTGCTACCACCTCACCGATAGTATCTCGCGCAAGTTGCAGCAGATCTCCAGCAGCAGTGGTTTGGAGTGGAACTTCACCGAGATCTTCCACACTCAAGTGACCACCCCAGAGATGAGCCCTGGGATCCAACTTACGAGGGCTATGTCGAGGGCAAACAGTGTCATTGCCAAAGTGCGGTGCGCCAACTTCCTCGAGAATAGTGTTCGAGACTCGTTCGAGAGTCAGCCATGGATGCCCGAGGCTACCGGCACAATCCCTTATCTTGGGTCCGAAGCTGAGCTCACGTTCCGAGATGGTTCGGTTGAAATGCAGCTGCAGCTAGGTTCCCAGTTTATCCCCTCGCGCCCTCTCAGGGATGAGGTGGAGGAGCATATGCATTCTAACCTGGTGACCTTTGCCCAGTTCCACCGTGGGCAGAATAGCACGATGAGTAGGCGTACCTTTGCAGGGTTCCGTCTTAGTGCCAATGTCGGAGACAGTGGTTTCAGCTTCGGTGTCCCAGGGACATCCTTCTCGGGGATGGCAGCGGTCAGCTCCCTCCCTCTCGAGAGTAGTGGTACCTTGGCCCAAAGTGGGGCAGCCATCTCCGCCCAGCGAACCTGCGTGGTCAACATGAACTTTACAAAGGCCGCCGATTCAATAAGTCGATATGGATCTCGGAGAATTGATCTGTACGTCCCGCATGAGAAGTTGGCGACTCTCTTCTTGGATTCAGTTGTTGTTCGTTCATAAATCGTTTCTCTCCAAATGGATTACTCAGGTAGACGCAGCGGCGGCACCGAGCGTGTCCGTCTAGATACGTTAGACTTTAAAGAGATTAGCGCGGATGTGGTGAACGCGATCGAAGCCAATGTGGAGGGGACTCTCACCGCGGACTTGATCGAGGTACAACGTATCCGGGCCTTTCTATGCTTCTGCGATGCTGTACGAGCCACCTCTCTCGCGGTGGGTGATCCGGATGCTCCCAACGCTCTCTATACCTTCCCCTTCAATGCCCCTCTCCCCTCCCAAATCCTCAGCACCAACGCAGTGGGTGGACTCGTATGGTCAACCGCACCCGAGAGTCCTACTAAGGCTCTGTTCACCCAAACCGTCACCAAGACCAACATCGGCTCCGATCTCGAGGCTCTGTGCACTACGACTGGCCCTGGCTCGAGATTCGTCCCCGCAAACACTATCCAAGCGGGGGACATCTACGAGTTTACTTGCAGCGGAGTACTCACTCTATTCGGAGCTACCTCGATCACGTTCCGGATCCGGGCAGGACCCGCCGCAGCACCCCCTGCCACCCGACCGCTGGTTACCGAGGATACCTTTGCACTATCCCCACTCATTGACAATGTCCCCTTCACCTACACGGGGCGGTTCTGTGTGCGGAGCATTGGGGCGGTCCCGACGATCCTAGGCTCAGCTGCTTTGAGTGTGGATGGCTTCCCCAACAGAGTTGGGGACAGCTTCTTGCCCCCGGCTCTGACTACTATGGATGACCAGTTCTTCGATCTTACCACCGAGTTCGACCTCCCCGAGGTGGGCTCGAGTGTCTCTGTACGCTTGCTGGAGTTTCGCCGTTCAAGAGTCTAATTATTACATCGCTCCTCCCTCCCTATCTATGTATCTATGTATCTTATCTATAAGTGGGGGAGGATCGGTCACAATCCAAAAATCCAAATCAAAACTCGGTAAAATGAACTACTCTGGCCAACGCGGGACAAAGCGCCTTCGAGTTGATGAGATCTCGTTCCGAGATATCGTTGCAGATAGTGTGGAGGCCAAGACCATTAGCGTTACAGATGCCTTCACTTTCCCGTCGGTAGACGGGACAGTGAACCAAGTAATGAAGACCGATGGTAATGGGCTAGTTACTTGGGCAGATGGTGGGGGTGGTGGGACTACCCCGTCCCTACAAGAAGTGTTCGATGCCTCTGGAACGACCCCAACCATCCTCTCTTCCGAGCCGCTCTACTTCGAGAGTAACCCTGCGGACCCAGCCACTAATCCATTGATCACCACGTTCAAGCCTAATGGTGACTTTGGGTGGACGCTGGATCGCTCTGGGCAGACTATCCAACAAGGGACAGGCGTGTTCTTCGCGGGGGTGAATATTGAGGCCTCACCTGACGCTTTAGACCCAACTCTACTATCGAGAGTGAACCTTGGGGAAAGGCCGAATTTGGATCCGTATTTCCAACTCAAAGTGGACAACCCCGGTGGAATCGTCCCCGAATTTCATATACGGGAGGCAACCGAGGGCCAAGATCTACTCACCTTGACTCGTAACAGCGTCTACATCGGCGGCAACACAAACACCAACCCGAGTGCCTACACCCTCCCTCCTGATCGTGGAGGGCAATTACTCAACCCGAGCGACTATATGATGGTGTGGGGTGGAGGCTTCTCAGGTACATGGGTACCTCTCCCGATGAAGTTTAGCCAGACAGTGACTACGACCCTCGTCAACACGACTGTGCCAACCATCATGTCTGGCCCAGCTGGGGGTGGGGCGTTGGAGTTGGCA
>Ga0070747_1001215_pt1 | contig 12636 bp, 15 predicted proteins | sample VirMetDEL_Mar_31_FD_77321 | JGI IMG/M metagenome (GOLD analysis project Ga0070747, IMG submission 77321) | Aqueous microbial communities from the Delaware River and Bay under freshwater to marine salinity gradient to study organic matter... | ecosystem: Environmental > Aquatic > Marine > Coastal...
CCAGAAGCTATGATCATTGGCCTGGACGCTGCACCAGAACCACAGGTTGCTCCAGCGGCTCCAGCGGTGCCACCGCCGGCACCAGCACCACAGGCATCTGGAGATGCCTTCTAGCTACTAACTGGGGGTCGGGCCCAACACCTGGCCCCCTTTTTTCTATGCGGGGATACATAATGACACAGGACAATAAATTGCCTACTCAAGAAAAGGACGGCACAGTTAAGCATCTGACCCGCCTTTTTTCGAGGTGTGCGGCCGAATGCCCAGACGCAACATTCCAACTAGATCGATCGCAGGTCGACGGGCCCGGATGGATATCAAGACAGTTTTCAACGTCACCCGAAGGTTTAGCTAACGGCGCACAGTGGGCAATGGATTGGAACAGCGCAGGGTGGAATATTTACGTTGGTGAGAACCCTCGCAAGGCTGGCCTTGACCCCAACAAAAGCGCAACGGATAATGATGTTATGTGTTCGTTCTTTAGTTTTGCGGATTTGGACACACAAGAATCCATTGACATTGCAAAAGCAGGTATGCCGATAAAGAACACCGCTACAACAAATACTGGAACGATCCCGTCACGCAGGGTTCACCTACATTGGGAGCATGAGAACCCCATTTATAACCTAGAAGCCTGGAAGCAAACACAGATTGGCCTAGCCAATTATTTCAAGGGTGATAAGGTGATCGATCCCCGCCGCATACTAAGGTTGGCAGGTTGTATCAGCTACCCAACAAAGAAGAAGGTGGCAAAGGGTTATGTCGCTGAACTAGTGACATTCCACACAGAATTTGATGGTGAAGAGCGTGACCCAGTGTCCACAGTTCATCTTCATACGACATACGCTGGCACCCCTGCAGCCAGTGTGACGCCAGGGCGAGAAGGTTCTACGGGTGGGTTGGGTCTACCTACTTCAAGTCCTGGCGTCGAACTACAGAAGACCTTGGAAGCCATCCAAGAAGGCGGCTGGCACAATGCTGTGCGCGACCAGGTAGCGTCCTGGGTGGCCCTGGGCTGGCCGGCTGACGCTATTCGCCTATCGTGTTTTGCCTTCACACAACCCGGTTACACTAATGAGGAAACCGGCCGCGAAGTTGATGTTATGATCCGCGGTGCAGTAGGCAAAGGATACGCACCCGAACCCACAGAAAATCCAGAGAACAAGGCAGCATGGGATTCGATGATCGCCAAGCAAGACGGGCCACCCGTTGTCATTAATCAAGATGCCGGCGAGGTTGTCGAAGATGATTACGATCCCAACCGCAACTCATTGGCTGCATGGTTAAAGATGAAGCTACCGCCCAGGGACTATACCTTGGGTAAGATCATGTGTACGACATCAAGGTGGTTGCTGTACGGTCAGACAGGTCTAGGCAAGACGCTGTTTGTATTTAATATGACCGCCGCCGTTGCAGCCGGAAAACCCTTCCTGGGCTGGGCCGGTGGCAAACAACGCCGAGTCTTATACCTTGATGGTGAGATGCCCAAAGAAACATTTAAAGAAAGAATGGAGCAAATAGCAGAAATATACGAGCCAAACATTCCGTTCTTCGGCCTAAACCGTGACCAACTAGGCGACGAAGGAATGCCGCCATTAAACACAGACGTAGGCGAAGCATGGCTCATCAAGCAGATCGACAGATACAAGCCTGACCTGATCGTCTTCGATTCCATTATGTGCCTACTGCAAGGTAACATGAAGGAAGAAGAACCCTGGGAACCCGTCAAGGCAATGATCAGACGTATCACATCCTTACGCATTGCACAGATATGGATGGATCATGCCGGTCACAACGCAGCCAAAGCATATGGCACTTCAACAAAAATGTGGGAAATGGATACCGTCATAAGACTAGAGCGCAGAGACAACAACGATTCAGGGTTCAAGATAGAATTTGAGAAGGCCCGATTAAGAACAGATAAGAATATGGTCGAGTTCATACCGCAAAACGTAGCCCTTATAGAAAACCAGTGGCACCATGAAGATGTCGTTGAAGGCAACGGCAGCAAGAAGGCAGACTTAAAGGTTAACATCGTTGACGCCATCAATAATCTAGCCAACACAAACAGGCTTGGCCTGGATGGGAAGGCAGTGGTCGCAACGACAATGGAACAGGTTAGGGACCAGCTAAAAGTGCGCGGTTACCTTGATGTTGACGACAAGGGCAACCTTACACCGGCCGTAATGACACGTTTTAGCAGAGCAAAGGACGACCTGTTGGCGCAAGGTAAGATAGCAATTCATAGTAAGGCTGTATGGGTTATCCCAAAAGGGCTAGGATTATGAAAACAAATAGTTATTCAAACCACCTTACATCTCACCTTACATACCTTACATCGTACCTTACATATGTAAGATGCTTACTCATTCCCACCTTACACCTTACATCTAATTACAGATGTAAGGGTGTAAGGTAAGGTAAGGAGCGGATATGACAGGTTATAAAAAACCAGATCGTATTGTAAACCCCCAGGCAGTAGGATCGGAGATCGATGAGGCAATATACAGGTCGCTGCGCCCCCTCGATGAAATAGCCCACAAGATGGAAATGACTTGGGGTGTGGATAGGTTGGAGACATTGGTGCCACCAGAACTGGCGATGCAATTTGGTATTGGTAAAGCGCAACTCGACCAGGCCATCGACGAACGCAACCCGCAACTAGTAGCGCAAAAGGCAGCGGCACTTATTAGAGGTTGGCAAGCACTTGATAAGGCCGCGGCACATCACATGACCATCGACCAGGTTGCCACCGCCTGGTATTGGCGGCATCCAGAAACTGATGAAAGTTTTGCAATTACCAAGGATAATGCATCCGCACAGGCAATCAAACGCATCGATCAAAAATCAATTATATATACTTTGGATGAGGTGTGCAGAGTTCTCCACTCTCAAAAATTGGTGAACGATGTTAAAAATACTTTTCCTGAAAGTCGAATTGAAAAGATCGAAAATTTAAATGCTAAAAATTTAGATCAGGAGATTGATTTCTAATGATAAGGCGTAAAAAGAAACCCACATTAGTAGATCACGGGCCAATAGAAAGATTGCAACATGCTGTTTACGAAAAAATAGAAACGACAACGGCCGGTGTGAAAGCCGTGAGGAATATCACTATTGATCCAATTACTACGTATGTTAGAAGAAACACAATTACTCAAAGTCAATTTGTTGCAGCGGAATATTTTGCAGGTCAGTACCGAAAAGCTGCTTTGGTTGCTGCCTACAGTCACGTAAGATTTGGTCACACGCCAGGTGGTCAGAGTGATGAATTCTTAGAGCAAGTAAACGACACAAAAAAGAAAGTTAGAGCCGCGTTGAAATTTGTAGGTCAGCCCTTGGCATCGGTAATTGAGCATGTTGTTGGTAATGACCAGCCGGCTGGTACGTGGTCTGGGGTTAAAAATAGTAAACGATCAACGCAGGACGGAATGGTTGCTTTGAGACTTGGCCTAGATGGATTGATTATTTTCTATAAGATTAGATAAAAAATTTGACATGAGGTGTTTTCGTTAATAGCTTGGTTTCCATGATGAGCCATTTGGCTTAAATCTCCCTTAACTCAGGCCACCTATCCCATGCTAGGTGGCCTCTTTTTATTTTATGGTGACCGATGGCAAGACCGTCTAAGCGCAATCCTAGTTTAATTGAGGCGTTGTTAATTGGGTTAGAAGAAGGCCGATACGAAAATGGCTTGTGTGAAGAGCTTGGCGTGGACCCGTCAGCGGTTCGTGCCTGGAAGCGAAACGATAGCGACCTTCGTGAACAGGTCAGAGAAGCACGGTGTGACGGCATCCTGGCGCGGTTAGAGACAGACAAACTGAGGCTTGAAACTGCAGCAAGTCGCGATGAAATCCTTCGGGCTAAAGAGTGCCTGGCGCATAGCCGGTGGGAAGCTGAAAAACTACTCAAGGACTTCCAGCCCGTACAAAAGCAAGAGGTTGCGCACGTTGGACCTTATGTCATTGGGTGGGAATCAGACGTTGTGTTAGATGGTGTAGATGAAAAAAGAGTTGTGAGCGACGAAGAGCTTGATGCTGCGACATCAGAGGAAGTAGTTAATTAATGGTTGGCCTTCACGTTTCTCCCGCCTCGCACATGCGAGATTGCTAATATATGCGTGATCATAACGTGAACAACTGTGAATACCTTAGCAATATCAATAGGTTATGTCGCATATAGCGTTACAATTTGACATAATGTACATTATGCGATTTTGCGCCCATAAACGGCAGAACTCTGCGGTTTATGCCGTATAAAATAAATATAAAATAAAAAAATTTATTATTTCTGGCTGAAAACAAAGGGGGGGTACCCCCGGATTTTGGTTGGATTTGCCGTATTGATGGGTCCACCACTCAAACCTGACACCTACTCAGAAAATAAAGGTGTACACCACATCATGCCACGAATAAGAAATTATAAAAAGGAATACGCTGAGTTTCATGGCAAGCCGGCCCAGGTGAAGCGTAGAGCGGCTAGAAACGCTGCCAGGATGCAGTTATCGAAGGCTGGTCGTGTTAGCAAGGGTGATGGCAAGGACGTTGACCACAAGGACCGCAACCCCAAAAATAATAGTGGTAAAAATTTGCGAGTGCAGTCTATTGCAAAGAACCGCGCTAGGAACAGCAACCGGACTAACACTAAGCCTGGCTTGCTTGGTAAGAGAAGATCAATTTTAGGTTAGGAGATTATTATGGCTTTGTTAAAAAAGAAGGCGGCTCCGAAGAAGCGTGCAAAGAAGGTTGACGGTACGTTTAAGGCTGACGATCCTTCGACGCCGGATGTTAATGAGGCTTTTGTCAGCACTGACCAAGCTCGTCGTGAAATTCAGAGGGCTACGCGGTCGATGACAGGCTCCAGGAGCCGTAGGCTTGGTGGTAAACTCATTGATTAATGAGGGAGTTTTTGCCTAACGTATTAACGGCTAAAGAGGCCGAGACGCTTGCTGGCGTTCTTGATTACATCGATTTTAATGATGTGCGTATTAGTAATATTATTAGCAGTGTTCGAGGATTGGCTCCCATAGATTTATGCGAGAATTCCTATGCAAGAGTTGAGAAGCGCGCTGAAGGCCATCTTTGGCACAATGACACAGGGACTAAGGGCCACATGGAGTGGTGTAAGTACAGTGCTTCTGTTTTGCTTGTGCCGCCTAATCGATTCACTGGCGGCGGTTTTTATTTTAGGGATCAGCCTAGTGATCCTGTTTTTCATTTTTGTGATTTATTGGTTTATAGCAGTGGCCCTGAGAATGTTCATAGTGTTGCCAGGAACAGTGGCGAGAGGGTTGCGTTAATTATGTTCTTTGGGGGATCGAAGGATGGTCAGGCAGAACAAGCAAAATAAGGTTGTTATACCTTACAACCCGCGGCCGTTGCAAAAAGTGTTTCATAAGCAGTCTAGGCGATTTAGTGTTGCGGTGGCCCATCGACGCTTTGGCAAGACGGTCATGGCGATTAATTGGTTATTGAAAGAGGTTTTAACATCACCTCATCCCCGCGCCCAGGGAGCTTACATTGCTCCGACTTACGGAGCGGCGAAAAGGATTGCTTGGGTGATGTTGCGCGATTACGCCGGTGTGTTGCCTGGCGTGAAGTTTAATGAGGCTGAGTTGCGGTGTGACTTTGCTGACGGTCAGCGGATTTGGTTGTTAGGATCAGAAAATCCAGACGCATTGCGGGGCATGAGGCTCGATGCATGCTGTCTGGATGAATATGCTGACATGAATTCTCGGTTGTTTCCAGAGATCGTCAGGCCAGCCCTGTCAGACTTTGGTACTGGTAAGTGTTTATGGATCGGGACTCCCAGAGGCGAAAACCAGTTTAAAGAAATTTACGACACCGCTAAGAGAGAGATGGAAGATGGCAACGACGAATGGTTTGCGATGTTGTTTCCGGCTTCAAAGACTGATGTTTTAGCACAAAAAGAGTTAGACGCTGCTAGGGCGACTATGGATGAGAGCCAATACCTACAAGAATTTGAGGTATCGTGGGCAGCGGCGTTAATTGGTTCATATTATGCAAAGCAGTTGGATAGTATCGACTTAGCTGGTCAAATTGATCGAGTTCCTTGGGAACCGAACCTTCCGGTAACAACCAGTTGGGACTTGGGAATTGCGGATTCCACCGCGATTTTCATGGTACAGCAAGCAAAAAACGAACAATATCTTAGGGTTATTGACTATTACGAGGACACTGGTGAGGGTTTACACCACTACATAAAGGAATTGCAGAGCCGTCCGTATACTTATGATAAGCACCTTTTCCCCCATGACGTTATGGTGCGGGAATTAGGAAGCGGCCATAGTCGTTATGAGACGTTACAAAGCCTGGGGGTGCGACCGACTGTTGTACCTAAACTATCCGTTCAAGACGGAATTGAAGCAGTGCGCGGATTGATCCCCAGGTGTTACTTTGACCGCGGTAATGTTGCGGAAGGTTTAAAGCACTTACGCCATTACCATCGTCAATTCAATGATCGCACTGGCGATTGGAAAGATAAACCGAACCACGACAAATCAAGTCATGCGTGCGATGCTTTCCGATATTTAGCGGTAGGCTTGCGTGACGGTAGCTCTGATGAATTGGCACACGCTGCTAGGACAGGCCGTATGTCAAACGGTCTTCCTGTTATGGCGGCGATGGATACGGATTTTGGTTGATATTGTCCCAGCCAGATACGGTGACGTTGTTTATATTGCGCGCAATATGCGTAAATTGGACGCTGAAGAAATTTTGCCTCTAACATGGTCAAGAAAGCCGGAAGATTTAGCCGCGGGTGTTTGTGCGTCTAATGGTATTGCCAATGTTGCACTTTCTTCTGGCCGGCCTGTAGCGGCTTGGGGCGCAACAATGACTCGGCCTCAAATGTGGACAGTCTGGATGTTTTCGACAGATCGATGGCCTGATGTGGCTTTGACAGTTACTAGGAATATTCGTCGGGTAATGATGCCGTCAATGATTGAATCTGGAGCGGTCCGTGCAGATTGTTGGTCGATGGATGGGCATGACACTGCTCACCGTTGGTTAGAGGTTCTCGGTGCGTTACGTGAATGTTCAATAGAAGATTACGGTGCAACCAGAAAAACTTTTCATTGTTACTCATGGACGCGTTCTAGGTTAGAGCGTGATGGAGATTTTAGTCATGTGCGTAGGTCCGTTAGCTCCCAAAATGCCAACCCCACCAGCACCGCCACCGCCACCGCCAGCCCCGCCAACCAGAGACGACCCTCAAATAAATGCAGAGGCAACGGCGAAAAGAAAACGTATTTTGGCGCAGAAGGGACGGAGTTCGACCATCTTGTCTGGGCCATTAGGTGATGAAACAGACGCCAATGTTGGCAAAACTTTGTTAGGAAGTTGATTATGTGTGGTGACGGGCCCGGTTCAGAAGGTGGTTATGGCAGCAATACTGCTTACGGACCAAATACAAAAGGGACTTTGTCACAATCTTTTGCGACTACTAACCCTGGGACAACCGTTGGAATAGATGAATCTATGGGTAACACTGTAGGAAATTTTGCTAAAGCTAATGCAAAATATGTTGCTGCCGCTTTGATTCCAGGCGGCATGGCGGCTTTGGCTTTAAGTAGTCTTGGTTTAAAGCCAGGAAAACCAACTAAAGGCGGCAAGCCCCCTGACGGACGCGCTGACGGCCGCAGAAAGGCAATTGCTAGTAAGGCCGTGGCGGCAAAAACGTCACCAGCCTTAACGCCAACGCAAGATACTCTTGGTGTCCCGGCAGCACCAGCAAGGTCTAAAAATATTACTAATCGTAGGTCTAACGTCCTTACTGGGTCGCAAGGCATCTTGGGTGCTGCCAATGTTGGTAAGACGCTTCTAGGAAGTTAATATGTGCAATCCAGAAATGATGAAAACTTTTCAAACGCAATCTTCAGGGGTTAAACCGTCTACCGGCTCTTTAGGCTACCGTTTAGACCAAGGTCAGCGTGTAGCATCTTCCAATGCTGGTGGCGGGACTAATGGTTCAACAATTTTAAGCGGCACCCCGCGAAACAGCGGTGTTGATGCACAACGCAAAACGACAATGCTAGGCATTTAATATGGACAACAATGAAATTTTCAAACGGTTTGAGCTTTTGCGTAATGGACGCGGGGTGTGGGAATCTCATTGGGAAGAAATTGCGGAGCGGGTGCTGCCTCGATCGGCAGAGTTTGTGGGTGAGCGTGAGCAAGGCGACAAAAGAACAGAGAAATTATATGATGCTACAGCGGCTTTAGCCCTAGAGAGGTTTGCTGCGGCTGTTGAATCTTTATTAACTCCCCGCGGAGCGCGTTGGCATACGTTACGTTCAACTAATGAAGCATTAAATAGAGATGATGAAGTTAGAGCTTGGTTCGACCAGGTTGAGAACTCGATGTTTTCACATCGGTATTCTCCTAAAGCTAATTTTGCAGGTCAGATTCACGAGGGTTATATGTCTCTCGGTGCTTTTGGGACAGGTGCTACGTTTGTGGATGAGGGGCCAACTCGCGGTTGTATCTATCGAGCGTGCCATTTAGCCGATGTTTTCATTGCAGAGAATGAACACGGCATGGTCGATACAGTATTTCGACACTTTGAAGTGTCTGCTCGTCAGGCTTTGCGAATGTTTGAAGACGGCGACCTGTCTGATGATTTACGCAAGGCGGCAACTGACACTCCAGATGCCAAAGTAAAACTATTGCACGTTGTTATGCCTAGGTATGACCGTGATCCTACAAAAATAGATCGCAAGAACGCGCCGTGGTTTGGTGGATACTTTGAAGTTAAAACGAAGCAGATGATTGAAGAAGGCGGGTTTAATACCATGCCTTACATTGTTTCACGTTACGTTACAGGGCCGCGTGAGACTTATGGCCGGTCACCAGCTATGACTATTTTGCCAGACATCAAAATGATAAACGAAATGTCTAAAACGGTTATTCGGGCGGGACAAAAAGTAGTTGACCCACCACTTCTTGTTGCTGACGAAGGCGTTATGTTCCCCATAAATTCTAATCCTGGAGCCGTTACCTTTGCAAGAATGGACGGTCGTAACATACCGCCAATTCAACCTTTGCAAACGGGCGCAAGGGTAGACATTGGTTTTGAAATGATGGAGCAGCGGCGCAAAGTTATTAATGATGCCTTCCTGGTAACTTTATTTCAGATATTAGTTGAAACCCCAACAATGACGGCGACAGAGGTTTTGCAACGCGCACAAGAAAAAGGTGCTTTGTTAGCTCCGACCATTGGTCGTCAGCAAACAGAGATGCTGGGGCCGCTTATTGAGCGGGAGTTTGATGTACTCGAATCACAAGGACTTATCCCCCCCTTGCCCCCAGCGTTAATTGAAGCCGGCGGCGAATATGATATTGAGTATGTCTCACCGTTGAGCCGAGCCATGAAAGCAGAAGAAGGCGTTGGTATCCTACGCACTTTAGAGATGGTGCAACCAATTGCCGCCGTTGATCCAGGTGTTATGGATAATTTCGATACCGATGAGATAACCAGAATTTTAGCTGACACCAACGGTGCGCCACAAAAAATCCTTCGCAATAAAGCTGACATTGACGCCAAACGTCAACAGAAGGGGCAGCAAGAGGCCGCACAGCAAATAATTCAAGGTGCGCCACAGGCGGCAGACGCTGCTCTTAAAGTTGCTCAGATCGCAGATATGGGGCAGCTAGGGCCATCACAGTCTTAACAATTCATTGGGGGATCAATGGTAAAGCCTACACAAAACAAAGTTCAAGCAGAAATAATGCAAGCGTATCGTGAGATTTTTCTGCATACGCCACAGGGCCAGATTATCTTTAAAGATTTATTAAAGTCATCCGGTCTTTTTAATATTAGCGGCGTCCAACCAGATGGTGCATTACAACATATGGAAGGTGGCCGGGATATGGTGCGAAGGATCATAACGATCTTAGCATTGGACGAAGACCAAATCACACGCATAGCAATAGGAGACACTACTAATGTCGATTGAAGCAGAAGAGTCCGTTCTTGTAGCGGGTAACTCAGAAGCTGGGGAAGCTACCTGGAATTCTGGGTTAACTGATTATGATGAGCTAGTAACGGCCAAAGGGTGGTCTGGGCCTGGTGACGTTTTAGAAAGTTACGTTAATCTAGAAAAAGCGGTAGGTGCCGACAAAGTGGTTCTGCCACTGGCCGACACCGATTTAGCTGAGTGGGAAGGCTGGTCGAAATTAGGTACGCCAGACGATGCAGAGGGCTACGATTTAAGCGCGCCAGAAGGCATGGAACAGTACGACCAAGGGCTGTCCGATTGGTTTAGAGAAGCCGCCCATTCAGCAAAAATGCCAGCATCTATGGCCCAGGCCATGCACGACAAGTTCGTTGAACGTATGGGTAGCTCTTATGCAGAGCAAGAAAGTAACTATCAGGCCCAGCAAGAAGCCTGGGAAGGCGAACTAAAACAGGAATACGGCACAGCATTTGATGAACGGGTTGCCGCGGCTAGGGGTGCTATTAGAGAGTTTGGAACACCAGAACTTCAAGCGGCCCTTACAGCAAGCGGAATGGGTTCTAATCCAGAATTTGTCAAAGCATTTGCCAAGATAGGTATGGCCCTAGGCAAAGGGCCACAATTTAAAGACGCGGAAGGGTCTGGTCAATTTGGTACTACACCAGAAATGGCACAAGAACAGATCGCGCAAATCCGAGCTAATCCGGCTCTGTACGACGAGAGCCACGCAGAACACAAACTTCTCAATGAAAAATTGACGAAGCTAAACCAATTAGCTTACGGTGAAGAACCCGTTCGTTGATACTCAGATGGGCAACCCGCAAGGGTCCATCAAAACGCCTACAGGGTCCGTTTTACGGGCAACCCTTTTAACCTACTTTTATTTTAACCAACGCAAAAGGAGAATTGACTATGTCAGTTCAAATTACTACTGCGTTCGTTGAGCAGTATAAAGGTAATGTCGAACACCTCGTTCAACAGAAGGGTTCCCGCCTTCGTGACTGTGTCTCAGTTGAGTCCGTCACGGGCAAGAATGCTTTTTTTGAACAGATCGGCTCTACCGCGGCTCAAGTTCGCACAAGTCGTCATAGCGATACGCCCAGAATGGACACACCCCATTCTCGTCGTCGCGTTTCATTAGCAGATTATGATTGGTCTGACCTTATTGACAATGAAGATAGGGTAAGAATGTTGATCGATCCTACAGGGCCGTATGCGAAAGCCGCGGCGATGGCTATGGGCCGGGCAATGGATGATGTTATCATTGCAGCCGCCGATGGCACTGCTTTCACTGGCGTAGCCGGTGGAACTTCAACAGCGTATGCTGCCGCCATGACGGTCGATGTCCAGGTTGGTGTCTCACCGGCTGCAGACACTGGCTTGAATGTTGGCAAACTTCGCGCTGCCAAACAGTTGCTTGATGCTAACGAAGCTGAAGATGGTGATCGCGTTATGGTTATCAACGCAAAGCAACTTCAAAATCTGCTTGCAGAGACTGAAGTTACATCAAGCGATTTTGCCGCTATTAAAGCCTTGGTTCATGGAGAAGTGGACACTTTCCTAGGCTTTGATTTTAAACGTACAGAAAGAATTGGCGTTGATTCTAACAGTGACCATAAAGTTCTGTATTGGCAAATGGCTGGAATGAAGCTCGCTATAGGCAGTGAGCCACAAGTCAAGATCAGTGAGCGTGACGACAAAAATTACGCTACGCAGGTTTTCACTTCAATGTCACTTGGTGCTACCCGGATGCAAGAAGACCTTGTCGGGTACATCGAATGTGACCCAACCTAAAAGGAGGACTTTGATATGGCTGTTACTTCCCAAAAGTCCGTCGAATACACTAATGCGACTGCTTCTCCACCGGTAAACAACAACACCACGGAGCAGCATGGCAGTATTCGCTTGGCCTTTTTTACCCACGATCAAGTTGGAACGGGAGACACTGGTTCCAGTGTTGCTCTCTGCGAACTTCCGGCTGGTCGAGTTCGTGTTTTAGCTTCTCTTTCTAGAGCTTATGTAAACTGGACAACTAGTTCAGCTACACTAGACCTTGGCTGGGATGCCTATACAGACCTAAATGGAGATGCTGTAGCGGCTGATCCAGACGGGTTAGTAGACGGACTTTCTGTTGACACAGTAGGTTTCTTTACGCTTGAAGGTGCTATTGCAGCTAACCTTCTTACAGGAGGCACTTACGTGTTTGAAAGCAAAGAGGGTGTTGTTATCCGCGCTACTGCGACTGACAATGCTCAAGTAGCCGGCGACGACCTCGTTGGTTATATTGCTTACGTTGCATGATTGATTGGGAAGGGGCAGCAATGTCCCTTCCCGTCTTTCTTTAGGAGATGTTTGATGGCAACAACTTTTGTCGAGATAGCAAACCGGGCCATCACATATCTTGGTGGCGACCCTATAACGTCACTATCAGACGACACAAAAGAAGGCCGTTCTTGCAATAGGTTGTTTGAGCAAACAAGAGATCAATTATTGAGAGATCATCCTTGGAACTTTGCTATTAAGCGTGCCAGCTTGGCAGCTAACGCTATTGCTCCAGAATACGAATACACAAACGCTTTCGATTTCCCTGATGGAACTTTAAGAATTATCGAAGTTAACACGACTGAGGACTGGGCTGTTGAGGGAAGGCAAATTGTTAG
>Ga0070747_1001217_pt1 | contig 12627 bp, 14 predicted proteins | sample VirMetDEL_Mar_31_FD_77321 | JGI IMG/M metagenome (GOLD analysis project Ga0070747, IMG submission 77321) | Aqueous microbial communities from the Delaware River and Bay under freshwater to marine salinity gradient to study organic matter... | ecosystem: Environmental > Aquatic > Marine > Coastal...
ATATATATAATAAATATAAAAAAATAAAAAAATGCGTATAATCATAAATTAAAAAAAAATATATTAATAATATATAATGATTAGTGAAGAAGAAGAAGAAGATATTATGTGTATGTTATATGAATTATTACTATCTAAACAATATCATAAAAGAAATTTTCTTAAGTTTTTAATGTGGAAAAAATTTATATATTTTCATTACCCTCATTTATTAAGAAGTGATTATTATTTACGAAAAATTTTTGATAATATGATTGAACGAAAATTATTTATATGTAAAACTATAAAAAATAGAACACTATATAAGTTAAATGATTTTAGATTAGAAGACGATGAAATTGATATAGGTTATATGACTTTTTAGCGATTTATTCTATTAATATTACCAATGAAGTAAGACCATTTAATATAACAGAACCTAAATCACTTTTAACTATTCTACCTCTTATATTTCTTATAGATATTTCTTTTTTATTTTTTAATTCAATATAATCTAAAGTATTACTTTCATATTGAACAACTCTATTAGTATTATTATCACTTACATTTATACAACCTAAAATACTTTTTTCTTCTTTAGTAAAACCATCATAACTATCTAATCTTAAATTATCTAATAATACTAAGTATGTATCATTAAACATACCAAAATCATAAATAGAACTCGCTTTAAATAAAGCATCCTCTCCTACATAAGTTAAATCTAATACATCTGTAAATCCTAACATTCTCTCAATATCTAAATCAAAAGATAATGTATTTGTTCCTTGTGTTTTAGGTTGTCCGCTGGGGGCATCTCCTAAAGTTGTTCCTAAATCATTATTATTTAAATCATTTGAAGATGTAAGTAAATAAGGGTCAAGTTGTGTTCTACCTTGAGCAAGAGATAATTTTGTATTATCACTTCTCATTATGATATAAGGGTAAAAATCAGTAGTTCCATCATAATCCATTTGATAAAATTGTGTATAAGTCCCAGCACCCCCACCAGTATATAATCCTAATGAAATTTTACCACCCTCCATACTTATATCTAAAGTATCTGCTCCACCAGTATGAAGTGTTCCAGTTGCGGTAGGTGTTGTAGGGTTCGCACCATTAGCGTCTAAATTTCCATAAAACATAGAAAACCCACCACCTCCACCATTTTCATTACCTTCAACATAAATATATGTATCTTTATGAAGTGCTGTTATATTTGTGGGGTCAATATCGTCTAATTTTGTTCTTGTTATACCAATAAAAAATCCAGTTCCAGTAGTCCCAGTGCTTACCATATTTGCTATTGATATTTGATGAACACCAGCACCTTTAATAAATGGTTTATTCCAAAATATTCTTGCTGTATCATCTACACTTTGTGCTGTTGTTTTAGTTAATGTATCATTAATAGCACTTCTATCAATATTAGTTAGTGTTGCCTCTTGATGGTTCATACTATAATAAGAAGACAAATAACCTATTTCTAAAAATCCGTTTTTACTTTCAACTTTCCATTGAAGACCTATCATTTTAGTATTTAAATTAACACCAGTTATACGAAGACCATTATTTAATTTAGTTTGTAAATCTAATAAAAATACATTTATATTTGTATCATTATATTCTGCGTGGTCTAAAATTACAGAAACATCAAAATTTATAGTAGCGTTTGTAAAATTCCAGTTAAATACATCATTATCAGCGTCAATTCTAAACACAACATTTTGAGTAGTAAATGAAGCACTTTTTAATGCTACTTTTGAATTTTCTTTAATATTTATATCAGTATTAAAATTACATTCAAAACTTCCGTCATTGTTTTCACTTGTTAATCTAATCAATTTCATTTATAATTATATTACATAAATTAATTATTTATTTTTATAAAAATTGAATTATATTATATATATATCGTTATTTATCTACATATTCATTATTAAAAAATATATATATTAAAATGTTTCTTATATTATGTAGCGTAAAAATTGTAATCATATGTATATACTTGACTGAAATATTTTGTTAAAGAAAATTCATATAAACATTAAAGAAAAATCACTAACAATATTTTTAACATTCAAAAAACGAATTAATAATTAAATCCATCATAATTAGATTGTATGGACATTATATTTATTTATTACATATTATTTATGAAATATTACAGAATTAAAATGTAATATATTAGTATAAATGAGTGATAATGAATTGTTTGAAAAAGTTGAAGAAGTTGAAGAAGATAAAGAAGTTGTTAAGAACAACGAAGAACCTAATGTTGTAATTGATGTGAAAGATATTAGTAATGAAGAAGACCTTAAACCTAAAGTTAAACAGAAAAAACCACGAAAAAAAATTGAAATGACCCCAGAACGAAAAGAACAATTGTTAAAAAATCTTGCTAAAGGTCGTGAAACAGCAAAAAAAAATAGAATGAAAACGGCACAATACAAAAAACTTATGAAAGAAAAAGAAAGAAAGAAAGTAGATGAAGTTTTAGAAGAAGATTATAAAGTAAGAACTAATAAAATTAATTATAAATTAGAAAATGAACAATTATTAAAAAGAATACAATTATTAGAAACCATAAAAGAAGAAAAAAAAGAAGAACCACCACCACCACCTAAAGAAGAAGTAAAAGTAGTAGAAGAACCTAAACAAACGATAGTAGTAGAACCACCTAAACCTAAAGTTATAAGAAGTGGTAGAAATGGTGGTAGTAAATGGTCTCAATTTATGTAATCGGTTCAAAATCTTTATTTAAATACATATCTTTTCTTTTATTAGTATAATTTATAATTAAATAGTCGTGTTTCTCCACTACATTTTCTCTAAATTTTTGTTTGAAAAGTTTATCACTCTCCATATAATTATTTTCTTCAGCAATTTGTTTTAATTGTTTATCACTTGTATTACCTATAACTAATCCATTTGCTTGACTTCTACAACTCGGAAGAATGTGATTATAAAATTGTGAAGTTAGAATTATGCTCTGGTTATGTTTTCTACCATTACAAAATATAAGGTTTATGGTGTTAAATCCACCTTTTCTTAAATTACCAGACCACGATACATCGTCAAATATCCATACAATATTAGGTGGTTTCTTTTTATTTTCAACACATTCAGCAAATTCTTCAACTCTCATATCATACATTGCCTTTATAATATCATTATCAAATTCAGTTAAAATATTTTCTTCTGGAATATTCTTCATATCAATTAATCCTAACATTTTATTATCATTAGTTAGAGGACTTACTAATATAATATTTTCTCCTTTAAAATCCTTACCATAAAAATCGTCTCTAAACATATTAGCAATAAAATTTGATTTACCCCCACCAGTTCTCATAATGAGTAATAAACGGAATGGAATATCCCATAGTAATCCTTTATCAACAGCAAATTTATCACTTTTATCTTTCATTTTTAATATTTGTAATTTTTTACTCATTATTATATAAGTATATTATATAAAAAAATGGAAGATTATTATAATTATGAAAACCTTTTAGGTTCAACTCAAGAGGCAGAAAGTAATAGTCCAGAAAATGCGTTAAGAGCAAATTTACAACAACAATATGAAGACAAAAAAAGGGATATACTTTTAACAAGTGAAGGATTAACAACACCTTTAATAGTAGAAGGTGCGAGAGGTATAGGGAAATCAGCATTTTCAAAAGCAAAAACAAAAGTAGATGAAGAAGGTAGTGATACAGCAAAAAGTATAATGAATAAAATAGATGAAATGAAGGGAGATTTTGAAGACGGAGGAATTAAAAAGGTTTTATCAAGACAAGTTAAAAATCTTAAAAATAAATTACAATCAAAAGCAGAAGCACAAATTAAAAAAAGATTAGGTTTAGGTAGTGATGAAGAAGAATTTAAATTACAAAATTTAAGAAAACAAGCAGAACAAAAAGCAAGGGACGCATATACAAAAGCAAGAGGAGGCACACCACAAACACCACAAACAGAATTAGAAGATTTTAGTAGTTCTCGTGCTACTGAAAGTAATATAGCACAACAATCAGTAGGGAAATTAGATAAGGATATTCAAGATAGTTTAAGTAAAAATCCTTCGGCAGACGAACTTAATGACGCATTATTAAAACAATCTAATAGAGATACTTTAAGTGATTTAAGAAGTGGTAAAAAATTACCAACAAAAATAGTAGGAGAAGACGATATGACTTCAGCACAGACACAAGGGGCAAAAGTAAAATTACCAAAATTAGAAAAGAAACTATCAAGAGGAGAAAGAAAAGACGCATTACAAGAAAGAACAAATAAACTTAATGATAATTTTGAGGGTTTAAGTGATGAAGATAAAAAGAATGCCTTAAGTGATTTTAAAAAAATTAAAAAAGCAAGGGGAAGTGTTAAAGACACATTAACACAACAAGAGACCGATATGGGTATTAAAGAAAATATAGTAGATAGTTATACTGAAAGAACAAAACAATTATCACAATCCGCCGACGCATCACAACCAACAACACCACCAACTTCAACAGAACCACCAACTTCAACAGAACCACCAACACCACCAACAGAAGAACCAAAACCACCTAAACCGAGTGTAGAAGACGATGATAAAGCATTATCCGATGGCGAAAAGGGTATAAAGGATTTAGATAGAGATAGTGGATTAGTAGAAGAATTAGGGGGTGGCCCAGAAGACCCTATAACGGATGTAATTTCTTTAATTATGGGGGGGATAGGTCTATTCAGTGGTATAAAGGCAAGTGAAAAAGCAAAAGAAAATCTACCACCGCCTCAAGTTTTATCTAATGTATCAAATCAAATAGGTGTAAATTAATTTTTATTTTTATTTTTAATTTAAAATTATTATATTTATATATTTTATAAAAATGGATAAGATACAAAAATTTAATTCAGTTCAAGGTTCTTTTGATACTGGCGTGGGTGCTTCTAAAGTATTCTGTGATTTTTCTGTGCCTTCTGGTAATGTATTGAATATGAAAGATAGTTATGTAAATGTTTGTATGAGTATTACACACACGGATGCTAATGAAACTGCTGGAGGTGCTAATAGTGGTGGTCGTGGTATTCAAATTTTAGATATAGGAATGACTGATAGTAATTTAGGAAATGACGCAGAAGATTTACCTAATGTTGCTTTGGTTAAAAATGCTCATATGAAAGGTTCTAATGTTGGTAAGATTGACGATGTAAGACGATTAGATGCTCTCAAAACTGCTTTTTATTTATTTGAAAAAGACAATAATGATAAAAGTGATAAGTCTTATTATGGTTTAAGAGGTATTAAAGAACAAGAAGGGTTTAGAAATTCACCTTTTCAACATTTAGAAAGGGTCGGAACTGATATAAGTGTTGATAGAACACAGAATGTAAAGATTAAAATGAGTGAAATTTTTGATATATGTAATGAAACACAACTTGATACTAATAAAACTGGTAATCTTGATATTCACCTTGAATTAAACTTAGATAAATTAGTAGTATCACAAGAATTAGATTCGGTAGATGATTTATGGACAACCACACCACCACGACAAACAGATAATAGGAATACATTTCAAGACCAGACTGGGGCTACTGGCGGACAAGTGGGATTAACTTTAGAAATGAAAAACATATTTACACCTAAAGAATTTAAATCTCTAATACCATACCATACTGGTCAAAAGTTGTCTTTAACTGCGACTGGAGGGACTGGTGGTGCTTTAACGGCACAAGAAAGAATAATTACGGAAATTGCTTATGATAATACTACTGGTAAAACTACATTAACCTTAGATAGTGCTTTAAGAGCATTAGCAAACGGAGAAACAAATACTGGTATTCTTGCCGTAGGAACTGATGTAGCAACAAGTAAAATCGTAGTTGAAAAAATAGAATTAGTATTAAGGGAGGTTGTTAATCCTTCTAATGTGCCTACTTCATATTCATATTTTACATACCCATTAGAACAAGATAATATAAACACTTCAAGTATGAGAAAAAATTATTATGTTGAAGGTGATAGTCAAAATGCCTATGTAATGATAGGTGATATAACACCATCATTTTCAACAACAGAGAAAATAAATAAATATAGATTTTCGTTAAATAATGAAGATTTAACTAATAGAGATATACAATATGAAAGTAGTGAGCATAATGATTATCTCGTGAGAACATATAAAAACAATCAAAGACAATTAAAAAATATTACTAAAAAATATATTGATGGAACAGACCCTATTAATGATGCTAATAATAATTATACGGCGTATGTTCTTATGACCCCATTAATTCAAAGGGATGATAACCAACAATCTATTTTAAGTATTAGTGCTGATACATTAAGCGGAGGTAATTTCGGAGATATTAAAATATTTCAAGAAAGAGTTAAGACAATTTAAAAAACCCATTTTGTGCGTTTTAAAACTCAAAAAAAAAATATATTAAGATATATATAGAATGAAAGGAGTTAAATACAATTATGAATTAATGACCCCACCAGATAAAGAAAATATTAAAGTTGAAAATGCTTCTATGAAGGAAGTATGCGAAAATGTAAAAAAAGTATTTGAAGAACAATATTATATACCTATGAAATGTAATAATCAAATTATTTATAATCTTATATCAAGACCATTAACCGCTAATAGAATATTGCGTGAGAAATTAAAAATTGAAAGAATTTAATTAAATCGTTTTTTTATATCTTTATTTTTTGTTAAAGAAAAGTCTTTAATGTTTATATGAATTTTACTTAATAAAATAATTCAGTTAAGTATATACCTATGATTGTGATTTTGACGCTACATAATATAAGAAACTTTTTATTTACCTATTTTTTTCATAGTGATATCGTGTGCTTGTTGAAAACAATAACCTTTTAACATTAATTCTTTCATAGATTTTATATGATTATCTGTATGATGTTTTTTATGTTCTTTCATTAATCTTTTTTGTAAAATAGATAATTGTTTTTTAGGTTTATACAAAGGTTTTTTATTCATAATTTTTTTATCTCTATACATTATATAAATATATGATAAATTTATTAGAAAAAAATGAATTAATTAAATTATTAGAATTATTAGGTGAAAATATCAATAATAAAGATAAAATGATAGAAATAATTGAAGATGTAGAGAAAAAACTTACCATAAAATCTTATGAGACCACCATTTAGCAGAATTTTTATCATTTGTATCTCCGTGCCTACTAAAATAATTCTTTTGTCTTTTTTTATCCATATGGTCGGATTTTGAATAATGACCTAATTTATCTTTAAATTGTCCATATCTACTATCACCGAAATGAATTAATCTTTTCTTTCCTCCCTTCATTACATAAACAGAATATTTTTTATTTTTTGCTTTAGATACGAAAGGTTTATACAAAGTTTTATCCATTATATAATAACTTTTAAAAAAAGTTAGAACAAAAATTAAAAAGTAATAACAAAAAGAAAATAAAGTAAATATTAAATCTTTTTAATTAAAATAACCACATAAATCAATAGGTATTATAAATTCTTTTTTTATTTGTCCAAGTAGATGTTTTTTATCATTTCTATAAAAGTTGCCACCTTCTTTTAAAAAATATGTATCTCCAATTTCAAATCTCTCTTTAGTTAGTTCATAAACATAATAATCTCTCTTTGTTTTCTTATAATCAGTATATAAATTAAAAATAAAATATACTTTTTTATTATTTTCTATTATTTGTTTATATCCCTCCTTAAATTTGTTATATCCTATGCTCCAATCGTCAAATTGCCCCCAATAAAATCTATTACTACGACTTTTTAATTCTATTTCATATTCTTCATTATAAAAATCTATTACAGCATATTTTAACTCTCGTTTTTTAATTTCAATACCATATTCTTCATTAAAAAAGTTTTTTAAATTATCTTCACAACCTAAACCAAATTCACAATCGTTTTTATACCTATTAAAATTCATTATAATCTATATGTATTTTTTTTTTATTGTTTTTAAACGCAGAAATGGGTTCTTTTTTAAATTGCTTTTCCTTACCAGAATAATAATCATATTCTTCATTTAAAGAACATTTAGACCTACAACAGAAGGATATTTTTATACGATTAATCAAATTCTTAAACATATATATAATAATATATAATTATTCCATATCTTTACCTCTTTTTATGTGTGTTTTACTCCTTAAATTATGTTCTTTTACTTTTATTTCTCGTTTTATCTCGTCTGCCTCCTTAATAGTTTGTTTTTCTTCTGTTCTACTTAAAACATTATCTAAAATTTGATAAACTCTATCACCATTAATAGAAATATGGTGTTTAATTCTTCTACACGAAGCACATAATGACCCAAACCAAAATTCAACTTTATTTTTCTCACATAAAATACAAACCATTTTTATATTATTATGAAATAATTTTATTTTTAAATATTATAAAATGAAACTTGAAGCACCCCAACAAGGTAGAATATTGACTTTAAATGATTTTACAACTAAAGAAATTAAAGGATTTATTCAAAAATATAATAATGCTCTTAAGATTAAAGGTTATTCAAAAGTGTATAAAAAAGAAGGTTTAATATCACTAATTAATAAACATCCATTAGTAGAAGTTGTAGGAAATATGAATAGTGTTAGATTTAATGTAAGTGGGGCTCAAGTAAAAGGAATGGATATGTTATATAAATTTAAACCTAAAAAAGTTGTAATTAAAAAAATGGTCAAGAAAAAGAAAGTAGTAGAAGAAAAACCTAAGAAAGAAAAAGCACCACCAAAACCAAAGAAAGAAAAAGCACCTAAAAAACTTTTAAAATTTGAGATTGCGTGGGCGGAAGGAAAAGTGCGTAATCAAAGTCAAAGAGCATTAATAGCGAAAATGACTGACGAAAGAAGAGAAGAAGTATTAAAAATGTTAGGATTAAAAAAACCAAAAGAAAAAGCACCACCAAAACCAAAGAAAGAAATAAATTGTATTAAATCACTAAATAACGCTAAATCAGTAATAGATTTATATGAAAAGCATAAAGGCATTTTAAAAAATAGTGATTTTAAAAGTCAAAAAGATGTAAATGAAATAATGAAACAAATTGTTTTATATATGAGCGATAGTAGATGTTCTAAAGAAGAAAAATCTATTATGAAAAAAGCATTTGATTTACAACAAAACCCACCAAAGAAAGAAAAAGCACTATCAAAAGCAAATATATTAGATAATGAATTTAAAAAATTAATTGAAGATAATAAAAAAACATTAGTATCTATTAAATATAGTAATAATGCTACACACGCAAACGCTTATGAATTTTATAATAGTAGAATTAAAAGTGATAGAACTTTAGGAGCAAAAAAAAACCTTATTAGATTGATAAAAGAAGATATTGAGAAAAAAAATATTAATACAAAAGAAAAACCACCACCTAAAAAAGCAAAAAAACCACGAACAAAAGCACAAATAGAAGCAACAAAAAAATTAGTAGCAAGTAATAAAGCAAAAAAGAAAAAAGAAGTTAGTGTAAGTTTTGATTAAACCCCATATAGGTTTATGATGTATTTTCAAATTAATTAATTTATTTAAGAATTTAAGAATATACAGATATTTAAGAATATACAGATATTTAAATATATTAAGATTATGTATATTAATACAGAATATAAAGGCACAAAATCAATTTAACTACTATATTTAATGTAAATTTATATTTTGTATTAATATTTTTTTAATTAATTTAATTCGTTTAATTACGCAAAAAAAAAATATATTAAGATATTATAAAAATGTCTGTTAATGTTATGAATGCGAATAATTCTAAATCTATTGTTAAGAAAAAAATTGTTTTTAAAGGTAAAAATGTCTATTATAAGACCATACCCTCACTTGCTAAAAAGTTGAAGATTGATAAAGAAACTGCTAAACAATTAGTTGAAGATTTCAAATCTGGTAATACTTTTAAATATATAGAAAATGAAGGTGATATAATTAAATATGATTATACCACTAAACCACTTTTCTTACGAGATTTCGGTATTAAAAAAGTTGAAAATAAATATCTATTAAATGATAAGAAAATTAAAGGTATTGATATTGCTTCAAATGTTTCTATTTCTGCCCCATTAAACCTTACCATAGTAGCAAATTTAGAAATTAAATTAAGTAGTGAAACAATTTATAGAAAAACAACTTTTCAAGATTTTGTTGCTTCTTCTTCTATTGATAATGGTTATATATTAAGTAATCCAGATGTTCAATCTTACCTTAATAGTTTCGGTGTTCTTGTTTATGAAGTTAATGTAATATCTTTTATTATACAATCTTCATTTACAGAGCAAAAATTTGATTTCAATGATATGGAATTATATGATACACCTAATAATTTAAAAATTGATAGTTTATTTAATGAAGTATTAGATAATAAGAACTGGAAAGATTGTGTATATGATTTTATGACCTCACAATATAAGAAATTATCTAAAAAGAAAATGAAAGAATTAAGAACTATTAATGATATACACCAATGGTCTATAAATAATAGTATTAAAATGTTATGCTACGATATTAATGGTAAAATTATACAATCTAATTATCCAGATAAAAAATCTAAAATGAAAAATTTAGTATTTATTGCTTATAATAATCATTTGTATCCTTTAAAAAATAATACATTATCTAAAGTAAAAATAAATGTTAATTTAGATTTAAAATTTGTTGAAGAAAATAAAGGACTTGATACTTTATTATCATTTATTAAAAAAGGTATATTACCTACAAATATTTACTTTCAAGACGATATTTGTAAATCTTTTACTATTGATAATAAAGTTAAATATGTTGATAATATAGAATATGATGTATGTAGTAAAATACTTAATAATTTAGGTCTTATTGATAAGATTACACCTTTAACTAATTTGAAAAGTATAGGAGAAATAATAGAACCTATTTATTTAAAAGAAAATATTAATTCATTTATACCTAAAAATAATAAATTTATTAAAGGTGGTTTCAATTATACTAATGATATAGAATTTGATAATAATGATATTAATACTATAGATAAAAATAAAGCATATAGTTTTTCTTTATCAAGTCTATCATATTTAATTAAAACTGATATTAGAACAATGAATATAACATATGAAGAATTTGAACCCACTAAAAAAATTATACCTCATTATCTTTATGTAGCAGAACCTAAACAAAATTCTATCTTAATGGAGAGTAATAATTTATATACTGGAGAACACCTATTATATTGTAAGAAAGAAGGAGTAGAATTTAAAATTATTGAAACATTACAAACTGAAAAGACACCTAATTACTATAAGGAAATGGTTAATGATTTATATGAAAAATTAGACCAAAAACAATTTAAGACCATAATTAACATATTAATAGGTAAAATGGAAAGGTGTAATGAAAGAAGAATAACACAAAAGGTTATTAAGGTGTGTAATGAAGACGAAGCAGATAGAACAGAAGGTCTTTTCAAGCGGATAAATGATAAATACCATATATTATTTGAAAATAATGTAAAGTATGATATATATAATAGAAAACCTATATCATTACAGATTAAAGAACATAGTAGAATAACCTTATATGAAATGTGTAAGAAATTAAAACTAAATGAAAAAAATGTAGTTCAAATTAAAACTGATAGTATTTCTTTTTGTAATGGTAGTGATGAAACACAATTTAAAAAATATATTAATAAGGATTTGACTGGATGGAAAACAGAAATATATTCACCTATTAAAGAATATGTGCCCATTAATAATAATGTTTCTTTAAAATATGAACATAATAATAATAATATTCTTGCTAATTGTTATGCTGGTGCTGGTAAAACTCATACAATTCTTAATAATTTAATACCTAAATTAGAAGAAAAAAAATTAGATTATATAATTTTAACACCTTCACACTCTACATTAAGAGAATATCGTAAAGCAAATGTCCCTTGTTCTGTTATACAAAAATATACTTTAGGGGATATTATCCCATTTGAAGACACAATTATTATTGATGAGATAGGTATGGTTGATAAAATGGGGTGGGATTTAATTTATAAAATGTATTTAGGTGGTAAAAAAATATATGCTTATGGAGATTTTAAACAATTGAAAAGTATTGATGGACATATTTATAATAAAAAAGAATTTTTAGATTTGATTTTCGGTATTCAATTAGATATAGATACAAATTATAGAAATAATTTTACACAAGATTATTATGATGACTTGATAAATGAAAAGAAACAAGAAAAATTAGTAAAAGAAATGAAGGAAAAAAGACACAAAGATTATAAAACATCACACACTATTATATGTTATAGAAATAATACAAAAGATAAGTATAATGCTCTTATGGCGAAACATTTAGGCATAAATTCTATAACAAGTATAGGTGCTAAAGTTATATGTATATCTAATAAATATAAAAAACTTGATATATTTAATAAATTTACATTTGAGGTAATTGATAATAAAAAAGATAATATTATTATAAGCGACGGACACCTTAATTACGAAATACCAGAAAACGAATTTGAAGATAATTTTAATTTTTCATATGCGAGGACATTATATTCAGTTCAAGGGGAAACCTTACCTAATTTCTTTTATCCTAATGAAGATTTATATTTTATTGACGGCAGAACA
>Ga0070747_1001221_pt1 | contig 12612 bp, 11 predicted proteins | sample VirMetDEL_Mar_31_FD_77321 | JGI IMG/M metagenome (GOLD analysis project Ga0070747, IMG submission 77321) | Aqueous microbial communities from the Delaware River and Bay under freshwater to marine salinity gradient to study organic matter... | ecosystem: Environmental > Aquatic > Marine > Coastal...
ATCGCCTTTTTGAGAGAGCATTGCCCACCAATCTTTAGTGGAGTCTAGGCCTGTATAAAGTTCTCTTAAAATGTCACCAGTGCTACTTATTGCAAACATCTTTCCAGCATCAAGATCAAGAATGATCATGATGGTGTCATTTAGATCATTCCATGCAAGACCTCCAGGAAGGGTTTCTACATCATTATACGATGCGATTCCAGAGTCAAATACTGCGTAGGACTCTGCCCAATCGTCCCCCGCTTGAACAACACCTCTTCTATGAAACGTAATAGCAGCCCTACCCTGCGACGCACCAAGACCTGGGCGTTTATCAATCAAAGTTAACTCAAAAGCGTAGCTACCCGAGCCTGTTTTACTGGTAGTGCTATAAGCCTTTGGCCAATTGCTGGGAATTTCGGCGTCATCGGTAGTTAGGTGTCCATTAGAGAATATCTGCTGAGTCCCGAACTGGCCTGGATCTTCATCCCATATACTCCCATCACCGCCAGAAGGTGCGCTTTCATCAGTCTCCCACCTAATGAGCTGGTCATTAACTACGTTGGCAAAGACAGTGTCAGCATGGTCGCCCAAGTTCTGGGCATCCACTGTGGCCTGCACTTCAGCCGCTGTAATTAAGTCACCCCAACCCACGTCATAGTCAGTAGTGGACTGCTTGATTAAGCCTTGCCCTACTGTCCCACCAACAGGTGATATAGGAGGAATCGCAAAGCTACCATCTTCGTTCAAGAAACCCAAACCGCCAGTTGCACTAGTGATAGGATCTGCTACTAAACCATTTCCATTGCCTACACCTGTATAAATGTTCAGAGGCAGAGATGGGTAAAACGCTGAGTAGTCACCAGCTTGGGCAACGACATTACCAGTCCGTCCGAAGACAGAGTCGACAGCACCTCCACCTCCACCACCATAGTTTAAGTCACCATACGCTTTAGTAACTACATCTTGAGCGCCGGATGGGTCAGCAGCTCCAGTGATCGGGCCACCTCCCATAGCCAGACTACCAGTAACTGCGATTGCAGAAGTAATAATTGTGGCAGGTGCTGTGATGTTAGCTGTACTGGATCCTTCAATGTTAACCTCGGGAGCTACCACATCTATCTTTGTATCACTGTTCAGCTCTACGTCATGGTTAGCTCGCAGTGCCAGGAATGCAGTGAGGTCAGCGTTACGCATCTCAGCGTCAGTGGCTGAGTAATCTGAGATGGCTCTGGGTAGAGTGTTCCATCCCACTTGCACAAACCCATCAGCTATATCGAAGCGCCGACGAGTGTGTGGGTAAGGGTCAGTGTCTGGAGCTACGCCAGCACTGTCTTGATCTTTGTATAGCCAGTGGTCATAGCCGAACTGACTAAAGAACATTAGGCATGAGTCGCCAACGGCTATGGGTGTCGTAAAGTGAAACCCTCCACCGCCAGCAGTGAATATAGGTACACCATACAACTTACCGACTGGCGATTGCTCGTCGTCTAGACTGTCAGTCGAGTAAGTATTGTCAATAGCAATCTGGACAGTTGCTGTCTGATCACTTGGGTCGAACGCAACTATGCGCGCAGGTTTGATAATTGAATAGTCATCTATATTCATTGTCTTCCTCATCTGTCTATTATTGGAACCTCCTCCGTTGCAATATCCTCACGTTGATCTTCTACGCAAGCACACTTCAGTTTGAGAAGGGTCACTGTTTGGTTGTCAGGCTTGCCGATCCCGAACCCCTTCTGGAGTCCCTCTATGATCTGGTCAGCTCTTGGTAATGATTCTCCTGGAAAGAACGTGTCGTCCTTATTGCCTGTCACACCTTTGATTATGGTAGACACTCCAGCCTTAACTAGCAGTGTTCCAGCCTTACTATCCATTGTCACAGTGTCATAGAAGACTCCGCGAATGTCAGTGGCCAGCGCACCCATAGCTGTGTGGATGTACTCTTCAGCTATATCTGTACTGACCTCCAGCAACTTAGTGCCGAGCCTAGCAGGTATCTGTGCTATGCCACCCTTTAGTGATTCTAGGTAGCTCTCCTCTTTACAAGGATCGTTTGCTTCATTGGCAGCATTAGATGAGACCGACTCCACAGAGTTCCTTGATACGATTATCTTGTACTGAGGATTACCTGTAGCTGAGTCAGTACCAACATATTCATAGGTGGTCTCCACTCTCTTATTCTGCTCGTCGACATCTTGGAGTATGAAGTCCTCGCCTACAGTAAACCTGCTGCGACTGATTGAGTCACAGTCATCCACCTCAACACCTACCTCGTACAGCAGATCTATCGCTGCCTTCCGGTCAGTGGTGTCGAAAATCTCTACGAAGTTAATAGGCTTAGGCGCTGACTTGGTGTCTGAGCTTACCTTAACAATCTCCTCACCACCAATCATGAAGTGCATGGAGTCCAGCTTGCCAGCGCTCTGCTGAGTCTGGAACATTGTAAAGATGACTGGCTCGTAGATGCCAAGGTTAGTTACGACCTTGCACTCGGTACCGGACTGGATCAGTCTGTCAAAAGCCTTCTTGACATTCTCGGCAGCCTTCTTACCGTAGTCGGTGTAGTTAACTGTGACTCCATTCTGAGCCTCTACCTCCGACCCTGCTGGACCACGACCATCACCGAACTGACTGTCAGTGATCACGCCAGACAGCTTGACCTCCCTGTTATTACGTATAGAGTGAGTGCTGATATGCACGCCAGTCTGGACAGGGTACTTAGTAACCACAGAGCTAGTCGAGTGATCTTCTGACACAACAGCGTGAAAGTTTATCTCCTGTTCTATTCCATCAGCTTCGTAGATAATGGAAGCTGGGGTTCTTATCTTTGGCATAGAGCCTCCTTAGTAATCTATCTGCGCCCACCTGCTTGAGGTAGTTGGCATATTAGTACCTTTGGTTGGTGAGTATGAAGTAACGATGGTTGTCCATGCATCAGTGTAGTTGGATCCCTTGTGCTGGATAGCGAATGCCTGATACCTACTGTTCCCAGCAGTCTTAGCTGCAAAGCTATCTGCAACCTCGAGCTGTTCTTGAGTCAGGTTAGAGCCTACTGAGACAAGCTGAGAGATGTCAAGGACTGCTGAACACTTGATACTCGTATCTAGAATACTTGTGATGGTTAGCTCTGCCGCCCCAATCATAGGGTTGGCTCGCATGGCCTCTGGACGGAGGAGTATCACAGGCTCTTCAGCATACTTGGTCATCTGCACATTAGCCTCACTGGGCATGAATGCGAATATGAGATTAGCATCAACTGTATACATCTTAAACTTGAACTCATTGCTTCCAAAGTGTTGAAGGCAATCTTGTATGCTCCTGCCGCCACCCACGTTTCTGGATGCTGGCCCATCAGGAACTACCTTGTGGCTTTCATTAGGGAAGTACTTGAACTTGGCCTCTCCTCTCCAATCAGGAGAAGTGCTCAGGACTTGGTTCACCATGCGCTCGAGAGATGGATTCTGTACTAGAACCTCACCGAGCGGGTGCTGTAACACGTTCTTCCTGAGGATGTCAAAAGCGAACAGTGAAACTATCTGATCAGGAAGGTTGACCTCATCTATAACGTTGTTGATGTAGAACCTGTTCACAATGTTTATGATGGGGCCGTCACCCTCCTGAATGTCAACAGAGATATATCTTTCTCCATTGACAATACTCAGGACAGTTTCATCGTTCAAGTTGTAGATAACAAACTTACCCTTGGAATATCCTGGCAAGTGCCTGACATCGAAGTCAGTTCTCAAATCAGTAGCATCCAGTATCGGAACAGCCGCCGTAGGAGAATCATATATCTTCATGTATATTTTGTTCTTAAGTGTCATGTCAATCTCCTATTTAAGTTGTGTGTAAGATTCGTTATTGACTTCGGCTTCCACCTTGGTCAGCTTGGGATCATTGTTGATGACAATGCTAACATCGTTCTGATTCTTATTGACGTTAGTGATCTGTGGCGTGCCATCCTGTCTGATGGAAGTCTTAGGAACTGCTGAGTCTATGGTTTCATCACCATCCATCCAGTCGCCGATGAGACTTCCAACGAACCCAGCACCAACAACTGCACCAGTGGCTATGCCAGCAGCAGCAAGTACTGGAGCACCGGCAGCAACAGCAACCCCACCAGCGAGGAGAGCAGCAGGCGCGCCCAGGTTTGCAGCCCAAGGCAGTGCCGAGTAGACTTCTTCAGGCACGATGCCTAGAGCAGACTCTCTAAATTGCTTCCACTCCATTCGGCCATCACCTATACCCCTCGACGCAGCACTCTGGGCTTCATTATCATAGGTACCCTTGGCATCTCTGATGTTCGCACCAGACTCCCACTCGTTGGTCATCATGATAGCGTTACCTCTGGCTCCCTCTCCAAGAGAAGTTACCATGAACTCGCCGGCCCTCTCCTTAGGGATGCCCTTGTCGCTAAACAGGTCAGCCATGAATGCCATTGAGTCTTCAGTCTGCCAGTCAGCTATCTGATCACCAGTGGGTAAGTCTCTTGGACCTATCTCTGGGAACACAACCGCGAGCTTGTTAAGAGCAGTCAAGACACCACCACGTTGCTGTGGATCTCTAGCTTGCTCAGCCAACTTTGCGAAGGGTGAGATCAATGAGGTAGTCTGTTCTTGGCTGTAACCTTGTCGAGCGTACTGCTCTTCCAGGCCTCGGAACTGTTCCTCACTAGAGAAGCCTTGGGCTACTGTCGCCCGACTAGTCTTGAAGCCCTCATCGCTGATGTTCATGATTCCTTCAGCCATCTTCACCAGAGTCTGAGAAGTCTTGTTCAAGTTCTTATTGAACTCTTGCAGCTCCTTGTTAGACTTGGCCATTTCCATAGCCTTCTGCTTGGCTTCCTTCCTGATGACAGCATTGTCCATGTTGTTATTGATCTTGATGGCTGCATCCCACTGAGAGCGATACTCTGCCTCCTTCTTGCCACGCTTGAACTCGGGAGTCTGGGTACGCTTCCCAGTCCTGACTGTGAGGTCGGACAAGGTTGCTGACTCTACTTTGTTCAGTTCATCTGGCTGCTCGGCTGGATCGAACATAGCCTGCATCGCTTCTTCCGACATCGGCATGGGGCCAGCGAACGGTTGCGCTTCTGTATCTTTACTTGATATTTGTGTAGTCAATTGCTTTGCTCCTTCTTCGCTGATCTGGGCTGCTGCTGCTATAGCCTCTGCCACTCTATCCGTTAGTTTCTTCTGGTACTCTGGGTTTGCTTCGACTATCTCATGCACGTACTTGTTTGTGTATCTGTGTAGTGCAAAGAAGTCTACTTGCTTAGCTCCAGTGATAGCCATCTGGAATTGCATCTGGTCATAGTACTGGTTACGTTGCTTACTCATGTCACCAGTTCGAACCAATTTAAATTCTGTCAAGCCTACCAGATTGTTGTCTGCATCAAATATCAAGCCATCAGGTGATGCGCCCATTCCAGGATACAGTTTATTCTTTGTGAAGAATGCCTCTTCCCACCTCTCACCTTCGCGCTGGCTGAGTATCCTCTTCTCAAAGTTGGCTCGGACTCTCTTCTCGTGCTTAGAGCCTTCCCACATATCAAAGTTAGCATGGATATCATCTCTCTTGATGCCGTGAGCATCTTGAGCCAGCTTCAGTACCAAGTTAGCGTAAGCCTTCTTGCCACCAATCACACTCTTTACTGAGGACGCTGTTGCCAGACCGTACCGTTGTGCATACCACTCGGGTGTTTGGTCAGGCCACTTCTGAGTCAGCTCTCTGTCCATACGGATAGCCTGAGCTTGTTGCTCGTCAATGCCTAACCTGTCTTCCAAGAACCTAGACATATCAGAATGTCCAGACCACTCCCCCTCACCCTTGGCACGCCCGAAGGCACCACCATAACCGGCTTGATCGAGTAAGCTCTTTTCCTCAGGAGACATAGCGCCCCACTCTAAACTACGAGACAGTTTGAATATGTCTGGACGATTAGCAGAGGAGTTATACTTGTTAGTATCTCTAGCATTCTCGTGCAGCCACATCTTGTTCTCGTCATGGAGATAAGACATGTCAGGTGCTCTGGGGTTAGGGTGCATTACGATATTGCCCTTGTCCAACGGCACACTCTCGCCATTATCCATCCGACTGTAGCCGCCCACTCCGTCCACGTCAGGTACGTTGAGAGCCATCAATGCTTCTTCAATAGTCACACTGTAGTTTGGATCCAGCATCTCTGGGTCGAGCATAACTGGGATAGTCTTGGGGTCGTTGACCTGACCTACAGTTGTAGATGGACCGGCGTCCTCTGCATCACTACCAGTATCCATACCTGCAAGGAAAGCTTCATTGAGCTGGCTCTCCCAAGCACGGTACTCTTCAGAATTACTGTCCCAGCCCAAGGTGTATACCGAGTGCTCAGTCTCGTTCCGAGTGTTAGGGAAAGCTTCCCTCAGGACTCTACGGACAGTTCCAGATATGCGCATGAAGTTCTCAGCGTCTACCGAAGCCTGTAGCTTTGCGTTCTCAATCTCGAACTGGTCAGCTCCCCGTTTCTCCATAGCCTTTACATCGACTGGGAAGAAAGTGTTCTTGATGTTGGGAGTGTACACCATAGCGGCTGCACGTTCTTTCTTACTAACCTCCCTCTTGAATATCCTGAACCCTCTCTCGTCACGCACGTACTCAGTCGGATGGCCAGGAAGTGTAGGCCGAGTCAGGTACAGATGATCGAACTTACTAGAAGCCTCCATCCTACCATACCCAGTACCACCATTTGACATCCAGTTACCCTGAGTAGGCTTCAGTCCAGATATGCCTAGCTCATTGGTCATAGGAATAACAGACGCGGCGAAGTCATCGTAAGACCTTTGCCCAACTATGCGCATGAACAAAGCTCGCTCAGTCTCATTCTCTAGCCTACCACGGTGGCCTGCATGTGCTGAGCGAGGATCTTGATACTGCTCAGCCAGCCACTTCAGATCTTCGAAAGCCTTGGCCAGCTTCATCTCAGTAGCTTCTTCCTTAGTAGTCCCGATGTCACCAGCGAGCATACCACCAACACCCATCTCTTCGTACTGAGTAGCAGTGATGCTCATTGCTGAGATTACCGTAGCTATGTCAGTCGGGTGACGTGGCGGCTGGATGAGTCCTTCTGGAAACTCTTTGTAGAACTGCTTGTTAGGATCACGCATGCCCTTGGCGAACTCTTCACCAGAGATACCTATGGTCTCTTCGAAAGCACTCTTGACAGCTAGAGCATCTCCCTCGGTCATGCCAGTTATCTCAGCGCCTCGACCTTCAGCTATGAGGCGTATCCCCACTTGCTGCACGTCAGACATTGCGCCGAACCGTCTTTGCTGGATGGAGGCTGAAGTAGCACCGCCCATTGAGTGAGCGTGCTGGTCCTGGGAGTCGGTGATCTTCTTAATCATCCGAGTGTACATACCATTGATGTGTACCATGTCCATAGACTTACCGGCAACCTGTCCAAGCATTCCGTAGCCTACCAGACTGATACTTCCATCAATGTTCTCGCCCTCGACAGGTACCTTACCTTTGGGAGTGAGTGTGTTCCATGTGCCAGACGCATCTTCGTTCCGGCCTATCAACTCTCCAGTCGGCTTAGCCTTACCCTTGTTCCTAGATCTGAACTGTGACTCCATGTCAGCAGCTGCTTGTCTGTACTCGGCTAGCTCATCACCTGTCATGTGGGACAGCTCAGCCATCTCAGCCTCATGCATCATGTCAGAGTGGTACAGTGACTCGAGCGTCATCTCTTCGTCAACTGGCTGAGCTATTGTCTCTGCGATTACATCTGACAGTTCTTCCACAAAGGTGCTGGTGATATTCACTATAGGATCTGGAGTAGGCTTGCCGATGTAGTCATCTATCAGGTCGCCAATAGTTTCACCGTCTATGGTTCCACCGTGTTGGGCGAGCCAGTTGTCAGTGATCGTATCTTTCTTGTCATCGCCCAGCAACTCATACTTGCGATCACCTGTGCTGGACAGCACTGAGTTGCCTTCTAGGTCTGTGGTGTTCTCTACGACAACGTTCTTAGCTACAGGTTCGTCATCGCTGTAATCTGGGAGGTATCGGTAGTCATCAGATTCGAAATCTAGCTGACCACCTTCCTCAATGGGGTTGCCTTCATCATCAAGTTGGAGTTCCTCTGGATCAAAGTTGATACCATCAGACGAATCATCTAGTTCATTGTAATCAATATCATCATCCATGAGGCTCTCCTTTAGTAGATGGGTAGTTCTTTCTGAGTGAAATCAGGCGGCGGTATAGCTTGGTGCGCCTTGATGTCCATTACTTGGTGCATTACTTCTAGGTCGTACAGTTCGTATGTTCCATCGAGTAGCTGGTGCAGCTGACACATAGGAGGACTTACAAGCAAAGGTCTAATGAGGTACCCGTTCAACTCTGGATATATCTTGTTGTAGTCAACGGGTAGCCCTGCGGAATCATTCCCACCTCCCATTATTGCGGGGAGTTCACCTTTGCCAGACCTGATACGAAAAAATCATTGTACTGGCAATGCATCACATGAGTGAAGATTTCGATCACGCCAGTCATACCAATCTCTTCCAGCTTGTCAGCGTCTAGCTTGTTGCCAGCGACTCGTGCTTGACTAGCGAAGTTTAGGATTAGGTCGGTTGAAGTCTTAGCATCTTCAGAACCCATCACGGCTAGCATTGCTGCTGGCACATTAAAGGCTGAGATATTTACTACGTTATCCTGACCAAGGTACTTACACGCTTGAGTCAAGTTTTGAAAGGCCAACTTACATGACCACTTAGGAATGAAGATAGCATCTCCGTTCTCAAGTTCTTTGTGGTACTCTTCCATATGTTTCTCCAAAAGAAAGAGCCACCCTCCCATACAGGAGAGCGGCTATCGTTTACGCGCTAAGGTCGGCTAAGTCGCCACCGTGCTTACGCGAGAAGGTTACAGTCTCAAAGGTCATTACCCATGCTACCGTGTTCATAGTCTGACCACGAACCATCGCAGGCATCTGGAGTATGATTCCATTTTCCATGCTTGCTTCATCTTTACCCATGTTATCAACCAACTTGGCTTGGATCGGAGTGATTAGATCACCGTCAGCGTCAGCCTGTTCTTGGAAGTAGTTGGCCCAGTCTTGGAGATACTTGTTCTCCGGAGCGTTCATAAGAACTGGGAAGGCCAGATCACCAGCGCGGATACGCTGCATGTTCACGATCATATCGCCATACGCACCAAAGGTGGCAGTAGCGACTGGTGCTCGACGTTGGATTGTGATCAAGCTCTCGCCTGTAGAGAAACCCTCTACCTTGAAAGAGGAAGGGTTCTCAGCGGGACGGCCAGGATAATCAGCGGTTATGATCAAGTCGACATTTGCGAAACTAAACTGATACATTCAATATCTCCTATTATTCGCTGAATTCGCCAGAGATGACTACTTCATGTAGCGCGCCAGCTCCAACCATTTTGAAAGAAAGACCTTTGTAGATCCGGTTACTTTTGTCACTCGGGCTAGTGTCAGCAAGTGATACTGCTTCAACTACATAGCCTTCAGGCAAGTACGTACCATCTGGCAAGAAGCCAGCTCCAGCAAGACCGTTCCGAACAGCAGCAGACAGAGACTTCTCGAGAGTAGCCGCAGCAGTATTAATGCCAGTCTGGGTGTAAGGTATCTTGGTGTTGGTAGTGTACAGCAGGTTGAACATGTCAACTTCACAGCGGTTCTCTAACCACATGAGACCATGAGTAGTGTCGAGCCATGAGCCAGAAGCCATACGGCTGTCGGTGTAGGCATTCACACTAGTACCAATCTGGACTACAGCACTTGCATACTTAGAACGCAAGGCAGCAAACTCAGACGGAGTCAGGTTCTCAGAAGTAACTCCTGGCATCTGCTTCAGGTTCAGAGTAATGGTAGAGCTAACACCTGCAAAGTTCACAGAAGCAGCGCGGCCGAATACTGAGGCTGAAGGATACTGGTCGATGTTACGGCTGAAGGTAGTCAGGGTGTACCGGTAGCTTGATGCTTTCAGAGCAGAAGCAATGTCGCTAGACGTACCGCTGGACAGAGTAGACAGATCATTGGTGGTGTTCATAAAGATCTTCTTGTCAGCTTCACAGAAGGAAGCTATCAAGGGAACTTGTACAACATCATCACGTATAGATTTGTCAGTAACCAGACCAACGTAGTCAATAGCCAGTGCAGAGATAGCAGCCAGCGATTCAGCTGGAGTCTCTACGTCGATGCCATCGCTCTTGGTGCCAGCAAAGCTCAAACCCATTACATCAGCTACGTCACCATATGCAGCAGTGATGGTAGAGGCAGCGCCAGACAAAGGTGATTTAACAGTGAAGCCATAGTCGGTAAAGTCACAAGTGGCTCCAGCAACTTCCGCATCCAGCAGAGCTTCTACAGCAGATGCAACAGCAGCGAAGTCTCCGGCAGCTGAGAGATCTACGCCTGACAGGTTGATGACAGTGCCGTCGATATCAATGTCCATTACGCCAGAGCTGATTGCATTCATCTCGGCTAGAGTTCCAAAGTTACCGCCGACCAAGGACGCGGATTGTGCAACGTCATAGCTCATCAGTACTTTAAAGTCAGTGGGTGTAGGTGTCTGTCCATAAAACGCCAATGCAGCAGCGTAGGTTTCTGAGGTGGCAGGCCAATCACCAGCGACAGCAGACAAGCTAGTGTAACCACGAGCGCGCTCTCCAGAGGTGATAGGGTTTGTGGCTGCATCAGAAGCAAGGGCCAGAAAACCTAGGATGCCGAAGTTGCCAAGCCCGACACCAGTAGGCGACACGCTTATGTTAACTTGGGCAAATTCGGTGATTTCAATCGCCATAATCGTTTCCTTAAGTTTGGTTTATATCATAGGATAGGAGAATGCTATCGAGGCCATCGGTGATAAACTCGCCGCTAATCTCCATGCTCCTAATATTATTTACAGTTTCGTCATAGACTCGAGTGACATACATGAGAACTGAGAACCCTTGACGGTATTCCCATTCTTTCTCAAGCGATGCATCCTCGTTCGACAACGGAGTACAGCGAATGAATCCATAGCCCAAGGATATCATCAGCGCTTTCATTGCTTCAGAAGTCCAGCCATGCATTATCCTGCTCGCGGGTAAGCCATCAGTATCAACCACACCCACTCGGTAACGAAGCTGTGCAGCACTGATAGTGCGGAACGTAGTCTCGTCATCGGTCTGTGTAAGTATTCTCTGCGTAGGTATACTCACTGGATACTCTTCCAGCAAGCGTATGTGAGCGAACTCACCGGCAGGCTTTGGAGCGTTGTTCTGTCTGGCAGGATAAGAGAAGCGGGGAGTACCCACCATCGTATCTACCATTACTTGTAGTGCTTGGATGTCCTGTATCATAGGGTTTCATCCTCAGACTTCTCAAGAATGAATGACGAGAAACCAAAGATGGCTTCATCAGATTCTTGCAGGACTCTGTAGTAAGTGTTTCGGAATGATATTGTATCGTTCTTCTCCACGTTGTACTTGTCCTTAACGTAGAGGTTACGGTAGTTACTGAACCGTGCGCCACCATCTTCGTTATGCAGTGAGATGCCTTCATCGAACTGGGAGAATTTATTACCAGCTGTGATGACACCAAAGATGCACTCTGTAGCAACACCGCCGTCTACCCAGACATTGTCACTATCGTAAGCACCTTCTGCTACTTTATGCAGGGATAGCGGTGCCAGCATCCGAGCACTGAATGCTCTTTGCATTTGCATAGCCATACTACACTCCTCTTGGGCCAGCGAACACTAGCCTCATGTACTGGTAGTATTGCTTACCATACGCGGTGCTGAACCAGTCTAATGCTGTCGGCTTAACCGAACCAACTGCTTGCTCAACAACTACATCATCTACCTCCTGCTTCTTGACAGGAGCCAGAACGCCACCATCACCGCTCTCAGTATACAGCGCCACATATAACAGGTGGGCTGCATGATAGCACTGGGCGACATCGTAAAAGTCTAACCAACGAATTGGTGAACTCATCATCAGGGCCGCGTCATCTAAGAACAGTTGAATCCGTGCGTCTATGACGTCTTCGAACTCTGGAAATCTTAGCTTGAACGTTACTAGATCTGCCATGTAATTCCCCTTCGTTGGTTAGTGGTGAGGAGGTTATTCCTCGTTCTTTGGTGCAACCTTAGCAGGCTCTGGCTTTGGAGCAGGCTCTGGCTTTGGAGCAGGCTCTGGCTTTGGAGTAGGCTTAGGAATAAACGTTAGGTCTACGCCAAGCTTCAGGGCTAGGGTTTGTACTTCAGCTTTCTCTTTCTTCGGGTCTACTTCTACGCCAGCCTGATCTTTAATCAGTGCGCAAAGCTGCTCGACAGACAAAGGTGATACAGCATCTTCAACGATAACTAGTGCGCCAGCAGTCAAGGAACCAGCTAGGCCACCTGAGTTAGCGTAAGAGCTTATCCACAAGTCATCAGCTAGTTCCAGTGTGGCACCAGCGGGAATGGTTAAATACGCTGGTGACGCAGAAGGAGCGCCTACTACTTTGTGGTATGATACGTTGTGTCCTACAGTACTCTTAATCTTCATGTTCTAGTTCCTCTATATTTCTTCTGTGTGGTTTTCAGTTATGTGTCTTTCTGACAAGTGCAACTTGAATTCATCACGAAGCTCCTTGAC
>Ga0070747_1001222_pt1 | contig 12612 bp, 14 predicted proteins | sample VirMetDEL_Mar_31_FD_77321 | JGI IMG/M metagenome (GOLD analysis project Ga0070747, IMG submission 77321) | Aqueous microbial communities from the Delaware River and Bay under freshwater to marine salinity gradient to study organic matter... | ecosystem: Environmental > Aquatic > Marine > Coastal...
CTTGGTATACAGATGTATACGCCAGCAATAAACATAACAGGAGCTTGGCCATGAATGCACCCGCCTCACCCCCGTCTGTCACTCGTCACTGTAAGGTGGCCATCATCGGCACAGGCTTCTCCGGCCTAGGCATGGCTATCCGTCTGAAGCAGGCCGGCGAACACGATTTTCTGCTGTTCGAGAAAGAAGCGGGCGTCGGCGGCACCTGGCGGGTGAACAATTACCCGGGCTGTGGCTGCGATGTGCAATCGCACCTGTATTCGTTCTCCTTCGAGCAGAATCCCGACTGGACGCGCATGTTCGCCAAGCAACCGGAAATCCAGGGTTATCTGGAAGGCTGCTGGGCCAAATACCGCCTGCAGAACCACACCCAGCTCAGCACCGAAATCACCCGCATGGCCTGGGATGAGCAGCAGGAGTTGTGGCAGATCAGTGACCGCGCTGGTAACAGCTACACCGCGCAGTTTGTGGTGTCCGGCATGGGTGCGCTGTCCACCCCATCGATTCCGGCGCTCAAGGGCCTGGGCGATTTCACCGGCAAGATCTTTCACTCACAGCAGTGGGACCACAGCTATGACCTGACCGGCAAGCGTATTGCGGTGATCGGTACCGGCGCGTCGTCGATCCAGTTTGTGCCGCAGATTCAGAAGGAGGTCAGCCAGCTTGACCTCTATCAGCGCACCGCACCGTGGATCATGCCCAAGCCGGACCGCGCCATCAGCGAGCGCGAACGCAACCGTTTCAAACGCTTCCCGCTGCTGCAGAAACTCTGGCGCGGCACCATCTACGCCCTGCTGGAAAGCCGGGTGATCGGCTTTGCCATGCTGCCCAAGGTGATGACCCTCGCCCAGAAAGTCGGCAAGTGGTACATCAATAAACAGATCAAGGATCCAGTTCTGCGCGCCAAGGTCACTCCGGATTACCTGATGGGCTGCAAGCGCGTGCTGATCTCCAACGATTACTTCCCGGCGCTGACTCAGCCCAACGTTGACCTGATCACCGACGGCATCGAGGAAATCCGCAGCGGCAGCATCCGCACCGTAGACGGTAAAGAGCGCGAGATCGATGCGATCATCTTCGGTACCGGCTTCACTCCAAGCGACCCACTGCCGCGCGGCGTGGTATTCGGCCGTGGCGGCGTCGACCTGCTCGACACCTGGCCAGAAGGCCCACAAGCCTATAAAGGCACGCTGACGGCCGGCTTCCCCAACCTGTTCTTCCTGATGGGGCCCAATACCGGACTGGGGCACAACTCGATGGTCTATATGATCGAGTCGCAGATCCATTACGTGCTCGGCGCGCTCAAGCTAATTGGTGAGCAAGATCTGCAGAGCCTGGAGGTCAAACAAGCGGTGCAGGACAAATTCAACGGCAAGCTGCAAGGCAGCCTGGATAACACCGTGTGGAATGCCGGCGGCTGCACGAGCTGGTACCTGCATCCGGTCAGTGGCCGCAACTGCACGGTGTGGCCTGGTTTTACCTGGCGTTTCCGCCTGCTGACGCGCAACTTTGACCCAGCGGCCTATCATTTCAGCCGTAAACACGCGGCACACCCGGCGCAGAACAGCGCTATCCAGTTGATTGCCCAGGAGGCCAGCGCATGAAGTCGTTTGAAAACAAGGTAGCTGCCATCACCGGCGCCGGTTCCGGCATCGGCCGCGCTCTGGCCTTCGGCCTGGCCCGCCAGGGTTGCCAGTTGGCGCTCTGCGATGTGAATGCCGAAGGCCTGGCGGAAACCGCCACGCAAGCGCGCAAACTCGGTGTGCAGGTCAGCGAAACTTTAGTCAACGTCGCCGACCGTGAAGCCGTGCATGCCTGGGCAGACCAGGTGGTGGCCGAGTTCGGTCGGGTCAACGCGATTTTCAACAACGCCGGCGTGGCTCAGGGCGGCACCGTGGAAGGTAATGACTACGCCGACTACGAATGGATCATGAACATCAACTTCTGGGGTGTGGTCAACGGCACCAAGGCCTTTCTGCCGCATATCAAGGCCTCGGGCAGCGGTCATATCGTCAACGTATCCAGCGTCTTCGGCCTGTTCGCCCAGCCGGGCATGAGCGCCTACAACGCCAGCAAGTTTGCCGTACGCGGCTTTACCGAGTCCTTGCGTCAGGAGCTGGACATGGCCAATTGCGGTGTGTCGGCCAGCTGCGTACACCCGGGCGGCATCAAGACCAATATCGCCAAGACCGCACGGATGAACGCCAGCCTGAGCAGCGTCACCGGCCAGGATGCCGATAAGGCACGTGAACAGTTCAACGACCAGTTGCTGCGCACCACACCGGAGAAAGCCGCTCAGGTGATCATCAACGGCGCGCTGGCAAACAAGCGGCGCATCCTGATCGGCCCGGACGCCTACGCACTGGATGGCATGCAGCGCCTATGGCCGGCGTTCTACCAGCGCGTGGTAACAGCATCAATGCGCCTTGCAGCTCGCCTTTCACCGAAAAGCTCAAGCAAAAAAGCGCAGACTGCCACGGAGTAATCAGCAAGCACCAAGCCCCAGCATTAAGCTGGGGCTTTTCTATGCCTGGCATTGGCCAGCGCAAGATCGCCACTGCGCGCATTCAATTGGCATAACAGTAGTTAGCACGATAAATTGTGCTCATTATCCTTTGTCGCCGGAGAGCATCATGGCCGCGCTAGACCCTTGTGCCGAACTGCTGCTCGATAACCAGCTGTGCTTTGCTCTCTACTCAACCTCGCTGCTGATGACCAAGGTCTACAAACCGCTGCTGCAAGACTTGGGGCTGACCTACCCGCAGTACCTGGCCATGATGGTGCTTTGGGAAGGCGATGGCATCACCGTAGGCGACGTCAGCAGTCGTTTGCTGACTGATCCAGGCTCTGTCACCCCTCTGCTCAAGCGCCTGGAAGCTGAGGGTCTACTCAAGCGTACCCGCAGCAGTGCCGATGAGCGTGTAGTCGAGCTGTTTCTGACCGATAAAGGCCGTAGCCTGCACGAACAGGCCAAGCGCGTCCCCAGCTGCATTCTCACCGCTACTCAACATACCCTCGCAGAACTGGGTGCGTTAAAGAATGAGCTAATCACGCTGCGCAACAGCCTGCAGCAAACCCTCTAAAATAAGGCATCAATAGGTCGTCTGACGCAGCGCCACCCGCCTCGGCCGCCCTTTAACGACTTCCACATTCCAAACACTCGCCCGACCGGCTTGGCTTATGCACGGATAGGCTGTGCTTATTACAAAATAATCGCACTAATATTTTGCACGCAAAATTAATGCAGGGTAATGTTCGTTTTCAAAATTTGATTGCGCGCAAAATATTTGCAGACAACCTAAATGCAACTCAGGCCCTTTAAAGAGGATTAGCACTATGTCGATTCAAACCATTGCTTACCGTGCCTACGCAGAAGCCACTGGCGGTCGTGACGGCCGCGCCATTTCTTCCGACGGCATACTGGATGTTGCCCTGACCACCCCGAAAGAACTCGGCGGCGCCGGCGGCCAGGGCACCAATCCAGAGCAGCTGTTCGCTGCGGGCTACTCGGCCTGCTTTATCGGTGCGATGAAATTCGTTGCAGGCCGCGACAAGCTGGCCATGCCAACAGACGCATCGATTGAAGGTGTGGTGGGTATCGGCGCTATCCCCAACGGTTTCGGCATCGAAGTCGAACTGCGCATCAGCCTGCCAGGTATGGATCGTGAGCAAGCGCAGACCCTGATCGAGCACGCCCACATCGTCTGCCCGTACTCCAACGCCACCCGCGGCAATATCGACGTCACCCTGACGCTGCTCGACTAACGGTTAAATACGCTCTGTACCAGGCTGAAACCGCGTTAAAAGCAACATCAAGTAGAGCGCCTAAAAACAAACGCTCCAGCGCTTTTTAAAGAGCGCTGGAGCGTTTTTCGTCGTGTTTCGAGCCAACCTAGCCACCTGAACGGGCCATCACTCGCCAAAAGAAACACCATTTATCATATGCGCCATCGCCCTACAGCCCAGTTAAATAGAGGCTTAGCGCGATCCGCACTGATAAAAATATGAATATTTAACGTTAAACCCAACACTTCCCGTAAAAACGGCCTATTATGGCTGAGCTGACTTGTAGTTATCAGCAAAACCGCATAGGTGCTATGAGCACTCTGGCACCGCACTTCGTACTGATTTAAGAGACACACCATGGCAAATCGCGAAACTGGCACCGTCAAATGGTTCAACGATGAGAAAGGCTTCGGCTTCATTACCCCTACTAACGGCGGCGATGATCTCTTCGTTCACTTTAAAGCCATCCAAAGCGACGGTTTCAAAAGCCTGAAAGAAGGCCAGACTGTTACCTACGTGGCCGCTCGCGGTCAGAAAGGTATGCAAGCTGAAGAGGTACAGGTGGCTTAAGCCTCTGTCCTGCTTTAAAACAAACCCCGCGCTCGCGGGGTTTGTTTTATCTGCTATTTGATAAGTCTTAGCCTACAAGCCCATCTGCTTACTGATGATCTCGTTCATGATTTCACGTGAGCCGCCACCAATCGACAGAATGCGATTATCGCGATACAGCCGTTCCACCAGGCTTTCGCGCATATAGCCCATGCCGCCCATAATCTGCACGGCGTCATAGGTCAGTCGATCGGCAATATCAGTGGCGAAATTCTTGGCCATAGATATTTCCTTGATAACGCTTTTACCAGCCGCCATTTTCGCCGCTTGCCGATAGGTAAAGTCTCGAGACACTTCAAGCTGGGTCGCCATCTCTGCCAAACGATGCTTTAGCACCTGGAATTTGCCGATAGGCTTACCGAACGCTTCGCGCTCTTTGGCCCACGTCATCGACTCCTCAAACGCCAGTTGCGCCGTCATATTGGCCATGATCGCCAGAGATAAGCGCTCGCTCTGGAAATTCGCCATGATGCCGGCAAACCCCATATTCTCTACACCGATCAAATTGCTCACTGGCACACGACAGTCGTCGAAAAATAATTCAGCCGTGTCAGACGCCCACCAGCCCATTTTCTTCAGCTTGCGGCCAACGCTGAAGCCAGGCGCACCCTTCTCGATCAACAGTAGGCTAACGCCGCCAAAACCCTCGCCACCCGTGCGCACTGCTACGGTGTAATAGTCCGCGCGCACACCGCTGGTGATAAAGGTTTTGCTGCCCGTTACCCGGTAGTAATCGCCATCACGGACAGCACGAGTTTTTAGGTTGGCAACGTCGGAACCACCAGACGGCTCGGTTACCGCCAACGCCATGATTTTTTCACCTGACAGAACCTGCGGCACGATGCGATCGCGCAACTCCGGCTTGGCCCACTTCACCACAGGCGGCAAGCCGATATCCAGCGAACCAAGCCCTGCGACCAGCCCACCGGAGCCAGAACGCATCAACTCCTCACTGGCCGCGACCTTGGCAAATACATCGCCCTCATGGCTACCACCAAAAACTTCTGGATAGCCAATACCCAGAATCCCAGCAGCCCCTGCCTTCAGATAAAGTTCACGAGGAAATTCTTCTGCCTCTTCCCACTCATTAACGTACGGCAGAATTTCGCGCTCAACAAAGCGCCTGACAGAGTCACGCACCAACTGGTGAGAGTCATCAAAATATTCTTGGAAGGCAGACATGAGGTAATTCCACTGAGGTTTCAGGGAAATTACCAAGCGCTTGCTTGGTTTACAAGTGCTGGGTTATGCCACGCATAAGATCAATCAACCGCTCACACTTACCAGTTCAGAGCAGGATAGGTCGCCGCCCAGCGATCGAATGCGCCAAAGTACCGCCATCGACTAGCTCCAGCTCTCCCCCCAACGGCATGCCATGGGCAATGCGCGAGGTAATCAGGCCTTTGCCCGCCAACAGCTGAGCGATGTAATGCGCCGTAGCCTCTCCCTCGACCGTTGGGTTAGTTGCAAGAATCACCTCGCTAAAGCTGCCCGCCGCGATTCGCGTCAACAACGCAGGAATTCCGATGGCTTCCGGACCCAGCCCGTCGAGCGGAGACAAATGTCCTTTGAGTACAAAATAGCGTCCGCGAAACCCAGTGTGTTCGACCGCATACACATCCATCGGCCCCTCGACCACGCACAGCACGCTATCGTCCCGACGCGGATCAAGACACAACTCGCACACGTCGTCCTCGCTCAGGCTGCGGCACTGCTTGCAGTGTCCAACCCCATTCATCGCCTGCGTCAGCGCCTGAGCTAAACGCAGGGCTCCAGAACGGTCGCGCTCTAGCATTTGCAAGGCCATGCGCTGGGCAGTCTTCTGCCCAACGCCAGGGAGAATGCGCAAGGAATCGATTAAGTGACGGATCAGCGGGCTAAAGCTCATGGGGCAATACTCGGCGACTGCAAAGACTCACACTTTTAATAGTAAAGCTTCATCAGACTGCTCTCCCCCTAAAGAGCAAGCATAAGCCGGTGTGGATTGAGGGTATCCACACCAACTCTCAGCACGGTTGTGCGCGCTGGCCTGAGGGCCTTTTTAGAACGGCATTTTGAAACCCGGTGGCAACTGCATACCAGAAGTCATACCGGACATTTTGTCCTGGCTGTTCTGCTCAACCTTACGCACGGCATCATTCACCGCCGCCGCGATCAAGTCTTCAAGAATTTCTTTGTCTTCCTGCATCAGGCTGTCATCTAGGCTGACGCGCTTGATATCGTGACGCCCAGTCATCACCACACTAACCAACCCAGCACCGGATTGACCGGTCACTTCGGCGTTCGCCAGCTCTTCCTGCATCTTCTGCATTTTTTCCTGCATTTGCTGAGCCTGCTTCATCAGGCCGGCCATGCCACCTTTCATCATGGTGTAAGTCCTCGGTAATTAGGGGTTAACGAAAGTATCTAGGGGTTCAATGCTATCTGCGCGAATTACCGCACCGAATTGCTGAATCATTTGCTGGATCAAAGGATCCTTATGAATCGATGCCTCTGCATCGCGTTGGCGATTAGCCCGTTTACGCGCCGCAGCTTGTGCAGGCGTTTCCTGCTCGGGTTTGCGCAACTCAATTAATACCTTGAGCTCGCGCCCGTGAAATTGATTGAGCGCATCGTTCAGACGCCGCTGCTGAGTGGCGTTGAACAACGCGGATTGCGCAGGGTCCAGGTGCAGCAGCCAGTTGTCATCCGCGACACTTATCAACGTGCAGTTAGCCCCGATGCTGCCGGTCATTCCAGACAAGCCAAGCTTCGGAAACAACTCCAGCCAGTCAGCCGCCAGCCCGGTCGCAGGCTGCGCTGCCGGCAATATCTCAGGTTCGGCAGATGCCGCGCGCTCTACTGCATCAAAATCGTAATCAAACGACTCTGCATCCATCTCGACATAGTCGTAATCGCCCAGCGGCGGCTCATCGTCATCCGTATCGGCGGACGGAGCCGGCTGCTCAATCAGTTGCGGCTCAAGCACTGCCGCTTGCGGCGGCTCGGTAGCTAGCGTGACGGGCTCCGTCACAACAACGACAGGCTCTGCGACTTCTGTAACAGACTCAGCCGTTTGAGCAACCGGCACATTAACCTGCTCTTCCCAGGGCAGATCCACCACAGGCGCGGATGCTTCAGGTGTAGTTGTCGCCTCAATCGGCGAAGGCTGCGCAGCGGGCTCGTTGGCCACTTCCGACGCGGGCGGCAAGGTGGCGACAGTAGCTTCATACGCGGCTACCGACACTGCAGGTGCAGCTTCAACTACAGGAGCAGACGGTGCAGGCTGAGTCGCAACAGGAATGCTTGCCGGTGGCAGGATAGCCGCACCGGCCACTGGGTTGGTCGCGGAATCAGCAGTGGCCTGGCTAACTCCCAGTGGCTTTAGTGCGACCCTAGGGGCATCATCAGTATCCGCGGGGCGGAATGCCAACATACGCAACAGCACCATTTCAAAGCCGCTTCGCGGATCCGGCGACAACGGCAGATCGCGTCGCCCAATCAAACCCATCTGATAATAAAACTGCACATCCTCGCTAGGCAGAACTCGAGCCAGTTCAAGTACCCGCTCACGGTCACCCTGACCGTTATCCACGGCCTCAGGCAGCGCCTGGGCAATAGCCACGCGATGCAGCACATTAAGCATCTCGGACAGCACACCACTCCAATCAGGCCCCTGTTCAGCCAGATGACGCACAGCCTCAATCAAACCGCGCGCATCACCCTCAAGCAAGGCGTGCAGAACACCATAGACCTGACCATGATCAAGCGTGCCCAGCATGGCGCGCACATCGGCGGCCAATACCTTACCCTCACCGAAGGCAATTGCTTGATCGGTCAAGCTCATGGCATCGCGCATCGAGCCGTCAGCCGCACGACCGAGCAACCAGAGCGCATCATTTTCGAATGGAATATTTTCCGCTGCCAGAACATGGGTAAGGTGATCGACCACCCGTTCTGGCGGCATGTTCTTCAACGAAAACTGCAAGCAGCGCGACAACACCGTAACCGGCAGCTTTTGCGGATCCGTGGTCGCCAGGAGGAATTTTACATGAGGCGGTGGCTCTTCCAGGGTCTTCAACAGAGCGTTGAACGAGCTGGTGGAAAGCATGTGTACTTCGTCTATTAGGTAAACCTTGAAGCGCCCGCGGCTCGGCGAATACTGAACGTTGTCGAGCAGTTCGCGGGTGTCCTCAACCTTGGTACGGCTGGCGGCATCGACTTCGATCAGGTCGATAAAACGCCCCTCATCGATCTCTTTACAAATCGAGCAGACGCCACAAGGCGTCGAGCTGATCCCGGTCTCGCAATTCAGGCACTTGGCAATAATCCGCGCAATTGTAGTCTTGCCCACACCACGAGTGCCCGTGAACAAATAGGCATGGTGCAATCGTTGGCTATCAAGCGCATTGATCAGCGCCTTGAGCACATGCGTCTGACCAACCATTGCGTTGAACGAGCGCGGACGCCACTTGCGTGCAAGAACCTGATAACTCATCGAAACCCGTCACGAGAGGAAAGCAAAAGTGGGGCTAATCCTAACGGAGCATGGGGCAAATTGCATCCAATGCGCAGCCCGAGAATGGCCAGCCTTCAGCATTGGCCACAAATAAGCTGGATAAATTTTAACCAGCCAGGTATCATCTGCCCGGTTCGTACCACGCTGTAAGTCAATTAGGCCTTTTGGCCCCCTCGATGGTTTCCAGGTAAGAGCGCATCACCCACGGGTAATGCCGCACAGCTCTAACCCATATCCCAACCTGCTGACTGATCTGGCTGTCCCGCGCAAGCGCTGACTCAAGCCCGCCTCCGACGTACCAACCCGCACACTGTAACCTCTCGGGGAACTTGTGCGCGCAGTCCAGCTCCTACTTACACATGCAATCGACATATTAAGTCGACAGCCTGGAGCTTTATTTAGCGCAATGACGCGCCCGCTGTTTTAGGAAACACCAAAAAAATGAACACTCAACACCAAATTCAGGATGCCATTCGCACCCTCTCCAGTGCATTTGCACCGCTTGACTGCCGCATCCTGGCTGCTCGCAAAGGCAGCTTCAGTTTCACCATCGTCAACGATGCCGGCATCGCCAAGCACAGCCAGCGCCTGTACCCCGGCCAATACAGCGGCGTACACCTTGAGCAGGTTATCGAGCGTGCCCGACAGTCACTCGCAGCCTGATTCCTGATTACAGAGAACTACGAACCATCATGCATCTTTGAGGTCTGAAGCTATCAACCTCAGGATGGAGCATGGTCATGGACAATATTAACCGCGAACTCGTTGAACAGCTGTTTGCCCCACTGCGCGCCACATTCAGCTCACCCCGCCCCGATGGCGGGGTCGTCCTCTCCCTGCTTGATGCCAGTGACGCCACCGCATACAGCCGTGTGCTCAGCACAGCGCAGCGCACCGACCCACAAGCCTTCGCTCAAAGCCTGGAAGACATCCGCCTGGAACTCGCCATGCGCTCCGGCAGCATCCCAGCGGATATGCGTAAAGCACTGAAGGAACAGGACAGCGTACTTAGCTATCACACAAGCTAAGAGCCACCAGCGCCCTGCTTGACAGCAGGGCCACCTACGCAACGCTCCAAATTAGCCGCATACTCGCGCAAAGCCATGTTCGTAGGAACTTAGTCGGCCAACAGTTTAAGCCAAGATACCGGCAGTTAAGCCCAGGAGCGTTATAAGCTAACGCGCAATGGCCACGCTAAAACTCACCGCAATGAGTGCGCAAACAGAAAGGAATTTAAGTAAGAACTGCAGAGCGACTTAAAGAAATAAGTCGGCGCATCAGGATATTGGAGGCAACCCTACCAGCCACACCTCGGCACACAATGTCACCGCTGCGGCTGCTCCCTTCCAGGCCTGACCGGGTTCACGGCTGATCGTTGCGAGGGGACCGGCAGGGCCACCATAACGCAGCTCACTAGAAGCGAGCCGCGCCATTGTACCCGCTTACCTCTAAGTTACAACCGTTTCAAACACTTAGCCCAATCAAACGTACGCTAGACACGAAACCGACCAACCAACTGAGTCAGTCCGTGCGACAACTCAGAAAGCCTTTGGCTGGCCTGAGCACTTTGCTCGGAGGTTTGTGCGGCCTCATTAGAAAGATCGCGAATATCACTGATGTTCCGCGCGATTTCCTCAGTCACGCTGCTCTGCTCTTCGCAAGCAGTTGCGATCTGCGCGGTCATATCATTGATACGCTGCACAGAGTCACTCGTGTCAGTAAGCGCCTGATCTACGCCTGCCGCCTGCTCAACACTATGGCGCGCCTTACTGCTCCCTGCATGAGTCGCCTTAACAGCATTCTGCACTCCAATTTGCAAACGTTCGATCATCGCCTGGATGTCTTTGGTCGACTCTTGGGTGCGCGCCGCCAATGCACGCACTTCATCCGCTACAACCGCGAAACCACGCCCCTGCTCTCCAGCTCGAGCGGCTTCAATAGCTGCATTTAACGCCAATAGGTTGGTTTGTTCAGCAATCCCCCTGATTACAGCTAATACCGCACCGATATTAGAGGCTTCTTGCTCAAGGGTTTGAATCGTTGCAGAAGCACTTTCCACCTCTTGTGCTAACTGACGAATCGAACTAATTGTGGCACCGACAACGCGCGCACCTTCTCGTGATTGAGCTTCAGCGCTACGAGCTGCGTCAGCTGCATTCTGTGCATTGCGCGCAACTTCATGCACAGCAGAGCTCATCTCAGTTGCTGCTGTGCTGACCTGATCGACTGCCGCATGCTCACTGCTAATCAATCGATCATTAGCTGCGGCCATGCCTGCCAAGCTTTGCGCAGAACTTTCGACCTCACCGGTAACCCGCCCAACCTCCTTGATTAACGGTTGCAACTTATCGAGAAAGCGGTTGAACGCGTGACTGAGCTTGCCCAATTCATCATTAGACAAAACGTCCAGACGCACTCGCAGATCACCATCACCATCAGCAATCTGCTCAATTCGGTTAAGTAGCTTGTGCAGTGGCCGAGTAACCAGGATTGGAAAGCCAACCACCAACACAAAACAAACACCCAAACCGATGGCCACAATCACACCCTGCTGCCAACTTAGCGTCTCGCCCAACTCAATGGCAGCAAGCCCTTCGGCATTAGCGGCCACATCATCCATCTCTCCTAACTTGTCGATAGCGGTGCGCATCATTTCAAACTGTTCTTCGCTACTGCCAAAACTTAACGCACTAGCTGCTTGAGGGTCACTAGTCGCCAACTGCAGAACCTTATTCGAGGTTGCTTTCCATCGCTCAAACCCCACATCAAACTGCTCAACCAGTTGCATTGCTTCACTACCAGGTTGCATATTCGCAAATTTATGAACGCGCTCATAAGCCTGCTGCAGATTTTCTATGTGAGCCGCAGTTAATGCATCCGCATGCGCGCCCACCCCTTCATCGAGTAAGCTGCGCTCAGCAACAAAAGCTTGATAAAGGTCACGATCTGCATTCAACAGCAAACTAATACCTGGCAAATAACGATTAGTCAGCTTCATGCTGGAGTCTGCGACTTGACTTATACCTCGCATCCCAAGAACGCCCATAGAAACCAGCAAGACCGCCAACAACAAAATTGGCAGCGCGATCTTCCAACGAAACCCTAAATCAGCAAAGGCACGCAGCATTCTGGCTCTCCTCGAGAATGGCCAAGCCTCATCAGCATAGATCATCCCTTGCAGACTGGACTCAGGCTCATCCTCGCTAATTGGGAATGAAACGTGCTCACTTAGGTATCTTGATCCACCAACCCCTATATCCACCCCAAAGGACCTACACCATGGCAATGACGAAAGATCAATTGATTAGCGATATTGCGGAAGCCATAGATACACCGAAGAGCACCGTACGCGCAGCGCTTGAACAGCTTAGCGAGATTGTCTGTGATGCACTGGAAAACGGTGATGAAATCACCCTGCCTGGTATTGGCAAACTCAAAGTGAGCGAACGCCCGGCCCGCACCGGTCGCAATCCTAAAACCGGCCAAGCTTTACAAATTTCGGCGAAGAAAGTCGTTAAGTACGTACCCGCAAAAGCACTGAGTGACGCTATAAACTGAACCGGATTGCGCTCAATACGAGCGCATTTTCGCGACAGGGTTTGTTTTTCGTCGCGCAAAGTAAAACCCCCGACCGTTTTCACGATCGGGGGTTTTGGTGTAGGTGCTTGACGATGACCTACTCTCACATGGGGAAACCCCACACTACCATCGGCGATGCA
>Ga0070747_1001224_pt1 | contig 12609 bp, 14 predicted proteins | sample VirMetDEL_Mar_31_FD_77321 | JGI IMG/M metagenome (GOLD analysis project Ga0070747, IMG submission 77321) | Aqueous microbial communities from the Delaware River and Bay under freshwater to marine salinity gradient to study organic matter... | ecosystem: Environmental > Aquatic > Marine > Coastal...
ATAATACAATTCATCCATACCGTTAGGTGTAGAAACCAATGCAGCTCTACCCCCTGTACCTAATGCCGTTAATGCAGCACCAAATACTTCTTTACCATTATCAATAAATGCAGCTTCATCCATAATCAACCATGTAGGAGTAAAACCCCTCAAGGCATCTTTAGATGTTGCTACCGCTTTTACTCTACTACCGTTTGGTAATTTAAGTTCTTTTTTGGAATCCGTTAAAAATATAGTTCGCTTAAGATTTTCTTCGCTTCCGTAATAGTCTTGACCCCAAGCCCATCTAGGTATTTGTCTAAGGAAATCTTTAACCTTATCTAAGAATTCAAATGCCATCTCTTGCTTGTTCGCAAGAATCAAAACAGCTTCAGGGTTTTTCTTATCAGCAAATGCTGTCAAAACAGCCGCATACGCAGCGGTTGTGGTAGAAACCCCAGCCTGTCTAGGTTTGGTAATCATATTAAACCTATTATCCTTATAAGCTTGACATATCTCCTTTTGCTTTGGATATAGTTTAAATGGTACAAACCCCTCATTCGTTTTATCAAATGTTTGAAAATAGTTTTCAATAGGGTAAGTTGGGTCCATGACGCATTTACCATATTCTTCTAATATTTCACTTAATGTTAGCATATTCTTTTTTTATAAATATGCAAAAAAAGGCGATTATACTCGCAAAACAAAAAGAGCCACCGTTAGGTAGCTCTTATTTTATTATAATTTTGGTTACATAAACCAATCTTCGTCATCAATATTATCTAAATCTTCAGGGTCGAAATATTCGTCATCACTTATTCTATCCATCGCATTATCAAATTCATCACTTCTTAAATCATCTTTAACATCCTTTAAAATTTCTAAAATCTTAGCTTTACCAGTTCTACTACCCATCATGATTTCTCTCATTACTTCGTTGAATTCTTCAACAGGCAACGCAACCAATTCAACATATACATGGTGCTTCAAAGGAAAATCTTCAGGTGGAATACTTTCCAAGAATTTTTCCCAAATTGGAGGTCCAATTCTCATATCCCAAGTTTCAGCATTCATATAATCAGCTTTATCCATAACATATTCAGCTATTTTAGGATTTTCAGGCAATCCATGAGTTGATATGATTTCCATCACACCTTTAACAATTTCATGAATCAATACTGGTAATACAACACCTTCAGCGTTTATCTTAGGTCTCTTGCCATCACTCTTAGGTAATTCAACTTGAACTCCACCACCCATCATTTTACGTTTACCTTCATGTTCTAACATATATGCATAATCAGCACCAGACATCAATTTAGAATAGCCAGAAGGTAACAACGGTTCCATATCTTGCAATTCTTCATCAATCATATGAAACATATGATTTACCTTTTTAGCCGAGCCTTGAATCAAAGCATTAACAAATCTACGTTTATAAACTTCAGCGTTAGCCTTGGTTAACTCAACATGATTATCAAATTCAACTTTAGCTTCAGGTTCAGGTTTTTCCCTTGGTTTATTCTTTTCTATTGCAAGGTCAACGGTTAAATTAGCGGTGATTTCAACATCTGACTCATCCATATTAAATTCCTCTCGAATTAATTTTATTGCTAATTTTTCCAATTCAGTTTTATGAGGCTTTTCTAGCTCAACCAACTGAAGCATCAAAGCTCTTTGCTCTCTATAAAACAAATTCAAATCTATTTTATCAGTTCCATGATGTCTTTTGAAATTCTTTACAACATCTGCAAATCTTTTAGATATCAACTTTTCTTCAAAATGCATTTCATCACTTTCAGGAAAGATTGGATGGTTCCCTAGAGAAGTTTCCCTATTTCTTAATTGTGCAGCTAAATGAGGGTTTATTCTTTCATCATGCCCATCCTCATATGTCATACGACTTTCAGATAATCTAAGTTTTCTACTTACCTTACCTTCGATAGCCCTAAGTGCTATTTTTTCATGTTTATCCATCTTATTTTTCTTTTTTACTGTTTAGGTATTTTATTAAATCACCTTTCTTGATTCTAGGATTTACGTTTTCAGCTATATCTACAACAATTCCATTTTTCTTACTTAACTCTTCCATAACAGCATCAAACTCATTTTCATTCATTTCTCTTTCAGCTTTTTCTTCATCAGGTATATCCACACCGTCAATATTACCTTTAACTTCATCTTCTTCCTTTACAACCTCTTCATTAGCTTCAACCCCCGGCATAGTCGCAGAAGCTTGATTAGATGTAGGTTCTTGTGTTGGAATAGTAATTGTTGCCGCAGCTTGTTTTAGAGCGGCTTTATTATCCAACCAATCTTTCCTAGAATCAACTGTTATATGGTCTAGCTTATTTTCAGCAACCATTTTTAATTTTGCTGCGATTGCTTTTTTTACTTTTTCTTCTTTATTCATCTTTTAGTTTTTTTTCTAATTTCATTACGATATCGTTTTCATATAATAATGCTTCGACATCTTTTATTTTCATTCCAAAAGGAAATGTTATTCTATTTTCAGGGTAATCTTCCATACCATCAATATCTTGCCATCCCAAAGCTATGACTCCATCAACACTATCCCACATTGAGAATTGTTCATTCTCTTGTAACAAGGTTATTTGGATATCACTACCTATTTTACCCACTTGAGTTATAAACTTATCAAATGGTGGATATGGGTTTCCAGATGCTGGGTACGAATCCCATCCATCACCATCAACACCATCTAAAGTGTCAGAAAATATAAACTCATAATAAAATATGTCTTTATAGTCCTTACCGACACCATGTATATAAATTAAATATAAATCGTCCATTATACTTCTGTAATTTCAGGATTATTCTTTTCATCTTCAACTGTACCAAGATATAAGAAATTATTTTGAGGCGCATATTCAATCTGAGATTGAAGTGTTGCAAACACATGATATTCTTTTCTTTCATCACCCATCGGGTCAGTTTTATATTCATATACCCAAGGTCCAACTTCACCTTCAAGCGCTTTTCCAGTACCTTCAATAACATTGAATTTTACATCACTAAATGAAATATCCCCTACATTGAAATCTATGGTAATAACTCTAGCATCATCACTTGTCTTACTAAGCTCTATAAATCTTATTTCTTTTCCTTCATCACCACCCTCATTCATTGCTTTAGGTTGTGGGTTAGGAATTTCTCTAGGTGTAATTCTAAAAGGTTTACCCTTTCTAGTTGGTCTAGGTTTAGTTGGGTTTACAATTGGTTTTGTAGCTGGAAGTACCGTTGGTGATTCTGTTAATGTTTGTCTTACCATATTTCTAATATTATCTACAAAGATACTTCTTTTTTTTGTATTTTCCAAATTTAAATACTTATTTTCTTCCATTCCACCATCTTTAACACCTAAAGTAGCGTCACTAAAGACAGTTTTACCGTTGGCATTAGGATTATGAGATTCTTCCATATCAATATCGTCTAAGCTAATATCTGGATTACCTTCACCACCTTCTTCATCTCCACCTTCATCGTTAGGTAAGTTTAATCCACCATCAGCATCTAATCCACCTTCTTCATTACCACCACCATCGTTGCCTGAATTTTTAACTTTATTGATTATATCAGTTTGGTCGCTTTGTTCCATTTCACCAGTATGTGTTGCAGATAAAACACTGTTTACTGCAAACTTCTCTAAATCAAAATTAGGTTGCCCTGAGTCATTAGTATAACTTCTAAGACTTTGACCTAATTTACCCGATAATTGTTGTATGTATTTTTCTGGATTTGATTCTTCATCAGCTTCAACACCCGCATCGAAAGGAGTGTCATCAAATGGTTTTTCACTTCCACCTTCATCACCACCAAATGGGTCATCACCACCTTCATCACCACCAAATGGGTCATCACCACCTTCATCACCACCAAATGGGTCATCACTAGGAACAGAAGAACCCATATCTTGAGCTGGCTCAGGAGATGGGTTATCTAATTTTAGTTTAAATTTAGTTTCGGTTGTTACTTTTTTTTTTGAGAATTGATTCCCTCTGAAATGTTGTTTAATGCAACTTCTATACTTAATCGTCTTTCAACAATTGACTCCACAGTTTTTTTAACTTTAGGACCTCTTGTTTCGATAATCATTTTATCAATACGCCATTCGTTTTCAGTCAACTCAACTTCTTCGTTTTTAGCTTCTTTAGCTTTTACATAGTCATTATAACCATTTTTAAAATCCATATCTTTTTGGACTTTAGCCTCTTTGCTTCTTCTTTCTTCTTTTTCTGCGTCAGTTGATTCATCTACTTCATTTCCTTCTTCAATAGATTCTTCTTCAATAGCCTCGCCTTCAACCACGTCATCTTCAACCACAGGTGGTTTAGATACATCAGGGTTTCCAGTTTCACCAGCATCATTTATAATTTCTTTATCGTGACCATCGTTTTTACCTGGCTCAGAAACAGTTCCTAAAGCAACATTAGCTCTACTGTCAAATGCACCCGGTTTTTCAGGATAAGCATCAAAAGATTCAGCAATAACCTCTTTATCATTTAAGAATGTGTTGGTTTCACCTTTAATACCTCTTGCTTCATTAAGACTAATGAATTTAAGGTTTAATTGTTTGATAGCTTTAGAATAGCTTTCATAAACAACTTCTTTCTTGTTTTTAAGACCTCCAATATATTTGAAATCTTCAGCAATCAAGTTTGGCTTATTGTTAGCTATTTTAATGTAGTATTCATGGTTTTCTCTAACGATACCATAAATCCTTCCATCAGGACCTTTTTTAATTAATTCTACAACAGAACGCTTTACATTTTCATGAATAGGAGCCATTCCCATTAAGCTTCTCATTCTATTTACTTGGTCATTACCTTTTAAACCAGTTGGTCTTACACTATTATTTTTCATTTATATTAATTTTTATATTTTAACCATTTATTACACTTGGCGCAATTAATTTTCTCTTGCCAATAACGTAAACGTTTGCGGTCTCGCTTATACTTTGCACTAAAATACTGATAGTTCTCCCAGCTGGTACTAGCACCGCAGTTCCATTTATGGTCGGGGTCGCATCAACTGAAGCATATACAGTATCATATCTATAATTAGTTAAGTCCATTGCACTGGACCCACTAACCGTTGTGTGTATTACATTGTTCATTTACCTTTTTCTTATAAATATAACATAAAAAGAAAAAAACCTATTTATCTATGATTCTATTGTCATACTAGTTTTACCATCACCATTAGTTGTAGACGGAAAAACACCTCTAATCATAATTCCCCTAACGCTAGGCATCTCATGACCACCCAAATCATCCAACACTTTATCTAATTCAGTATGCATGTATTTTCTAAAATCATACTCTTCATTATTATACCCAATCATCGCTGCAATATCTTGAGCTTGTTCAGGAGACCACTTAAGTATTAATTGTTTCCATGGTGTGAATGTTTCAGGGTCATACGTTATAGGTAATATAATTCCAGACTTACCTTTATACTCGGAAATTTTAGGGTATCTTGGAGCGTACATCTCTGGTGTAGTTTCTATCGAAAATATATAAACATCCCCCTCAAATTTAACATCACCACCCAATTTCATTGTTTTTGCAGTAAGAGTTTTATTATTAATCTCGGAAATTGGATGAGTCATCAAATGTATTTTTGAGTCTTTAAATTCATCCGTTTTTTGTAATTCAGGTAGTAATCGTTTCAATTGATTATAAGTTAACATTTGGTCACCGCTAATACCATTACCTTTAGGTATCACTTTGAAAGCTATTTGTAATAATTCTTTTAATTCCATACGTTAAATATAATAAATAAAATAAATAAGTAAATATAATTAAACTAACGATGCTGATATTACATTAAGAGTCATAGTTATATCTACAGATTCATCCATAATATAATCTAGTTCACCAAAATTAACTTTGGCTATAATACCATTAACGTTCCATTTTTCAATAACAACACCTGTTGGGTCAAGCATTTCAAGTTCTAAATTAATTTCATAATTAGAATTTTTAATTTTAGCTAGACCATCTAAGATAATTTTAGATGTACTTTCACCGATAGGGTCTCTTAATACGATTACCATATCATCCCAAGTTTCATCTAAAGTGTTATAACTTGGTCTACTTGCCTTTGATAACCACCATATTTGTATTTTTGAAAAAGGTTCTGAAAATTTTAGAATCCATCTATTCTTTTTCATTGGTTCGTAAGGTATTGGCATTTTTAAAATTTTATCGCTCATAATATTGTTTTACAATAAATATGAGCGATTCTTATTTTTTAATTTGATAAAGGAGCCTTTATCGTTGGATGACACTTATAACCAACCAATTCAAAATCATCTGGTTGATAATATGGTAAACAATCTTCTTTAGATGCCAAAGGAGTATCTTCAATCATTAAATCAGGGAGTGGGAAAGGTACTCTAGTCCTTGATGGTAAACCTAGTTTTTTCAACTCTTTCATACATTCCCTCTCTTCATCTCTAAGGATAGAAGCTTCCTCATACCTTTGCTCTTTAACAGCTTCCCATTTTAAATTTGTAGCTCTAAGATATTTACCATAAATTTCAGGAGACAACTCCATCATAATATTACTTAACTCTAAATCAGTTAAATCATGACCTATCTGTTCTTTGGCTTGTTCAATATGGTTTGAATATAAATGAGTATCACCCAATTGACCAATCAATTCATCAGGAATCATGTTAACCTCTTTGGCTAATATTTCTAATAACAATCCGTAAGATGCTATATTGAATGGTAACCCTAAAAACGTATCAACTGAACGTTGATTCCACATAAGTGAAATTGCTCTAGTTGGTATAATTGGTTGCTCAGTTGCAGAATCCTCAGTTGCGGGTGCAAGACCTTCATTGTGCTTCTCAATAACTTCCATCAACGATATTGTCATATCACTTCGTAAAATAACACTCATTTTTACATATAATTTTGGATAATTTTCAATCATATATGTTTCCAATTCCTTGTTGGATAATTTCCTTGTATAAACTTGAAAACCATAGTGACAAGGTGGTAAAGTCATTGAACTTATATGACCAACATTCCATGCGTTGACCATCAACCTTCTTGAGTCAGGATTAGTCTTTAAATCATGAATAAGGTTAGCTATTTGGTCAACTCCCCCTGTATACTTGCCACCTTTAGTTATTAAATAAGCTTCTCTAAATGGTTCAAAGGTTTCAATGTTATATCTAGTTAATGTAAAATCGAAATCCACAGTTTCACCCTCAACTAATGCAGTGTTAGATTGTTCATGCTTCTCTAATTTTGTTTCCAACCAATCAACACCTTGACCAAAACCGCCCATATCTGACCATCTTACATACCAACCATCTTCTTTCTGAACAAGAATACCTTTAGTTGCAGTTTTCATATATCCACCCCAGCTTCTCCATTGAGCACCATAAATTGGTCCCAATTCACCCCATTTTTTAGCAAACTCATCGTTTGTTTTAATCAATTCAATAAACTCTGCTTTGCTATGTGTATGGTCGTGTGGTGGAATACATTCTTCATTGTAATATTTTTTATATGCGTCACCATTCCAAATGTTGCAACCGTTCTGTACCAACCATTGAATGTTGGTATCACCTCTTAGGAACCACACCAATTCAGTTGCCATTGTTTTAAATGGTATCTTCTTGGTTGTTAAGATAGGAAATCCTTCTGACATCTTATGTCTTATTGTTCTACCGAATACTGATATTGTACCAGTTCCAGTTCTATCACCTTTATTTATACCATTATCTAGTATGTCTTGTAATAGGTCAGTATATTGTTTATCTAAATTATTCATCCGCTTTCCAATTATCTTTATTTTCCATTAATTGTTTTAATATCTCCGCATCAATTTCTTCTTTAATTCTATTAGATTGTAACTCACGCCATGATGGGTCTATTTGGTCTAACACTTGTTTAGCAATATCTAGTTGTTGTGCTTGATATGCTTCCTCACCCATTTCTTTTCTAAGCTCTTGTTGTAACATAGCGGTTAACTCAGCTTCAATATCAATACCATTATACCTTTCAATTTCTTTAGGGAACTCTCGTTCCCACGTTACAGAGCTATTCAAATAAGAACTCCAAGATATAGTATAACTACGATACCAATACCAATACCACATACATTTTAGCTTACCCCAAAAACCTTTATAGAACATATTCCTAACGGTCATTTTTCTAACCCCACCTTTTACGGTTATAGTTTCAATGTCAATTTTAATTTCAGGTATTTCACTCATTTTTAAATATTATATTATTTTCCTCGATGAACTCATTCATCTTATCTTCATCACCTTTCACAAAGAAATGTTCACCTAAAATTCCGTCATCAGGGTGATGTTCAGTTATGTACCATAACGTTTCATCTTCCAAGTATTGACGAAGCCACTCACTTTCATGCATCCATACCATAGTACCTTCTGGGATATCATCCCAACATTCAGTAATATGAATTTTATGTTTAGAAGTATGTATAAAAACTTTGGTGCAACCTCGTTCTAGTAAGTTATCCATTTGAACGTCACCAGCTATATCGACAACCACACCTTCAGTTTCTTTTAAGATATGCCCTAAAGCACTAGCAAATAGCAAAGCGCTATTTAACCAGTCCTCAGGTTTATCAGTATGGTCTATACTATTTGGTCTAGTATAATTCATTATATTTTATTTAAAAATCCCCTAGTCTTATCCAATTCTTCCATTAGCTTTGGATTTAACCCTTTTTTACCATTTTGTAGATAATTCTCTATAATCTCACCCATAATTTCAACAATTCTATGTGTAAATGAAAGCTTTTCAGATTCTAAAGCCTCATTTACTAAATTAGTAACTTCATCTTTACCTACAGCATCCATCTTAGTAAAGGTAAAACTTTTAATATGACTACTTAATACCTTACCCTGACTTTCAGCCAATTCAAATCTATGGTAATCTTTTTGTGGAACATTATGATAGGTATAAACACCACCATATCCAAATGTTATTGTTAAATCTTTTGTCGCTTTGTTGTACTCACTTAGTGCAACGTTTGATGACTTGTAAAATCCTTTTACAATACCATCCTTTTCTTCTCTTTGTATAATCATAATTTGTTTATTTTTAATTGCTTACGCAAATATACACAAAAAAAATGGAAAAAACAATTGTTTATTCAAAAAAAAGGTGTATATTTGCAGTATAAACATTAATAAATGACAAACGAGATTGGACCAAAAGTCAAAGATATAATGCAAAAAGCCATAAAGGAAGCAAGGGACTATGATGATAGCGAATTGAAACCTGAGCATATTCTTATATCCATACTTTTAGACGATGATAATAAAGCGGTACATATTTTGCGTGAACTAAATCTTGACGTAAATAAGTTATATGATACAATATCTTTATTCTTGACAGCCGACAACTTCAAGAATAATAAAATGTATAGTAATAATGAAGATATCGAGTTAAAACCTAGCATTGGAACTAACTTCATTGTCCAACAAATGGATGTGGAATGTACCAATAGTGGTGAGAGTGTAATAGATGAAACACATCTTATGCTTGCAATATTAAAAGGCAAAACTCAAGCCCAACAATTATTAGTGAAATTTAATATAAATTACAGTAAATTTAAAAACGAAAATATGCAAGATAACCCTAACGAGGGCTTCGATGAAGGCCCAATTAGACCAAGAAAAAGTAAAAAAATAGCACAAAACGCTAGTAAAACTCCAGCATTGGATAGCTTTTGTAGAAATATTTCCAAGGAAGCAAGTGAGGATGCCTTAGACCCTGTGGTTGGAAGGAAAAAAGAAATAAGAAGAGTTACACAAATTCTTTCAAGAAGAAAAAAGAATAATCCAGTTCTTATTGGTGACCCGGGAGTTGGTAAAACAGCAATAGTTGAAGGATTAGCAACACTTATCCATAAAGGTGAAGCCCCAAGACCACTTATGGGTAAAGAAATATTCTCTTTGGATTTAGCATCAGCAGTAGCGGGCACAAAATATAGAGGTCAATTCGAAGAAAGAATGAAACAAATATTGGAAGAATTGAAAGCCAACCCACAAATAATTTTATTCATTGATGAGTTACATACATTGGTTGGGGCGGGTAATGCTTCAGGTTCATTGGATGCATCCAATATATTCAAACCAGCATTGGCTAGAGGTGAAATTCAAGTTTTAGGTGCAACTACATTAGATGAATATAGAGAGCACATTGAAACTGATGGTGCGCTGACTCGTAGATTTAGAGAAGTATTGGTAGAAGAACCAACAATTAAGGAAAGTATCGAGATACTTGAGAATATCAAAGGAAATTATGAAACATACCATAAGGTATCGTATAGTACTGAAGTAATAGAAGAAATCGTTAAATTATCTAATAGATATATTTCCGATAGAGCGTTGCCAGATAAAGCTATTGATATTTTAGATGAAGCTGGTTCGGCAACAAACATTGATATTAAACTACCAAATGAAATAAACGCATTAAATGAAGAAATTGCGAAAGTTTATGATAAAAAAATGAAATTGGTAGCCAGTCAACAATATGAAGATGCTGGAATCATTAAAAAAGAAGAAGATAAACTTAAAGAAGCATTAAGACAAAAAACGGAAGAATGGGAAAATAAGGTTGTAAAAGATATAACAGAGATTAATTCTGAAATGATAGCTGAAGTAGTTTCAATTATGACTGGAATACCTCTAAATAAATTGTCTGATGCTGAGAACTCTAACCTTAAAAACTTAGATACTGACTTACAGAACGTAGTTATAGGTCAAGATGAAGCAATAACCAAAGTAGCTAGAGCAATTAAAAGAAGTAGGTTAGGTATTAAAAATGCTAACAAACCAATAGGTTCGTATATCTTCTTGGGTCCAACGGGTGTTGGTAAAACGTATTTAGCTAAAATGTTAGCCGAACATGTATTTGGTGATAAAGAAAATATTGTAAGAGTTGATATGTCAGAATATATGGAGAAACATGCCATGTCTAAATTAATTGGTTCACCTCCGGGTTATGTTGGTTATGGTGAAGGTGGTAAATTGACTGAAGCTATTAGAAGAAAACCTTATTCAGTTGTATTGTTTGATGAAATTGAAAAAGCTCATGATGATGTATTCAATCTCTTATTACAAGTATTGGATGAAGGACACTTGACCGATAGTTTAGGTAGAAAAATTGACTTCAAAAATACACTTATCATTATGACTTCAAACGTGGGTGTTAAAAGATTAGCTCAATTCGGTGGAGGTATTGGATTTGGTGGAAACTCTATCGTTGATGAACAAGAAAGAGGTAAAGCAATTATTCAAAAAGCTTTGAAAGATAAATTCAAACCAGAATTTATCAATAGAATTGATGAAACAATTATCTTTAATAGTCTTACAGAAGAGCATATCAAAGTAATTATCAAGAATGAAATCAAAGAAGTTAAAGCTCGTATCAAAGAAATTGGATACAAATTAGAGTTGAATAAAAGCGCAATGGATTATATAGCCAAAGAGGGGTATCATAAAGAATATGGTGCAAGACCTTTGACTAGAGCAATTCAACGATATGTTGAAGACCCGATAGCTGATGCTGTTATGGATGGTCATCTAAAAAAGGGTGGAACTATCAAATTAGGGTATAATACCAAAGAGGGTATAACAAGTAAAATATCATAATTATAAAAACCCTTTTTTTTAAGGGTTTTTTTCATATTTATTAATATGGAGCTATCAAAAGAACAACAAATACTTATTGATGATTTGAAAGATGATATTGAGTTTTATAAGGAAGACCTTACTACTCATATCAAATCATCTAAGCTCTACATCATACTAGGTGTAGGTGTGGCTATTGGGGTAGGTGTTGTGTTGGTAGCTTTTCCACAGATAATAGTTAAATTACAAGTGGTATCATCAAGCATGGGAATGATGACTGGAATTGTTGGTGAAATTCTACCTGTAACGTTTGCTTCTAAATTCTTCAATAGTTCGAAAGTTCATGGGAAGAAACTAAAAGGGTTGCGAATATTTGAGAAAACGCTTAAACGAATGGAAACGGGGATAGTACCAAACACAATAGAAGATATCATGGAACTTGAAAGTAGTTTAGCACTATATATTAATACATAAGAAAATGAGTGAAATTAGAGATTTAATACTAGAAACAACCAAAACTACCCGTAAAGGTAGGATGATTAACAACGTACTTTGGGGTGTGGTGACCTTATTGGTGCTAGTAGCATTTTATACAACACTGCTATCAATCGATTTAAAGAAGGAAGCACAAGCATCCGAATTAATCGCATTGAAGGAGCGAGACGCAAAAGAAAAATCATTCATAATTGCTGATAGCTTGAAAACAATAGCCGAAGACCTAGTGGTTGAATTGGAAATTACAAATATCAACTTAGCAACCTCAGAAGAAAACCTTCAGGGTGAAAAAGAAAAGTTAGAAGAAATCAAGGTTAAGTATGATTCTCTAAGACAAATTCAATTAGAACTCTTGGAAAAAGGTGATGATTTATGGGACTACGCTGAAAAAGAAAATACAGTTCAAGCTTATTCTGATTATATAAAAATCAAAGGTAGTAACGAAGGTGCCACAGATAATATTAAAAAATTGCTTAAAA
>Ga0070747_1001225_pt1 | contig 12606 bp, 7 predicted proteins | sample VirMetDEL_Mar_31_FD_77321 | JGI IMG/M metagenome (GOLD analysis project Ga0070747, IMG submission 77321) | Aqueous microbial communities from the Delaware River and Bay under freshwater to marine salinity gradient to study organic matter... | ecosystem: Environmental > Aquatic > Marine > Coastal ...
AGAAAATAGAAGCTGCGCTGAAGTGGTACTAGAGTTTTGACCTGCTAGTAAAAGCCCTACGTCTGCGGTGCTGTCTCCAATATGTAGGTCTGTTTTCGGTGCAGTATTATTGATAGCTACACGACCATTAGAGGCATCTATTTTTAGAAGATTAGTGGTACCATCATCTTTGAAAGTTATAAAGTCTCCGTTTGTGCTGAACTTAAATGTGGCCTTTGCAGCAATCCCAGCATCAATGTTATTTCTAAAGAAAGTCATTGATCCAAAGTTGGAACCGGTTCCGAAGGAGCTTACAAAGCTTTGACCGCCTTGGTGACTAAGTTTAAATAACTCATTACCGTCAGTATCATCCAGAAACAGAGTAGGGCTTGCACTGTTGATTCTTACCTCAGTAAACTTACCCGTACTAGGAGTAGTCGCTCCGACAGTTGCACCATCAATAGTACCACCATCAATATCTGGAGTATTGATATCTGGAGTATTGATATCAGGGCTAGTAAGAGTCTTGTTAGTAAGAGTCTGGGTGCCTGTCTGTGTAACTACAGTACTATCTATGTTCAGAGTTACAGCACCGCTATCACCACCACCACTTAATCCGCTGCCAGCAACAACATTAGTAATATCGCCTACATTTGCAGTCGCATTAGCAGCTATATTATCCAGTTTTGCACCATCGGTAGCTAGATCTCGTCCGTCGACAGTCCCTCCAGCTGTTATATTTCCTGACACACCTAAAGTAGTAAAGCTGCCTGCCGCCGGAGTAGTTCCGCCAATAACTGTATCATCAATAGTACCACCATCAATATCCGGGGTATCAAGCTCAGGAGCAATAAGAATTTTATCCCTCAAGGTTTGAACGCTGTTCTTAGTTACAACAATGTTAGTATCAATACCAAGGGTTACATCACCCTGAACGGCACCACCTGTTAGTCCGCTATTAACAGCTACAGCGGTAATATCGCCTACGGGGACAGCGCCAACCTGTGCATCTACATACGCTTTGATCGACTCAGAAGTAGAAAGAGTAGTAGCACTTGCACCAGACATATCGTCGGCATCAAGAATATCTGTAATTGCTACAGCACCAGTACCGGACAAGGAGTCAAACTCAACTAGTCCAGTTACGTCGATACCGTTAGAAGTAGTCTCGAACTTTTTACCGTAGTCATGGTATAGGTTAATCGCACCACCTGGGACAAACGTGGCAGAGAGTGCGAGATTATTCGCGGTACTTCCAAGCGTAATACTTGGGCCATCCGTCTGAATAAATAAAGTGCCTGCGCCTGTGTCTCGAATATAGCTCTCATTAGATACATGGAAGATTTCCATATCTGTATCCTGCAAGGTTGTTGATAATCCAAAACCAAGTATAGTACCATCGTGCACTTTTAGAGTGTTTGCAGCACCCTGCCAGCGAATATTTCCACCATTAGTACCTTGCATAGTAAAGAAGTCCGTAGCAACACCATTGCTAGCGTTCATCTTCTCAGTGTCGAGTTCTGCAAGAGCAGCCTGTACATTAGTAGCGGCAATACCTCCTGCAGGCGTGAAGCTTACTGCGGTGGCGCTAGTTGACGCGGCCGCAAGAAGATCTCCTTGAAGAGTAATGGGCGTCTCGTTAATCGTAAGACCATTTACGACCTCTGTAATTTCTAGTGTAATCTTTGACATTATCTTGTTACCTCCTGTGTAACGGTAACTGTACCTTCGAGAAGGCGAGTTACTACACCTGAGTCTATAAACTCCAAGTCATAGTAATACCGTCCTGCTGCAATTGCAGAGGTCTGAGTATTGGTCAACTTGGCTGTGATTTTTCCTGTTACACTGCCGTCTTGTATTAAGCATTCGAACACCTTTGTAGGATCTCCGACATGGTCCTTAGTAGGCCTGATTTGTGCCCGTGCTGAGAAGCCGCTAGAAAGGTTCTTAGCTGTGCCTGACTCCTTTACGATGAATTCCAGGGCAAAGTCGGTCCCTTGGTCGATGATTAGGTTATAGCGTGCTGCGCTCATATGATTTCCTCCATTACAGAATTATAACTAAGTTGACATTTTATGTCAAGGTTTATTTTTTAGGTGGTATGGTTAGAGCGGGTCTAACCATAAGTATTGTACATTTACACCCTCGTGTTCGTATGCTAGAAAATAGTAAAGTATGTCATCTTGTGTCGCTTTACTTTGTTGAAGCGCCAGAATAGCAGCATCAGCCGCAGGTTGTCCTCCGACTGATACTGTTGAATGAATTGTGTCTACGCCTTCTGATGTTGTATATCCTATTTTTATCATTATACTATATGCTCCAATTTGAATGCCCCTGTTGGGAATGTTACGTTTAAATTACTCGGAAGTACTTTTCTATTTCTGACTCGAAGCCTAAACTCCGTTGCAGTTGATGTCTTTGGGAGCGAGGCAGATAGATAAGTCTTATCATAGAAAGTTTCATTGTTTGGTAACGCAATAATACTATGTTTATCAGTAGCGTCATCAAAACCTGATTGAATTTGAACATATCCGTTGGCCGAAGTAAAGTTTTCTGCACTGTAATAAATCGTGTCTCCCGAGTCAAAACTAAGACTTGCATCTAGGTACTGGATATATGTTCTATTGGTTGGGGCATCATAATATACTCCAATTACATCACCTTGTCCACTACTTCCATTAGCTGCCGCGCTAACACTGCCCGCAGAGCCAAACTCTTTTAGCTTGTTTCCTGAGATATAAACAGTTTCTGCAGAGAGACCTGCTCCTACTGCATCTGCAGCTGCTGTTCCCAGGTTAGTGGCTGCGGTACCTTTTGCTTTCATTTCCAAGTGTATAGAATACTCTGTGCTTTGAGTACTTCCTGTGCCATTAAACGCTCTTGTAGATAAAGTTCCACTAATTTTAACAGCCTTCGCCACGCCTTCCGGTGCAGGAATGCTAAACGCTTGAATAGTGGAATAAGTACCGAGTGTAGAAGCAAGCGTGTGATCTCCTGTCTGAACAGCTCTAAACTGTGTAGAATATTCTTCGTTTACGTCACCAGTTAGCTTGTTTACCGCAATCGAGTTTACAGCAATAGCATCTGCAGTAATAGCGCCTGCCTGTATCTCACTTGCTGTAACAGCATTTGCAGCTATCTCATTTGCTGTAACAGCATTAGCAGCTATCTCACTTGCTGTAACAGCATTAGCAGCTATCTCATTTGCTGTAATAGTATTAGTAGCTATCTTACTTGCTGTTATAGCATTAGCAGTTATCTTAGCACTTGTAATCGCATTAGCAGCTATCGAATCAGCTGTAACAGCATCAGCAGCTATCTTACTTGCTTCAATAGAACCTGCCTGTATAGCTACCGCAGTGACAGCATTAGCTACCAAAGAGTCTGCATTTACTGCATCAGTTGCTATAATGGCATTGGTGACTGCATTGTCTGCCATTGTTGCTGTTGTTACTGCGTCATTTGCAATCTGATCGGTTGTAACCGCATTATCGGCAATCTTAGCAGCTGTAACTGCATCAGCACCTAGTTTCGCTTCTACAATAGCCCCTGCTGCGATTACGTTGCCTTGAATAGCATCGACAGCTATCTTAGCATTAGCGACAGCACCATCTAGAATAGCATTCACTGTGATTGCATTATCGGCAACGGCAGCGGCTGTAATCGCATTGGTTGATATTTGTTCGGCAATAATCTTACCTACTTGAACAATATCATCTTTTCTTAGTTTTTCGCTATACCCGTCAGCAAAGTATTCTTTGCTAAACTCGTCGTTTGTTCTTAGTGCAAAGGTACCTGTACCAGTGAACTTCCATAGATTCGAACCCCCTCCAAGTGCGTTTGCCGAATCGTATTCGAAGTCATTCGAACCTATTTTAAGACCTACTAGATTAAGGGCAGAGGCCGACATAAGGTCATGAGTAGCGTGCTTTATCCATTTTGAGTCTGTACCATCCCAATAACTAACAGTAATAATAGTAGGCTCAACACTTGCTACTTGGTAATTTGATATTCTATGCGGAAGCATATACACGTCACCGCACATATTCCAGGGCAGGGCTGAGACACCGTCCCCTCCGGTCCCGTCCCCATTATCAAAAGACCCAATGAGTCTAGTATTCGAACTGGCAATGCTCCAGTCGTTAGATGTTCTAATATCTAATACTTCTGTCTTTGTAGGATCAAAGTATACAGGCGCTATAGCGTTGTCATATGTCAAAACCCTGGTTGAGGCGGGACGCACTTGAACATTATCATTTACTCCTGATTGACAAGCTACAAGTAGTGGAGTGTCGGATAAGATCCAAACATATACTTTGCTAGTACCGCTGAGACCTGTGAAAGACTTTCTCAGCACTGTAGATTCGCCTATTTCCGCAACCTCAAAGCCTTCTAAACTTTGTACGGTGCCATTTACTTCGCCTTCTGTGCTTACTAGAGGGCCGGCTCCGGTTGCTGTGAACTCGGTATTAGGGTTGCTATCCGCCGCACCTATAGTGGTAAAATCTGTGTTTCCTGTTGTTAATATTTTATACTTCACTCCCGCAATCAATGAACCTGAGGACAATGTTTTATTTTTCTCAAAATTACCGTTCCACTCAATAAGAGGAGAACCGTTCAACTTAGTAGGCGAGGGGCTAGTGGAGTTAAAATACCTTATATTTCCTGAGCCATAAGGCGCGTAGAAATCATAGTGGTTATTAGTTCCTACGGAGAAGTTACAAAACTTTGTGCCTGTGGAAGAGAAAGCATTTAAAGCTCTTCCCTTTCTAACAAAAGAAACTGCCTTATTTGATTTCATCACATCACCAGCAGCAAGCGTAAGAGTTCCTTTTGTGCCCGCAGCTACGTCTACTAGTATAGGCTCTTCGTTTTTGAATATATGAGTACCGCTCTCGCCTACAGCATACTGCACAGCAGTATTATTGGTCATATTAACACGAGGGCTTATTGTAGCTTGACCCTCTGGGTTGCGTCTAGTTACAACATCCGAAACAGGAACTCCTCCTATTACAGAGCCTCCACCAAGATTAAAGTTTCCTGCCAACAGAAGCTCCCCATTCACCAGGAGCATATTAGTAGTGAAAACGGCTTGATTCGTGCCGGTCTTGAGCAATTGACCTACTATAAAATCTTGAGCAAAGTTTAAGCGTAGCTTTTCTCTTGCGAAAGTTTTATTAGTCCAACCAGCCTTAGGGTTTCTATCTACTGTTAAGTGTGTGTCATTTTTAATAGTAGCTACCCTATAGTACATATTATTCGACGCTTTTAGGGTATCTCCTAGTTGTAGCTCTGTTGTGAACGAAGTGCCTGAACCCGTAATTACATGACTATTCGAAGCCTTACTAATTGTACCTGTTAAATTAGCTGTAAAGGCATTAGTAAGTGTAGCATCTCTCCACGTATCAAGAGGCATGCCCGAAATTTGCTGTTCGTAAGTATCCCGGACAATCGGTACTAGTTGGTCCGCATCGGCATCATACATAACATCATAAGGAGTAGTAGAGATCGCCAAACCAGATAAAGAGATGTCTACCCCTGTAGGTCTTGGTATACTTTCAGCCTTACTGGATTGAGCAGGTTGCACAACTATTTGATCCGCCTGAAAGTTTAGTTCGGTTTGGGTGGTCCCATTTGAAGTAGCTATATCTACAGTTGTATTTGCTTTGCCCCCTACGGCTAGTCCATACTTACTCGCATAGCCTCTGCCCAGTAAACTGTTACTGTTATGTGGAGGTACTGTTAGACTTACATTGGCAGGATAAGAGGTTTTGCCTGTTGAAGTAATTGTTGTGATACTAAAGACTATATCGCCCTCTAGAAAAGGTCTTGCGAATACATACTCTTGAGTGCCTGAACTGACGACTTTTTCTCTGACGAAAGTTCCCACGGCATCGTCTTCGCCGAAGGGGAAGACGGCCTTATTACAAGTTATTTTATAGCTATCAACATCTTTGAACAAAGAACCGTCGCTATTTACAGGAGGCTCCCAGTGAAGAGAGTAAGTCCCTCCCAAGTCGCCAGGAACCAGAGATAGATTTGTAGGTTCCTCTACAGAGGTTCCTGACCTAGATGCTAGATCTGGGTAGGCCTCTTCGCTGCGAACTACTGTGTATACTTCTTCATTCTCGATGGCAGCAAATTTCTCGTTATAATGCTCAACTCCTGTAAGCGTTTGTACTCCCTGAGAACCTTCCTCAATAGACAGCAGTTTATATTGCTTTGCTGTTCCCGCAACAAGTTGACCATTTGCATCTACCTCATTGATAACAAATACAGACTGTTCAGCAGGGCGCTGACTAAATTCTGCGGTAAGAGGTAAAACGTCGACTTCCGACACTCCGCCCGAAAAAGTTAGCGCAGACATATCTATGTTTCTTGTCTCTGTTTTTATCGGGCGCTCTTCGCCTTCGATACCCGCATTCTGGGCTTGGGGCATAAGAACGGTTACACTATAGGTGTTGGTCTCTTTCAGAACAACAGATCGATCTAGTGGTAATATATCAAAATCTGGATCACTATAGAAAGACAGATCAGAGGTTGTTTGGCCTGTCCAAAAATTGGTCGAATGCTCGCCTGCAGTTGCAGCGGCTCCTTTTCCCCAGCCTCCGTCATTATTTCCTGCCCACAAACCACTATCAAAATTACTCTTATCGGAAGTCTGTAAGTCAAGTACCTTACGATTACCAATATATAATCTTGCTATGCCATCAGGAAGTACATATTCTATAGTAATTTTGTGAGACTGTCCGTTAAATTCGGGTATCTCTGAAATAGGAATCAGTCTAAAAACTCCGCCTGTTGTATTTCCAGTAATCGTCGAGGCGCCATCGCCTGCTCGGAATACTAGATTGTAGGCTCCTCCGCTGTTAATAACGCCTAGATAAGTACCTACACCGGTTCCCCCTATCTCAAATAAGCATTCATCTCGTGTGAAAGTGGCGGGGAGGTTCGCTGTTCCCGAAATAATAGCAGTTTTTGCTCTATTATCACCGGAAGCTGGTACGAATGTACCGGGGGAGATGGTGGCACCATTATCTACTCTTGAGATCGAGCCTGTCACGGCCCTTCCTTTTGCAGGGTCTGAAGAAATTCTTCCGCCAAGACCTAGTCCTTGTCTTCCTGAGTCTTGTATGCTTACAATGTCGCCCGGGACCAAGAAGCCTGAATCAAGCGAAGTACTAAAGCTTACAACCTCTGTTTGGTTAACGCTTGTCCATAACTTCCACTTAGCGTATCGTAGAGCTTGGCCCTCAGAAGTACACCCAAATGCCATCGCCTCTTGCTTAATTAGTTTACCTGTTTTTGCTATATTTTCAGAATCTTCTAATAGAAGAGGTTCAAGGTCATAATTAGATTCTGGATTATTCCAAGAGACTACTATCTGGTTTGCGCGTGTTTTTTCTCCTGAGGTTTGGTAAGAGAATAGCCCTTTGGACACATTGGAGTTTGAAAAAGTATATACAGGGTCTTTAGCTTCATCAACTATAGTTTGCACTTTTCCATCTAACCAGTATAGCATACCTCTAAAAATAGTGGCCATGTCTTTTAATACTTTATAAGACTCTACGGCTTTTGTAAGGTATATGTTTGCTCTAAAACGAGGCTCGGTTCCTCCCTTTCCATCAGGGACTAGCTCGTCACAGTATTTGGCAACTCTATATAGTTGAAATTTATCAATATCGACCTCTTGTATGAAGCCGCCTAGTCCATACCTATCATTAGTAAGTATATCGTAAAATACCCAAGCAGGATTGTCTGTATAAACAGGCTTAACTGCAAAAGAGCCGTTCCATAGACCAGAGTATACCGCAGTATCGTTAGCAGTCAGATGCCTCGGCGTATAGTTATTAGGAATTTTTACTAATCGGCCCCTGCAGTGGTACGTTCGTACGGGTAGTCGAGGATATTCTTTAGATGTAAAGCTAGTATGGGCATACGCGGTTAAAGGGTAGCTTAAATGTGATTCCGAGGTACTTTGGATACTCGTTATAGCTGCTTTTGCAAAAACCTCGTGTCCTGATGTTCCTGATGTAGCTAAGCCGTCATGTCGACTTTTTCTCTCCACTGTTATCGCAAAATCAGTAAAAGGCTTGTAAGGCTCTAGATTTATCTCCTGTTCAAACCTTATAGGCCTACTAACTCCTTTCGATCTGACTACCGTATTTATACCCTGTTTTCCGTGGTCTACTGAGAATATTTTGAAAGTATCAGAAGCAGTCCCACGATAAATTGTAAGTTTTATATCGTGTTTAGCCTCAGCTTGGTAGGATTCTCCGTTATCGATATTAACATTTCTTAATTGATCATAGGAAAATTCCAATGATACATTGCTGACCTGCTTTACCTGCTCTCCAGTAAGTCCGAAACCTCCCGCAGAAGTACCTCTAAATACAGGTGCTGCTGTGGCCGGAGTATTCGGTGTTTTAGACGAGGAGTCTACAAATTCCAAAAGGCTGTTACTAAATGAAGATCCCGCGCCTACATTTATCGAACTGCCCGCGCCGCTAAATATAGGTGCCTGGTACTGGTATCCGTGTCTAAAAATACTTATGACATCGCTACTCGTTAGATACGCATTAGAAAACTCTGAAGGAGTTAAGGTAGTGCCATTGTTGTCCCCCAAGTCTCCATCTATTCCGCTTGGATCAACTGTTATGCTGTCAGTCTTAAAGTCTGCAATCTCCCAATCATAAGTACCATTAGGAATAATGCTGTTATTGGTGTTTTGAATGGTAATATAATCGCTGTCAATATTAGCAGTATTGGCAATAATTACACTTCTATCGGCTCGTAGCGTTGCGGAAAACGCGCTACTTTCAGTGAAAGCCGCAACGTGTTCAGCATTGTTAAAATATATGTTTGGTTCGAAAACAGCAGAGCCTGTATTAGTAACTGTTACAGATCCCCAGATCTCGATGCCTGTTGCAGGGTTTTCAAGTGTGGCATAAAAATTTCTTTCTCCGTCAGAAGGAGTAACATCTAGCCTATCAAGATTCGAGGTAAATTCGTTGCCTGATGAAGTAATACTGATACCCGGCAGCTCGCCTTCCACAGAGGGAGCAACTAGAGCAGGCTGAACACTTACAGTTAAGGTAGCAACTCCAATAATTCTCAGAGGCTTATTCATAGTGTACATTGCCCCTCCATTAGTCATAAGCTCTACTCTTCTTGGATTAGAAGAAAAAGTACCTGAAGGGAAGGTGGCCGTACTGCCGTTAATGGTCACTTGACCTACGTCAGAGTTAGCTTCAGAAGTTACCGAATTTACTTCGCGACTTACTATAGAATCCCCGTCAAGATAGACGCTAGATCTACCGTCTACAAGGCCTTCGATAGGCCCTTCAGATATAAGATCCGTAGCGTCTATTCGTGTTATTGTACTTTCATAGTAGAAAGTAGCATCATATTTATTCTTTTCATTTTCCGCTATCTGCGAATCTCTAGTTGTTGACATTATTAAACTCTCCTATTAACTTCCAAAACCATGACCCATGTTCCAAGGTCCGTATATCGGGGTAACGTATTCCCCTGTGTTTGCACCTAAATTGCTTGTTCTGAAGCCAATAGGTCTACCTGGTACTCTTAATTCTCCGTACAGCAAAGGTACGGGATCTCCTTCAATTACATTCTGTTGAGAGCCATCGAACAGATATGTAGGAGGCTGCTCTTTATCTACAGCCGGGTCGGGGGCCATTATCATCGCAAGGCTCGCGCTTGCTAGACTTACTCCAATCCCGAGTAGGGCCATACCTACTTGCGCGTTTGTAAAGTTTCCAAAAGCCAGAAATTGAGGGCTCGCCAGTCCAATACCTATAAGGGCTACACCCAGAACCAAAGATGTAAACTTACTTCTGGAGCCTCTTGGCACAGGATGAAACGAGATGTCTCCTAACTCTTCAGACTCAAGTATCTCTTTCTCTGACTTTTCCTTTTTATCAATCTCTACAACAAAGTCCAAGCCTTTAGAATCCGACTCTGCTAAGTATTTTCTAAAAGCACCGTCAAAGTTAGCGTCTAAAAGCTTGATTGCGTCTGATACGTTCCTAACATCGGCCTCTAGCTCAGGTGTGAAGAGCTGGCCTAGTTCTCCTTCTAAATATATTTTACGTTTCATATCTATAAATTTCCGTTAAGTGCTTTGTCCAGAAAGGGTATAGATTCTCTCTGCATGAAAGCCTGTCTGCGCAATGATGAAAAAATACATCATTACCTAAATAAACCCCACAATGATTAGGTACTTTTGAGTCAATTGAAAAGATAAGCAGGTCATGTTTCTCTGCGCTGTCTACTTTCTTAAAACCCCAACTATTGATATAATCTTCTGTGAAGTAGTTCAACCCTTTCTCCCACCATAAGTTTTCATATGCGTCTCGGGCAGGGAGTTGAATGCCTTGAGTACTGTACCAGTCTTTAGAAGCCTCGAAACAGTCCTGCACTCCGAAAATATACTCTCTACCTATAAGAGACACTGTATTGTGTTTTGGCTGTTGTACGTGGAGTTCTAGGTCTGGATAGCTAAATATATAGTAAGGTATACAAAGCGCATCGCAGTTGTTAATATCAGAATCAGAAGGCTCACAACTAGCATCTGGATGACTATGTACAATACCTACTATCTCTGCTGTTCTTTTTATTTCTAAATATTGCTTGGAGTCCATAATAAAATCATCATTATTATTCGCCAAATTTGTACAAGGAAACCATTTCAGCCTCCCTTTAAATATAGCAAAAACTCCACAACCTTCTCTTGGGTACTCAGATTCAAAATGTTCTGCTAATTCTTCTAGTATCTCTTTACTTAAATTTAACACTGGCGGGGAACCCTCCGAAAGGTATAGACCCTTGTGTTGTTGATTTTCTTGAGCCAGGTACATCAATACCTGTACTCGAGGAGGAGAGACCTATTCTTGTACCTTGAAATCTACACCTACACCCTGTAAGCGTTTTACTACAAAGGTCTATACGAGACCACAGGGTTAAAGAAGGGTCGGGAGTATTTCCAGCAGATAAACTAACATTCGCTTGCCATATTTTATTGTCGTACCTTACTAAAGCGTTTGCTGAATAAGTAGCAGAGGCAGAGTAGTCGCTCCAGCCTCTAACCTCCTGCCAAAAAGCCTGCGAACCTGAGGGCGTTGTTTGGTTTGAAGCGGTCTCACTTCTCCAAAATTTAGAGATGTGTGAGACGAGCACATCTCGAGCATACGTACCCGAAGAATACGCACTAGAGTTGGCGTTGAGCACTGTGGCGGAGACAAGAGGTCTATTTTGTGTATCAAAGAAAGCATTGTACTCAACAACAGGATTAGAGGTGTTGCCCAACACAGTAACAGAGTGATTGCTGTCTGCGGCCCAGTTACATGCACCACGAGACCTAGAAACTCCTTGATATTCCCAAGAGCAGTATTTTCCTATTATAGATCTAGAAGGTATAGTTACACCCTCTAAATCAAAGGGACTACTTAGCTCAAAAGATACAAGCGAGCTATCCTCCTCTGCTACTCTGTCTATTATATAGCGCTTAACAGGAAACTCTATTGGATCTGAAGCATCTACACCGCCTACTAAATATTTTGCAAAAGTTGTTCTCAGAGTTATAGTCTTACCTATCAGAGCCTGGAAGTTAAATCCCGCACTTTGAAGAGTTGTTCGCAGTAGAGGAAGAACATTCGCCATCGTAAGAGTAGGCCTAGTAGCAGAGCCTTCGGACTTGTGCGAAACACCCTCTAATAGCATCGGCAAAGCTACATAAGTATTGGCGGCGCTAGAAGTATTGTTCGTAGGGTTGCCTTCAGGGTGAAACTGAAGATCTGCTATTAGCTCATTTTTTCCTGGGTGAAAAAATAAAGTAGAGGTGTCGCTAAGTTTGAGCTCAAATAACTCTACTATAGCATTATCAATAGCTAGTGTCTGGAGATCACTAGAGATTATATTATTGGTACTCATGGTTCATATACTCGTTTTAAAGTTGCACTAAGACTATAAAAATCATCATAGCTGTATGTTTTTGAATATTCGGATACTATTACTTTTACAGTAACCTCTCCTCCTGTGTTCGGTGTGGTAAAGTCAAAAGGTGTAACACCTTTTAATAAGTCAAAAAAGCCGGAAATTGCATCAATCTCCGCTTTAGTTCTATTCACGAAACTGACGGTAAAGGATTCATTAGAGCTATTTATGCCGTCCTGAATTCTTTGCTCATACCCGTCCCCAAAGGAGACTTTACGCACTCGCGGAACTGCTTGTAGCACCATTGATTTATCGGGTATTCTTTGAACCCCTGACACTGTAAAGCCTATAGCCATTATTATACTCCATAAGGGCTAAGCATTCCGCCCGATCTTTGTTGTTTTGATAGTTCTTCTTGTATAGCCTTTGATATAGCTCTACCAAAATTCTCTACGTTTGAATCGTCTCCAGATGCAGAAGAGGAGGCGCTTCCATTTTTATCGACTGAAACATTAACAGTTACATTATTAGTTTGCTGGCCTCCTGACTTCATTTCGACAGGAATTGAGTTGCCATTCGGCAGAGGTACTACTGCTTCTGTTCCGTGCAACACTGCAGGGTATCCCGAAGTGGAACCTCTTGCTACACCGCCGGCTGAGTAACCTTGTACCTTTG
>Ga0070747_1001226_pt1 | contig 12605 bp, 9 predicted proteins | sample VirMetDEL_Mar_31_FD_77321 | JGI IMG/M metagenome (GOLD analysis project Ga0070747, IMG submission 77321) | Aqueous microbial communities from the Delaware River and Bay under freshwater to marine salinity gradient to study organic matter... | ecosystem: Environmental > Aquatic > Marine > Coastal ...
TGTTGGTGTATCAGATGGTATAGCTACGTTAATTTCAACAGTAGTATTACCTGACACTAGTGCATTACCGGTTAGAGTAAACTGATCTTTCTGTAAAATACCAGCTGATCTCGGTCCAACTAACACTCTGTCTTCTCCAGAAATTAATCCAGTTACAGTAAATGTAACGTTGTTTGGAGGAGTTTGTGTAGCACCAACTAATGGTTCAATTGAGTCATTTGATGTTAAGTCTGCTGGAAGCAATCCAATACCGTATGCACCAATCAATGTACCTGTGTATGAACCCAAGTAAATCTTTGGAATTGTTTTCGATACTGCCGCGCCTGATGTAGTAATCGTACCACCAGTGCCATCACCGATGATCTTAACACCAGTACCTGGTGCTGTTCCGGTTAGTAGCTGATAGTAAAACACATCGTTGCCGGTGTCGCTTGCTAGAAGCAATGCTGTACCACCTGCAACCGCTGTACCACCTACGACTGTAGCAATAGTACCCAGAGAAGTTGTTGAGCCAGCGTCATCAAAAATATCAAATGTTTCTGCTGCTGATGGGTTAACCTCACCAAAGTCCATTTTCACATAAAGTGTACCAGTTGCTGCGCCTAGTGAAGCGTAAGTTACAATTCCGCCCGCGCCGCCTGAAAATACTATTCTGTCACCTACTTCAATTAAGTCCATGTCAGTACCAGTATTGTATGTAAGTTCAGTTCCCCAAGCAATAGTTTCTCTCTCGGCAATAGCACCAGTAATACCACCGTGTGCCGAACTGTGTGAAATACCTAAGAATAATTCACCGTTAAGACTGTCAATTGTTTTAGCTGTTCCGTTGCCGGATAAGTCTTTAATATATTCCCAAACATCTCGCAGTCCAAAACCGCCAGTATCAGCACCGTATGTCCATTGACTGTAGTAATCAAACGCGCCATTACCGTTGTTCAAGTCAATTGATTGGAATCCACCAGTTGGAGCATTAGCTGTTCCGCCTGAGTTAAGAATATGTGTATACGCTGAAATAGTACCTTGTGTAGTTGTGTTCTGTGCGTCTGGAGTAGTACCAACCGCCGCCACTGACTCACCTTGACCTAGTGTCACGTTGAAGAAGTCGTAAGTATCGCCCCAATGTCGAGCTTGTACTCTAATACGCTTTCCGTCAATGTCAGCACCAAATTCTCTTGATTTAATCATGCAACGCATCAAAACACCCGCTGCTGCGTTACCGTTATATCCACCACCTGACTGATCTCCCCAAAAAGGAGCAGAAGGAGTAGTTGTAAACGGATAAAGCTGATTGTTTTGGATTACCATTAGCTGAGTGTTAGCGTTATTTACCGCGCCCAACACCTGTAGTCCTGAATAAATTGTATCACCACCAGCTTGAGTGATTGATCCTGCAAATAAGTATTCCGCGGCATCATCGTCGATGTTGTACGGAGCATTAAGGGTTATAATGTTGTCAGTTGATCTTTCTGATGGTGTATCACTTGTGATGTCAATCAGGTCATTGCCTGATGCTTCAGCATCGTCTGCTAAGTCTTGTAACCATCTGTGCATTTCTAATACAGTATAGTTAACTGCATTTGCTGAATGTCGAATATCTCCACCGACTGTTACAGTAAAATCTGTATCAATGGTCATATGTAAATCTCCTAGTATAAGTATAGATTAATTGTTACTGTTATTTATCTATTATATTGTATTTGTTGCCGTTCACAAAAAACCCGCACTAGGCGGGCTTTTTCTTCTTCTTAATAAAACCTAAGTCTTACTGGAATGAAACGTTAACTAGACTAATTGCATCTAGGTAGTCCGCTGCGTTACCAAGTGAAGAAGCAGTGTTAGTAAGTTCTTTATAACCATAACGAGTCATAAAGCTAACTACTGGTTCAAATGTGTTCGGGTCCATTACTGGGCCTGTTGACATTAGTGGGATATAAGGAGCATAGAACGCAGGTGCGTCTGTCTCGCTTGTACCTTTATAACCAATTAGTACCTTAGTACCATCTGCTGCGTAGTTGTCTACGAATACACGGATTGTACCATTCAAAGTACCAACAAACTTAGTGTTTGTAGGAGCTTCAAAGCTACCTTCTGTTGTACGTGCAAACGTTGAAGTGCTCGCGCTTTGTAGTATAGTCAAAGTCTCTGGAGAAACTACAATGTAGTTACCAGCGCCTCGACGTGTACGTGCGGCAATTCTGTTAGCAGCTCGGTTGATCTCAATAGCAAGAACCGCGTGACGATCACCAATGTAAGTCTGTGTACCAGTTACATTTGCAAAGTCAAGTGATGTACCTGCGCCAGCTAGAGAGCGAAGTGAACCAATAATTTCTTGGTCAATTTCAACTACAATTTCTTGTGCAAGTGCTTGCATGATTTCAGCTTCAACATCAACGCCATGCATTGACTCAGCGTCCTGTGCTGCTTCGAAAGTCCATCGTGCGCTAAGACGTCTGGTCTTCGCTTCGACAGTTTCTTTCAAGATCTGGATGCTCATCTTACGACCAGGTGTTCCTTCAGCAACCGCAGTTGCGTCTGGTGAACCAGCATAAGAGTTAGCTAGGTTAAAAGGACTTAGTGCCTCTGTACCAGCTGTTACTTCACCAGTTGTTTCGCTGTAGCGAACGCGTAGTGTATGGATTTGGCCAACTGGGCCAGTCATAGGCTGTACACCTACTAGTTCGTTTGCAATTACCGATGGCATTACACGTCGAATTAGTGGTAACATTACCTTGTTTAGTGTTGCCACTGAGCCTGCACCTGTTCCGCCAGCTGTTGCTGCTTCTGATAGGTATCGCTTAGTGTTTTCAAGAACCACGTCTAGTGAAGATTTTCTGTTACCAGTAACGCCTTCAAGCAGTGCTTCCTTGGTCGCTGACCAATTGCTTTCAAATAAATTTGCCATTTTGATTAACTCCTGTTAAATTCCGGCTAGTTTTTTAATGTAATCGAGATCGACAACATTATTGGGTTCGTCGCTGGCTTCTGCTTGCACAGGGGCCTTATCACCAGTGTGTTCTTTCTTCACTGATTCAGACAGTGTCTTCTTTACTCGGTTCACATCACCACCTAAAACACTTGGAAGATACTTATCAAAAGCACTTTCCAATTTAGCTGTTGTATGTGACTCTAATAAGTCCAACATGATTTCTTTCTTTTCTTTTCCTAACGGTCCTAATAGGCTGTTAAGTTTTTCCTTACGGGCATAACGGTCTTCTGCTATGCGTAACTTGCTTTCAGTAAGTTTGGCTGATTCTTCTTTCGAGTTCACTGCTTCAACTGCTTCTGCTAGTCTTTGCTCTGTATCGGATAGTGTCTTTTGTAGTGTCTTAAGATCTTTACTCTCGTTTAGGTAACTAGTACCATATTCGCTTGCATAGGCCTCAAATATTCTACGACCGAAGTCATTTTCTCTTGCTTTAGTGATGTCGCCACGCAGTTGTCTAACTTCATTAGTAATAACCTTACCAACAACCTTTTGGATGTTAGCAGAAGCATTCTTAATGAATTTTCTTTTAGACTCAACAAGCTGACGCTTGCCTTCACGTACCATTTTAACTTTTTGCTCAACAAGTGCTTTCTTGTCTTCGTGGAATTCAGCAATTTCACATGCTAACTGTTCAGTAACAAACTCGTCGAGTTTAGCTACGTGTTCAGAAACACGATCTTTGTCTGCGCGAAGCTCTTTAACTTCAGTTGCAACAACTTTTGTTACAAATGTGTCAAGTAGTTTTGCATGTTCACTAATGGCTTTTCGATATTTTACACGATCCTGCACAAGTTGCTCTCGCTCTTCTGCTAATTCTGATATTTCTGCTGTTACTTTTTCAGAGATGAAGCTGTCAACAGCCCCAACAATTTTGCTCTTGTCTTGTTCATAACGCTGAGCAAACTCTTCACGTAATTCAGCAGTAAGATCTTCTCTAGCTTCGGATAGCTTTGCTTCCCATGCTTCCCAAAGGTTAGTCTTAACATCATCTGCTAAGTCTGTTCCTTCAAGTAGGTCTTTGAATGTAACTGCCATAGTAGTCTCCTACCTCTATAGTTTAAGTTCATTAATTAAAGCTTTGATAGCTTCAACTAAGTGCTTTTCTGCATTTTTGTCATGTACAGCATCATTAGCAAGTGTGTGAATAACAGCACCGCCCTTCATGTTGTACAAACTTTCATAAATTGTCTTGGGATAAGCATCTGGTGCGCTTGGTTGTGCAACAATGTCAACTGTAATAATATCAAAATCCGAAACGTGTCCTGATTCGTTTACATTACCGCTTCCTCTGCTGCTTACGCCAAGTTTTGCACCTGCTTTTAATAATGCTTTAGCAATATTACCCATCGGTGTGTCTATGATTTTTAATTTTCCAAAACCATCAGCACCATTAACTTGCATTTCAGTAATAATATGACTTACTCTATCTAAGTTAATTTGTAACTCTTCTGGGTGATCTAACTCACCCATAACAGTTTCACCGGTACTTAATCGTTCAGTAACGCTTTTAACGGCCTTCATTATTTCGTTTCTAGGATAAACTCGTCCATTTTGATTTTTTACATCACCTTGGATAAATAATCCTGCCATAAATAGTTCTTTGCCATCTTCAGATTCCAGTAACTGGACTTTAGATACATCAGGACTCATATATTCGAATAACTGTCTGGCCATTTTATTTCCTTTTAAAAATTACTTCTTTGGTATTGGGCTTCTTACATTGCTGCGATCGTCACCAGTGTTTGGCATTTTAGTACCGCGACCGTGATCAAGCTTGTCTGCTTTATGATCTACTTTAATGTTACTAGGGTTAGATACAAGCGTTTGGTTTTTATCACCTTCGCCTTTCTTTCCTTCGCTACCGTTGTTAGCACGTACTGGCTTAACATTGTCTTTACCGATTGTAGTTGGCTTAGGCGCATCTGTGTAAGGTGACTTTGCATTGCTGCTGTCGTGCTCTGATCCTTTAAGACCGCCGCCCTTCATAGGTTGCTCGGAAACTGTATCTTGAAGCTTAGTAGCTTCTTCAACAACTTCACCATCTAGATCATAATCAAAGCTTTCATAACTTTCTTCATCATCTACATCGCCTTCGTCATCAAACTCGTCGCCATACTCGTCGCCAACTTCTGCGTCTTCAGGCTCAACCATTTCGTCGCTTAATAGTGCTTCAAAATCAGCTGTAAGTGATGCAAGTTCGTCTGTCAATTCTGCTGCTTTAGCTGCTAGATCTGCGTTTACATCATCATCTCCGCCGCCAAGTTCGCCTGCCATGTCATCCATGTCATCCATGTCATCCATGCCGTCCATGTCGTCGCCGCCAACGTCATCAAATTCGTCTGTGCTTATTTCGTCTTCGTCGTCGCCAAGTCCATCAGTAACGTCTGCTTCAAAATCGTTATCACGGTGAATATCTTCTTCAACGCCGCCGTTGTCAACATGTACATGAATGTCTTCATCAACTTCTTCAGCATCTTCGTCGATTTCTTCATCGATTTCTTCATCTACTATTTCTTCTTCATCGTCTGACTCGTCTAGGATACTTTCGTATTCTGAACGTGCTTTGTTTACTACGTACTCGTGTAGTAATTCCTCAGCTTGGTCATTATCTTCAGAAAGGAGTAGTTCAAGAATTTGTTCTAATTTTTGTGACATATTTGTCTCCTTAAATTATTAACGTCTGTAGAAAGAATTATTCTTATTTTACAGATATACTCGTACTTATAGGTATTTTTGTTTTATGTGTGGAAACAGTGTTTTTTTGGCGCAAAAAAGCACCAGACTGTGATTGTGTGGGATTTATAACGTATTAGGTTATATTGCAGTGTCGTCTTCTGAAGGTGCAGCATACATCACCTTCACAAATTTTGCATGTTCAATAGCTTCTGCTTTAGCTATCTCTCTTACTTTACGTAACTTATTTAGTTGTTTTAATGTAAATCTAGTTTTTCTAGTATCATTAGCCATTATGCGACCAGCTCTGTCATTCTCTGGTTCGTAAAATTCGTCTAATCTCATTATACTGCTCCGGCGCCAGGAGGTTGTATTGGCTGCGCTACATCTGTATTTATACCATCTTCGCCTTCTATTGGCATCTCTACGTCTGTTAAGTCAGCATCAGCTTCTGGATCAACTATATCATTTGGTACTGGGCGAATGCCAATGTTTTTCAAGTCTAAATCTTCTTGTGCATCTTGGAACTTCTTATAATCGTTTTCTTGACGCCATAGCTCTTCGTTTTGTTTCATTTCAGTTTCAGTAAGTCCCATGTACTTCTTCAAAGCAAACTGCTTACTCATATATGGTAAATCTGCTACTTGTCCGTACATACTAGCGCGTTCTGAATCTAATTGTAGCTCTCTATAGCTACTGAAATTCATTGGCTTATTGAATTGTATTTTAAAGTTACTACTATCAATCGAAATACCTTTATACTTAAGGAACATTTTAAATTCATGATCCATATCTTCTTGTATTTGCTTCTGTAAACGTTCTACATAGTTTGCAAAGCGGTATTCTTGTATATATGCTATGCCAACTTTGCCATCATTAGTAGTCTGAGTGCCGTCTTCTGGGCCAGATGGTAGATAGCTGCTTGGAATACGCAGGCCACGAAGTAGTTTATTATTGAAATAACGTAAATCATCTATTTGTCCTAAGTTTTCGCCGCCTGGTAGTGTTTCAACTTTAGATCCACGCCCATCAGCTGTTTGTGCAAAGTAATAATCCTCTAACATACTCATTGGATTATAAGCTGAGTCAGCTATACTTGCTCCATTCCCGTTTTTATTTGGGATACGTTTTTGTTGAACTTCATATTTTACTTGTTCTAGGTATTGTTTTGCTTTATGAGGAGGCATATTACCAACATCAATCATGAATACTCGACGTTCTGGTGCTCTATGCACACGGTATATAATAATTGAGTCTTCTAACAATTCTTTTTGCTTGTATACTTTAAAAATTGGCTCTAATATACTAACACCGAATGGCCATGCTGCATCCATTCCATCTGTTAAGCTAATATGTACAACGTGCGTTGCATCAACCGGGATACCTTGATCGGAACCTTGTCCGGCTGCTGTAGAACCGCCACCACCAGCTGTAGAATTAACAGGACTCATTATGCCTGATAGTCCTTGTCCACTACCGTAAGGGCGAGCGTGTAATGCTGACACGTTTGTTGCTAATTGTTCTTGGAAATTTGCTTGTAAATTTTTAATAAAATAAGTTTCAATTTTTTTACCTTCGCTTTCGTTAACAATTACCTTTTCAACGTTAGCAGGGTCTATCCAAAACATTTCATATGTCTCTGGATCACGAATAAAAAATTGATCACCGTACTTACATACGTTTCTAAAAGTTCTAAACGCACGTTTGTGCATTTTATTTAAGTTACACCAACTTATTAGTGTCTTATCAATAATTTTACTTTCTGAATCACTAGGAGGTGTGTCATAATGGATATTAAAAGGAGAGCCTGTTTCTGAATCTTGCGTTCCAAATTCTGCAATGGTATCAAGTGCTGCGTTCACTTCTAAATCACCGTCCATTTGATCCATTTGCATGTATCTAACTAATCGGTTTGGTGAACCTGCATAAATTTCTGGTAACCAACTACTAAAGTTGCTTGATGTACTAGCACCGCCGTTTCCGCCAGTGTTAGTTTGCAGATTTAGTGGTAAACCTGAATTATTATACGGTGTAAAATGCTTGCGCCACGATGCCATTAACTTTCTTCCTTGCTTCCTTTGTTATATGGGTATTTATACTTTGTGATGGGATTTAAATACGCTAAATGGCTATAATGTGTTAGCTAAGTCAGTTACACCTTTGTTTCCAGTGCGTAGAAGCCTGTTTGTTATCTTGGCTTGCGCTAGGATTTCATCTAAAGTGGCTGTTTCGGCAGTAGGAAGGGCATTTGACATTGAGTTATCTGCTCGATTTGCTACCTGAGCTGCTGTATGCGTTGGTGGAACTACTGCTGACTGTGTGGCTCGTTGTATTGGTCTTGCTGCAACAACAGATGTGTCTAATGATGTAGTCATACCTGCTTGCGCACGATTTGCGTTTATAATTGCAGCGGCATTCATTGCAATTTGTTCACCGTCTATTGCAGCGAACGCATTCATTGATTCTACAAACTGTGAAGTACTGTCAACACTGTCACCTGTAAACCATCCGCCAACATCGCTAAAAAATCCGCCTTCTTTGCCAATTACTGTATCAGCAAATGATTTCATTGAAACTGATATAGCATCAATGCCTTTAGCAGTGTTAAATAAATTATCACTAGGGATACTTGCTAAACTTAGTATGCCTTCGTTAACGATTTTAATTTGATCTGTTTGCAATTGCAGCATTGCAGTTTGGTCGCCTTTGACTGCTGTTATAACAGTTGCTATACTATCTGCTATCCCTGTTATAATGCTACCAACACTTGTGCCAATTCCAGTCAGTACTGAAGATATGCTGTCTGCTATTCCAACTATGACACTGGATATCCCATTGCCTATTGATTCAACTACACTGCCTATTCCACCAAGAACAGTCTTTACCATTTCACCAAACGGCTCTAATCCAGGTCCTGCAATTCTTATTGCTGTTCCAATTGCTAAAATAGCTGCTGACACTGCTAATATTCCAGGAACAGCCGCGGTCAGTCCTTTTAATCCACCGCCAGCTAATCCTCCAATTTTTCCAGTTATGCCCTTTGATCCTTTAGAAGCCTCACTTGCGCCACCACCCATACCAAACAGTTTACCGATACTGCCCATACTTTTAAGTGCAAGTGCAGCTATAGTAACTCCTGAAGTCAATGCAAGTATAGCAGTACCAAATATACCAATATACCCTATAACTTTACCTACAGTAACTAAACTGCTACCAATTGATCTGAAAGTATCAACAATGGTAGGAATATAGTTTATAAAACTTTCCATCCAACCTGCAAGTTTTTCTATTATCATAGGTAATTTTTCTGCAAAAACTTTACCTAAATCTTTGGCTTCTCCAGTTACAAAGCCAAAACCAGTTTCAACACCAAATAACGAGTTAAGTAGGTTACCAACCGCTGTAAAAATAGTGTCTTTTGCAGCTAACATAGATTTAGATAGTTCTTCTGATCCATCTCCAAGTCCTGCAAAGAATGAATACTTAAATGACTCAATCATTCCTGTTATTTCACTTAGTGCAACATTAAATGTATTCGTTCCTACTTGCACATCGCTCATATTAAAAGATGCATTCATCTTTTTAAGTTTTTCTGCGCCCTGTTCGAACTGTAAAATCGCCCTAGCTAATGATGCAGCATGTTGATCGCCTTGACGCTCTAATGCAAATACTCTTGCACGTTCTGCCGCTGTGATATTTCCTAATTGGTCTGTTAAATCTACTGCCATTTGGTTAGCTTGTGTTTGTGACAAACTACCTGTTTGTATTGCGTTAATGTATCGGTTCATTGGTGCGCTTAAACTAGGTAATGCTTGCACATACCCAACCATTGCGTCACTAAATCCTAATGATCCGCCGGCAGCAGCTTCTGTCATTGCCATTGCAATTTTACCGCCCTCTTCACCGCCTAATGCTCTCATTGCTGTACCAAAATCGGTTACACCAGTGATTACTTCGTTTCTTAATTCTGGTCCTAATCTTAATAACGCAGAGGCTAGTATTGGAGTTTGTGTAATTATAGAATCTGCAAACTCAACTAACTTATCTGTACTCACACCAAGTGCAGATGAATATTTTTGTTGTTGTTTAATGCTTGTTTCAATTTGAGCTGCTATTTTAGCTTGACTAATGCCGTCAAGTGCGCCCATTAGTTGTCGCTTCTTGAGCTCTTCACCCATCCGCTCAACACTGTCGTCTAACGACATTCCTAACTGTGCACCGCTATCAGTTAAATCAAGAAACGAGCGTGTAAGCTCTGTGAACGTACTCTTACCTAAGGCCTGGACTACATTACTAAATTGTCCTAGTGTTTTGGTTGCATCTACACCACTCCTGCGTAATGTTGCTAGTGAATCAGATGCAGACATACCACCTTCTGCAAGACTATCATTAAATCCTGCACCAACTTTTGTTAAATCGTTTAATTCGTTACCAACACTAAGGAATGCTCTACCTAATGACGTTGCTGTGCCAATCAACGTACCAAACACACCAACAGTAATTGACTCTATTGCACCAACAACACCAACAAGGAATTTCTCAGCAAATGCACTATCGAGGTCTCGATTGCTCATTCCTTCGATTCCATTTTTGAGGTCATCAGCAGCTTTCATTGCTTCGTCGTGTTGTTCTTGTGTTTCTTTTTGTCCTTTAGTTTCCCTTAATGCTTGTGCGTTTAATTTATCAGCGACAGTCTTTAATGATGAATTCATTGTAGTTAACAGTTCTTTCATTTCACCCGCAGTACTTTCCATAGCAAAATCTGGAACTTTACCAGTTACAGTAACACCGTCTGCATTAATCCATTCAATTTGGGCCATCGTTTTCCTTAAATCTGCAATTTTATAAAAGATAAATACTGTTATAATTATATAGTAAAAGACCTTATAACAACTATTTATCGTCTTCTATTAACAGGAGTTTTAATATGAGCAACAAAAACAACCCATTAGCTGGCTATTTCAGAGCCCCTAAAATGTATGTACCCATCCCAAGTGGTGGTAAATTTTATACTGATGACGTGGTTGAAATGCCAGAAACTGGAGAGTTGCCTGTATTTGCAATGACAGGTAAGGATGAAATGATAATGAAAAATCCAGACGCATTGCTTAACGGTGAAGCAGTGTCAGAAGTTATCAAAAGTTGCTGTCCAAATGTTAAAAAACCAAGATCTATGCTTAGTAGTGACATTGATGTTTTACTTGTAGCAATACAAGGAGCAACAGTAGGTGACTTAGTAGAAGTATCAGCAAAATGCCCTAAGTGTAACGAAGAACAAAAAGGTGACGCAAGTATTGAGGCTGCTATTGAAACAATGGCTATATTAAAAGATGTTTATTCAGTAGACCACAAAGCTGAAGGTCTTCCAGACTTGAAAATTGAAATTCGACCGTTTACATACGAAAGCAGCATACAAGCCGGTGTAGTTAATTTCCAAAGCACTAGAAGCTTACAAGCACTAGCAGATATTCCTGATGAAATGGAACGTCTTAGAGCTTTTAATAATAACTTCAAACAAATTTCTGCCTTAAACTTCTCTTTAATCGCAGACAGTATCGCTAGCATTTCTTATAATGTTAACGATGAAGACCACGCAGTAACAGACCGCGAAGACATTATTGAATTCCTTGATAATACAGATAGTAGTGTTGGTAAAGCTATTGAAGTTAAAATTAAAGAAATCAATGCAATTGGTATAAACCATGAAATGCAAATGCAATGTGAAACTTGTTTAGATGATGACAAGGAACCATTTGTGTTTACAGGCCAAGTAAACTTTGATCCGGTAAATTTTTTCACAGCTTCCTAGCTCGAGCAGAGCCCGAAGAGATAATGGCTTATCTTGGGGAGCTAAAAGATGGACGAAATGCCCTAGAAGAACAAATTGCTGAATTAGTTATTTACAGTGAGGGATCTGTGAGTATAAACGAAGCGTGGGCAATGTCACAACACGACAAAGCTGTATTCATAAAAATACTTAATAAATATAATCAAGCCAAATCTGGCGAGAACTCAAACGAGCAATTATAAGCCATAGCGGTTTATTTATAACTACATACCAGGTAAGAGATGCTACGCATCTTTATAAACTGCATTCATTCACTCCGTAAACTACGTTCATTCATTTGTTTATAATTAGATAGAGTTAAAAAGAATATTTTAATAATGGATTGTTTAATTATCGGTTATGAATACTTCACGAAACTAGAACCATAATACACCTGTAAAGGTGATATAAAAAAACAGAGTTTGTAAAAAGTAGGGAAAACGTTCTTCCCTACCTGCTTTCGCTCTTCACGAGGACTGTCCCCATCTTGGTCGCGGCTGCTTGTTTAGGAAGCGGTGAGCCTTATCTCCCTACAGTACCGTCACGAATCTCACGGAAGCCTCTATAACCTTGCCAAGTTCAGTTATAAAGACGCACTAGTTGCTTTTTCTCAGAGCTAGTATCTTATAATGCCATATCGTTGATTGCATTTTGCCGACTGCATCTCCAGAATCTGATGACAGACGTCATCTCAAGGAGCCCTTATTGGGTTTCGGTGCAGTGCCTATGTTGTGCCTTATTGTGCCGTAATACTGGGAGGGGAGACTCTTGCTCTAGTGTGTGCCATGTGTGTTGCTGTGTAATAGTAGTTATGCCTTAGTGCCATGTGTGTGCTATATTTCTGGTAAGTTATTCTTTAGTTCTTAACAACTTAGGACATAAATATTAACATGAAAAGTAAATATTGTCAACTGAAAACTAAAGATATTAAACCGTTAAAGGAAAAGCTGCATAAAGAGCAGGGAGGAATATGTCCTTTGCTTGGATTGCCCTTCCCACCAGAGGATATGGCTCTTGACCATAAACATAAGTTGAAAAAAAATCCCGCCGGACCAAATGGTGACGGGCTTGTGCGCGGTGCAATACATAAGTTCGCTAACTCTATTGAGGGAAAGATAA
>Ga0070747_1001230_pt1 | contig 12576 bp, 8 predicted proteins | sample VirMetDEL_Mar_31_FD_77321 | JGI IMG/M metagenome (GOLD analysis project Ga0070747, IMG submission 77321) | Aqueous microbial communities from the Delaware River and Bay under freshwater to marine salinity gradient to study organic matter... | ecosystem: Environmental > Aquatic > Marine > Coastal ...
AAGACTCTTCTATTAATGCCGTCAATCCATCTTCAGCCTCCTTAAGAATTAACTCTGCAGTTTCCCCTTTAATGCCACGAACAACACCATTCTCTGATACGGTAGTGATGCCATCTTGACCTATGTTAATATCAGTACTTAAAGTATAGTCATAGGCTAAATCTCCTTCGCCGTTTTTAATAAATTGATATTGTTGAGACAGAGAGTATGAATTTGATATTAAATCTATGCTTTCGGTAGGATATACTTTGTATTCTGACGGGTCAAAGCCTGTAATTAATGAACCATCTGAAAGAGCTTCTTCAATTAAAGCTAGGGCCAAATCATGCGCTAATGATAATCCACTATCATTTAAATATTTTATAGCGACTGAATAAGTAAAATCCTTTCCTGAAGTTGATTCTGCAAAAGAAAAAGTTTCACTTAAGTTTTCTAAAAATGCTGTAGGTTCTGCTACTAAAAAATCCGCTGTTGTTTCTTCATAAATTTCTATAGTTGCATTAACTTTTTTTAAATTCGGAATAAAATCATCATCAGAAAAAGAAATTTTAGTCAACTTGCCATATCCGAAGTCTTGGCCATTAATTGTAAAAGAATCTAGTGTATCACCAGATAGATATCCTTCGATAGATTCAAGATCTGCGTCTCCCTCTATAACTTCGGGATCAATTAAAAATCCCTCAACTTCAAGAGTTCTTTTTTTCCTATAATTATATAGATCTCCGAAATATTCATATTGCGTAGAAGATCCTAATATTGTTGTTGTATTAAAGATCATCAGGCGACTTCCTCCCCAACTAATTCAATATCAGTTATTGATATATCTACGGACATAATATCTTCCGAACTTAAGTTAATTTTGTTTGAATCTACTTTCCCAGTAATATTATACTCTTGTAGAAGTTCTTCTTGTAAATCATTTATAGATAAAATAATCTCTACGTCAATACCTCCTTCGGTGGAAACAGTGTTGCCAATATTATTAGTTTTTACATTACATGTTTTTTTTCTCTGGGAGATACCTACAAAATCAGGGATATCTGTTACATTCCCTATCAAAAATATAGGGTTTGGCTGCAAAGAAAATTCTAAAGACACTTCGGATATTTCATCAATTCCTGTTATTTGACTCGTAACGGAATGTCCTATTGGAATAAGGTCCTCATATGGTTTAATTATATCTTCCGTTATTTCATCAAAAACTAGTCCTTCAGTTGCACTCCCATAATAAATCAAACTAACACTAGCATTAAAAAAAGAGCTATTACCTCCAGAAATAGACAAGCTCTCTAAGCATACTGGTCCAAGAATTTCATTATCTCCGATTTGTATTGATATCGAATCTTCTATTCTAAAGACATCGGTATTATCTAAAAAATCTCTAAATTTTGCATAAAAAGGGTCTCCTCCTGTACTTATTAAATAATCAAAAGTTAATTTAGTAGTAGCTCTTTTAGTTGCATAAGCTGTCCCTCCCGTGAAAGTATTTCTATCATAAGCAGTCTCCAAAGAGTTCGAGACATTAATGCTAAAATTTTTGCATAATATTTCAGTACCATCATACAATACAAGAACGTTTTTATAATTTGTATAGCTCATATTATTAAATCTATTAAATCATTAATATATGTTTTAAATTTGAGAGTTCCTTCTAAGAAGCCATTAACGTTTGCACTCAGTCCTTCGTATTCTAAACGTGCATTAGGCATAAGGTAGTCTATTGTAGTCTCATCCTCGCAGTCTACTAAAAAAATACCTAAATTTAGTGGTTCTTCTGAAACACGAAGAAGCTCTTCCTCAACAGTTTCTTTCTCTTTGGTGTTGACTATTATATCCACATCTAAAGAAATGGTATATCCTTCTACTCTAGAAACATTATTTGGAAAATGCTTCCCAATTATATAAGAAGGTTTCCAATTTGTTGAAATGGAATAATTAAAAGACTGTATATGCTCCGAAATAAAACTATCGATTCCTTGAAGATTGATGCTTCTATTTTTATACGTCTGAGGATCTTCCGGGAATGTTGGAAGATCTGTTTGAGTATTTTCAACATTCCCGTATACAACAAAATCAATAGATTCAGATGGTAGGCTCGAAATGCTTCCATTGACATTATATCTTTTAATATAGCCATCTGTAAACTCAAAATTAACAGTCTTAGATCCTAACTGTCCATTTGCGATTTTCGGTTCGTATAAAAAAATATTGTATAAAGTGGTTGTCTCTACATCTAAAATCAAAGCGGATATAGATCCTTCACACTCGTTCCTGCCTTTATAGTTCTGAGTAGCAATGCCTTTTCCCAAAATTTCTACTTTAGGGAAAGGGTATGAGGAGTCAAAAGAAAAAGAGTTTGATCCTAAAACTCCCTCTCCATTTAATTTTACACAAATATCTTTACCTAATGAATATACTGCCATACCTTATATCTCGGTATTTATTACACTCTTATTTGATATTCTTGAATTCGTTAGATCTATCAGCAGATTGAATACCAGCTCTTTTCAATTTATCGCTATCAGCCCCCACAAAATTTCTATTCTTACCGCCTTTTTTTTCAGCCTGTTGTCTCATTTGTGCAAATTCGATTATCTCATCTGGGTCTTCAGAATCAATACCAGGATAGTTCTTGAAAATATTACCAAATGTAGTAGCATTTGAAGCTAAATTTGTTTGAAAATAAGTAATCTGACTTAGAGGTTTTCCAAAATAATAATATGCATTTTCTGATAAATCCCACGAACTTCGAAAAAAGTTTTTAATAGACAATTTTCTAATATTATATTCTGTCAGTTTGCCTACGTTTTCGTTATAGCTTTTATTAATTTCGTATAATTCTTCTGGCTCTATTTCGTTAAAATCTCGTTCATTGAATTTTTTTTGAGATAGATTTTTATCTAAATATAAAGAATTTATGACATAATATTCGCTCATTCTCTTGTCGGTAATGCTTTCTATCGAACTAGATATAATTGAGGATTTTTGTTCTAATAAGTTTTTATATTCTTTGTTATATTCTTTTAATTCTTTTTTTGCATAGGCCTTCATGTCTTCGGCCAAGCTCTTTTGCATAGTTTTTTTATATTGATCAAGCAACTCCAATAAATCTTTAATTCTATTTTCCTTATCTTTTGACCATAAATCTTGAGAAATAGCCCTATTGATTAAATCTTCGGAACTTTCTACGCCTCTTTTTTTTAATCGTTCGTAAAAAGAAGAATACACTTTTTCGTAATCCACATGATCATCTAAAGACATATGTTTAATATAAAAACCATTCTTAATGTCATAAGAATAACCCTTTAATATGTCCGAAAGCCCAGATCGGAGAATGGAATCTTCTTCCATTACTTAGCCTTGTCTTTTGCGCTAATTTCCTTTTCGGCTTCTTCCTCTATTTTTTGGTTTTCTATATCTTCTTCAATTTCTTTATTAAAGTTATCCTTAAAAATCTTATCGAATTCATTTTCGGTATCTGCAACTCCCATGAACCATAAAGTAAATAGAAATGTTAACTTGTTAAAAATGTCAGACCATTCTTCGCCATTTTTACCATCTTGCTTTTTTTCCATCATTTCGAACTGCTCAATCATTCTTTTTTGTGGATTATCATTATCTGAATTAAATAAATTTGCATCTCCAATTAATGAAAAATTTAAAAAAGAATAATCAATTGACTTATTGCGAGCTTTTATTTCGACAGTATCATCATAAATGGCTGAATAATATTCATTAAAATTTCTGATTTTTTCCGATAATTGAGTGATCTCGTTATATAGCTTGATTCTATTGTCCTTGTTTTCATCCCCAGCACTAGTAAGTAGTTCTTCTTCTTTTCCTACAAGTTTTTGGCGTAATTTGGTAATTTCACTCTCATCACTTTTGGTCATCGCTCCGTCGCAATTATCCATGTAATACTTGTCAACAGCAGCTCTTGTTTGAACTCCCATATTCATAAGTTTTGATTTGACCGCGGCTTGAAAAATTTCTAAATCTTCCATTTCGCTTCTATTTGGTTTCTTGAGTCCAAAATCGAAAGTTTCTTCACCTATTTTTCCCTTGAATGTATATAATTTTTTCATAAATCTTCCTTAATCCTATTAATTTTAAAATAATTATCAGCCTGATCTTCGAAAAATCTCGCCTGATCATTGCCAATATCTAAAATTCTCTCTCTTGCATTCTCATAATCATCATTGGAAATAGCTTTATTATCAAGTAAGTCTTCCAAATGATACAAATATTGTTTAAACGTGTATTTGATACACCGTTTACCCAAAAAATTAAAATATAAATAATCCTTTTCTTCCATACCTTTCCTCCAAACTAATATTACATCTAAATAAATAAAATGAGAAATTACTTACAATTTTATTGTAGGTCAGTTACTTAGGAAGGCGTCGTTAGATCTCCCTTGATCAATCTTTCCAAAGCATTAATTTTCTTCATAATTTGTTCTTTAAAATCTTCAATATCTCCCGTCGAATCTGATCCGCCTTCATATGCTAGTACAAATCTTGATAATGTTTCTACCTTAACTGCCTCAACTTCGGAATCTTTGGGATCTTTAGTGCCTGTCGCTTCGGTGCTATTTTTGGTCAAATTGGCACTTGATTCCACTAGCGCTGATATACCGTTTTCTAAGCTTTGCACTGCGGAGCTCATTGCTTCAAAGCTGACCTGTATCTCATTTTGTGAATCCGTACCTTCTTCTTTCTCGGATATTTTGTTTATAACATTCTCCAAATCTTCCTTGGTAATACTGCCATCTTTAAATGAATTTAATGATTCTATAGCAGTGCCAAGTTCAGAGATGGTAAGGTTTTGATTTTGCATTGCCTCGCTAATGGCTGTTAAAGCTGAAGCAACCGATTCACCATCGTCTGCTTTTTTTACAAATGTTGAAAGTGCAGTAGTTAAATTTCTAAGTTCTTGTTGGAGAGCAGATAATCCCTCATTTGGTTTTGCATTATCTACTGGGGCTGCGTTTGTTGCTGGAGTAGCCAAGCTTTTTTGTGGAGTAACTAAGTTTGTTTGTGGAACAACTGAGCTCTGTATTTGATTTTCAACTGCACTTTCATTATCAGGCTGGTAATATTTAGATGTCGGGTCCATTACCGGATTATAACTATTTTTAGCAGCTTTTTTAGCATCTTCGTTAGCAGAATTTTCCCTTGCGATATAATCTTGATAAGCTTTTTCTTGATACTGTAGCGTCGGATCATCTTCAAGCCTTGTATCAAATAATTGGCCTTGAGTTGGCTTAGATTTGTCAGATGACCCTCCCAAACCAGCTATTCTCTTTCTTTGTTCATCTGCTGGTAATTCTAATATGCTTTTTTTTCTACTTATCAAATCTGCTTCTGACCTTTCCTGTAATGTTTTTTGCAAAGCAGTCGGTTCCATATCTGCCAATGTAAGCATTGGCGTTTTAATCTCATTAAAGTCTTCCTGCACACTCTCAGGCGTACTAGATATAATATCTTGAACCCCCCCCCTTCTTTTTGCCACTTCAGATCTAAAAGCTTTAAATCCCCCTCCCTCTAATTCCTCAGAAAATTTTCCTTCTAAAGACTGTAAACTTTGCTCGATTCTACCACCAACATCTGTTATAGCGAGTCCAGATCCAGGTTTCCCAGAAGCTGTAATTCCTCTATCGTAAGCTCCCAACATTTGTGTCCTTTTCTGCATAGGTATCTTAAACTTTCCTTTTGCATCTTTTTGTTCTAGTGCGGTAATAAAGCCTTTTCTACTTTCAACGACTTCATTCCTTAATATTTCATTTAACCCGTTTGTATTGCCAAACTCTGACGTAGCTGCAACAACTCCAGAATATGTTTTGCCACTTCTCCCCAATATATCTTCAACAGGTCTACCCATTTCACTGCCAATTTGATCGATTGCTTCTATGCTCTTCCCCAAAGTCTTCAGCGCTTCTATCTGAGCATGGCTTATTTTTAATTGTTCCTTTCGATCATCGCTTGCAACTTGTTCAAGGGCAAGAGACGATAAAGCAGTTTGATACAAATCATTTATAATAAAAGATGAATTTTCGGTACTTGCAAAAATTGTCTCTAATTCTTTTTTAATCTCAGTAAGCTCTTTTAAATTAGAAATACCATCTCCCATTTTGCTTAAAACTGTAGATACTTTTGTCATATCAACCCCTTCGGCCCCAGCACTCACAGGATCATTAATAAAAGCTCTTATTTCTTTAGAAGCTTCATCAAAAATTCTTCTATTATTTTGATCTGTTACTGAAGTATTAGATTCCTTATCTAATTCTTTTAATTTATTAAAATTATCATCTTCTTGACTGCTTGTTATTCCGAACCTTTGATTAGCTAATTCTATATTAGATCTTTGTTGTTTTAATCCAGTTACACCAGATAATTGATTTCTTAATGAATTTATATTTTCAATTCTTGAAGTTGCATCAAAGGTTTTTAGTTGTTGTTGGCCTAATCCGGCTCTGTCAACCTGGCTCGATAGCCGTACACTATCGAAATTTATACTACCTAAATCATTTGCAAATCTGCCTCCTTTCCCAAAAGACCCTGTTGCTAATGCAGATCCTATTCTTGAGATCGCTTCTTTGCTATCCGCAATATCTTTGTCAAAAATTGAAAGTGAAACTCCTAAAGCTTCAAAAGCTTTATTTGGGTCTTCATATTTAAATGCTGTAGCCATCTCTTGTCTAAATTGCTCAGCACTCATGCCAGATTCGCTTAAATTTTGTTGTATTTTTCCAAGATCCATAGCGGCAAAAACTGCATTCTCTATGTTCTTGAATTGAGCATTCTTTTCGTTGTTCTCATCAAAAGGTTTTAGGTTTTCGAATCTACTTTTATTACTTGCAAATGTGTCATTATCTAATCCGAAATAAGCTCCAACAGCCTTCATTGCCACAATACCCGGAGCAATATTCGAGAGTTGGCTCGATGTCGTTTCTGTATTCAGACCAACTCTTGATACACTCGTTTCATCTTGGGCTTCTGATACTTCAACTTTTCTTCTAGCTGTCGCTGCTGCTTTATTATTTTGAGCCTGTATTCTTGCTGCTATATCTCCTGTGTCTTTAGTATTGGAAAAACGTAGTTCATTAATCGCGCTTTCACTCAGGCCTGATTCCTGCAATTGCTGGTCTGCTTCACTTTTTATATTTAATAGTTTTTTCTGATCAATATTTCCAGAAGATATTAATTCGCTAATTATAGATCTAGATTTTAAAAAATTATTAATAGCATTAGAAACTTTCGAATTGTCTTCGGTAATATTTTCTAATTCTTCTTTCAATTTTTCTGTCTTCGTTGGACCCTTTTGTGAAAAAGCTGAAACGCCCCCTGCTACAGCGCCTCCTAATCCACCAACAATCGCTCCCTTTGGCCCAAACATGGCTCCCAAAGCAAGTCCACTGCCAGCACCACTCATTACTCCGCTAATAGTCTTTGAAGCTCTATCGCTAGCTCCTAATTTGCTTGCAACATTACCTGCAAGAGGGGCAGTAGCACTAAGAGCAAAGCCGCCTAAAAATCCTTTTTGGGTTAGCGATTGATTTCTTGCAAATCTTCTATTTTCAATATCTTCGCTTAATTTGGCTTTCGCCATTGGTGTTAAATTCTTGTCATTTTTAAACTTTTCTTCTAATTTTCTAAAGCTTGGTAATCCCAATTTCCCTCTAAGCCCTTTCTTGCTTTGTCTCTCTATTTCTATCTGAGCTGATTCAACTTGTTGTTCCGCTATTTGTTTATCTATTTCAAAAAATCTACCACCAACAGATCTTTTAACTGCTTTTCTGACTTCATCTTTTAATTGCTTACCCTCTGGACTATTATTTAAATCTGAATCGCTAAATCCTATATTTTTTTGTTCTTGCTTTAATATTCTCCTATATTCTTCCTGCTCAATCCTTGCTCTGTCTTTTGTAGAAAAATTTCGTATATTACCAGATTCAAAGTCTTGATTTGTATTTTTTCTTTCATAATCAGCTAATAGATCCTTTCGCTGCAGAGCTTGTTCTTTTTTGAATTCCGCTTTTTCATCTGCGAGTATCGCTCTGCCCAGCTTCTTATCTTCTTCTCTTTTGGCTTCTCTTTTGGCTTTTTCAATATTATACTTATCGGCATTTTTTTGTAGTCTTGAAAATCCAGCAAAACCCATCTTACCATCTCCAGTAACCGTTGGCATACCGTTTCTATCAATAGCTTGGAAAGTATTTTTTCCTGAACCTTCGGTAAGACTTTCGAAACCTCCTGAAGCTCCTCTATTTATTAGTTTTCTTCTTGCAGCTTCTTTAGCACTTGGTCTGCCTACGGGATTTCGCCGTTCAGACATTTCTTGAAACCTTTTTCTTCTAGCCGCTGGGTCGGAAGTATCCATGTAAACACTCGGTCCCCCTCTTGAACTAATAGCAGCAGCCGTAGCTCCTAAAATTTTACCTTGTTTTTTAGTGGAAGCCGCTGCTGCATTAGTACCAGCATTCTTTCGGAGCCATTCTTTATCCTTATTATTCAGGGGTAACCCGTTTTCTAGTTTGCCTTTTATACGGATTTCTCGTTCGCTTCCGGCGGCATAATTAAATCCTTTCTTATTTAAAATCCCGCCCTTCATCATTTCTTTATTTAAAACAATATCTCCAGATTTATTAGGAATAATAGTCTCTTCGCTATTAACAACTGCAGGACCTATTTTACCTTTGCCATAATTAAATTTTTCAATAATTTGAATTTTTGCTTTGGATGAAGCACCTCCGACATTTTTATTAATAGCGTCTTGCTCTTTAATAACAGCCTCTGTTATATTCCCTCCCGCCATTGCCCTTACTCCAGAAAGACCTCTATTTGTCATGGCTCTGGCATTATACTTTTTGTTCATGTCAAATCCGCCAGAAGAAGCATTTGATATAATTAATCCCTGACTTCTCAATGCTTCTGCAGTTCTAACATAAGATAGTTCTTTGGCTTTCTGAATAGCAAGTTGTTTTTCTAAAATTGAAAGAATAATTCTTTCTTTCTCAGCTTGAGACGTACTTAGTTGAAACGACTTTACCTGCTCAGCTGTTCCTTGTTTTAATAAATTAACAGTAGCACTTTGAATCTGTTCCCTATCTTGGCCTTGCTTTTTGAGTCCAGTTAATTGAAGAAGAGAGCTACCACCCTGACTCAGGGTGTTTGAAAATAAATTTTTAATAATCGCAGCGGCAGCAAAAAGACCTGGACCAGTTAGAACATTTATAAATCCTTCGGCAGCATTAGTTAATACGCCGAAATCCTTGCCATAACGAATAAGCCCATTCAAAATGTTAAGCAATTCATTAGCGCCTGAAGATTTAACTCCTTGAAAAGCTTCTAAAATAGAATTAATATTTATAACAAGGGTTTTAATCGCATCGGTAGCTCCAAGCTCTCCGATTTTATTCATAATTTGGCCAATATTAGTACCAACTGTTTTTGCTAGTGTACTAATAGTTTGATTATATAAATCATTCGCTTTAATAGCTTCGTTAGTAGATCCAAGTGCTTTTTTACTTGCCGCATCTGCTACGCTATATGAACCACCTAAATCATCAAATGCAGCAGATAACTTGGCAATTTGAAACTGACCAGCAGCGGCGACTCCAATTTGAGTCGCTAAACCTTGGTTATTTTCGTTTTGGGCTGTTTTATAAGCAATTGCGACTTGACGCAATTTTTCAAATCCGTTTGCGCTTTCATCTATTTGAACGTTTAATGCTTGTAATTCTGCGATGCGATTCGGTAAATTCAGTCTAGTAAAAACGGTCTTAAGGCCTTGACCAATAGTTGCGCCACCAAGACCAGTTCTCTGTTTAATCGCAGTAATAACTCCTAAAAGCTCCTCGAACGATACTCCAGCGCCTTGAGCTACGGCAGCGGAACGAGATAGTGCAGCCGCCAAATCATCCGAAGAAACAGCGAAAGAGGTTTCAACCGCACGAAGCTTATTAATAATTTCAGTAGATGATAAGGCTTGTTTTTCAAAACCATTAATACTGGCTGTAAGAGCGGCAACAGCTTCTCCAGTTTTTAAAGTGGTTAATCGAGTAAGAATTAAAGCGTCATTAGTACGCTGTAGTGTTTGCTCAACCGACAAACCCTGACGGGCAAATTCTTGGGCGGTTTGGGCTACTTCTTTAAAAGATTGGCCAGTGTTTTTAGCAATATTAAATAATTCATTTCCAAACTTTTTAATTGTACCGCTAGATTGGCCCAAAATACTGTTAATAGATGTAAGTTGAGATTCAACCTCTACGATTGTAGATACTAACTTTGTAAAAGACCTCCTTACTGCCTCGATAACAGCCACAGAAGCTCCGAAAGCAATAACACGAGCATTAGAAGCTTCCAGCGACTTGGTAAACTCGTCCGCCTTTCCAGTGATACGTCCTAGGGCTTGTTCTCCCTTTCTGGTATCTAAATTAACCCCTCTACGCTCAAGCCTTCGAACAGCTGTTTCAACAGTTCGATTTAAATTCCGCGTATCCGCCCCTACTATAATGTCTAAATCACTTTGAGCCATAACCTAAATATTATTACATTAAATAATAAAAAAGGTGAAAAAAAATCCCACTGTTTCCAGTGGGATTTAATAATATACATATCAACAACTTTTAGACGATGAAAATCCCTTGGTCAACGTCGGTTGCAGCACCTAGTGGGACTGTAAACGTTACGGAACCATTTCTATCAGAACCGATATCCAAGGAGGTATTCTGACTTTCTAAGTACGCTCCTCTTACATCAATGCTAAATGTATTGATGTTTTCTGTGCCAACGCATGGGCTGCCAACAATCTGGAAGTCGAATACAGTAGCCTCACACCCAGTGAAAATTTCGTCAAGGTTACCTTCAGCAAGTTCAGACACCACAAAGTCAAAAGATACTGTTGCACTAATAGGTGTTTGAAGTGGACGAGAAACGACGTAGTTGCTACCAAGTCTTTCTAATGATTGACGAGGTAAATCAACATTTACACTGAAGGATTGAATATTCGCCGAGGTAAGATCCGCTCCCAGCAATCCAGCGGGCAAACCAGTAATTTGAATATCGCCCCTTTTAATAACTTTTGGCATGGTGCCGCCGTCCGTCATAGGTGGAATGGAAGTCGTCCCAGTTGGTTCCCCCGTAACTGGATCAATTGCAGGTGTCGCACTAGAACCCGCCTCAACTACATAGTTTGAACCCTCTATGGAAACGTTGGCTTCCATAAATCCGCCAATAGAGGCAGAACAGGAGTAAGAGGAAATAAATCCATGTCCGAGACCAACAGTAAAGTCGCCAGCTACGTCATTAGCATCTTGACCCTCTGGACTAAATGTTGCGAAATAACTCTTCTCGTCTGAGCTTGCGTCTAAAATACCAGCAATAATTGAACCGCCTCCTGAAAGTCCTAGTGCTGCCTCGTTTGCACCATCAGTTACATAATATGTAAATTCCATTGTTGGAGTTGGGGCGGCATTTGCGATTTTAGCTATAGCAGCTGTTTCTCCAAACTGATTAATATCTTCCAGAGGCAGATTAAAGCTGTCACTGAATGATTGAATGCGGTGAAGTTGGGTGGCAGCGCCACCGGCTGATGATGGCGTTGTGCCTACAAAGACACCAGCCGATCCATATTTTACTTGAGTTCTTGGCATAATTTAAAAAATAGTTTAGGGTTATATTTTATATTACATAATTTATTATTTATTGAGAAATTAAATTCTCGGAAATTTATAGCATAATAATCTAAATTCCGCATATCCTAAATAAAAATTATCCCTGCCTTTCGATGACATTCTAGTAGTATTGGTTATAACTCTATCTACGTTTGCCCATTGTATTGCATCTTCATAGTCCGAGTACAAGCCAGTATAATTAAATTCTCCATCTTTTAAATCTCCATAGACATCAAACGGAATATCTTTAAAATCTATAATTGGGAAGCATGTTCTATTTAAGTCTTCGAAAATACTCAGGGAACCATCCATTAAATAAGAATTGTCTGAAATAACAATAGCTTGATAATCTGACTCATTCTCGTCCATTCCCCCAAACGCGAATGGAGTATTCTTGCCGTTCTTGTGACTCAAAATAATACATGGAGCATTAATTTTTAAATCATTTGACGCGGCAATAAAATCTAATGGATCTTCTGCGTTAAAAGATTTTTCTACAAATAACTCCACATCTCTTTCATTTCTGAAATAAAAATTTAAATCTTTTTTAGCGTAAGCTCCTGATATTGGAGTAATCCCGCTATGATATGCGCCTCCATTCATGAAATTTAAATTAACCCCACTGACACCTCTGTTAATAAAATCTCCTGCTCCATTAAAAACCCCACTAGGAATAATAGCTCCAGAAACGGAAGAGTCATAAACCCATTGAGCGGCAGGACTAGATGAGAAATCTAATCCGTTGAATATATTTTGATCAGAAGGATAAAGCTCTCCAGTTACATTTGTGTAAGCTTGACCTTTGTTAAGAATCTTATGTTCTAAAAAAAATGTTAGGCTCGGACCTAAGTTGTGTTTAAATTGCGGATTCATAGTTTATTTTTTTGCTAAATTTTCTG
>Ga0070747_1001231_pt1 | contig 12575 bp, 12 predicted proteins | sample VirMetDEL_Mar_31_FD_77321 | JGI IMG/M metagenome (GOLD analysis project Ga0070747, IMG submission 77321) | Aqueous microbial communities from the Delaware River and Bay under freshwater to marine salinity gradient to study organic matter... | ecosystem: Environmental > Aquatic > Marine > Coastal...
AATAAGTATATACAAACCAATAAAAAAGACTTTTACCACACCCACCAATTAAACCACAAAACAAGTGAAGTAATAAAGATCAAAACAGTAAAGAAACCGCTTACTATATTAGGTTATTGTAATTACATAGGTATAAGCACGAAAAGTTACTATAAGTGGCTAAAAGAAGAGGACAATAAAACGCAAATAGAAACCGTAAAAGGTGAGACGTATACACGTAAGGACATAATTACGTTAATTGATCAGCTAATAAAGGAAGATCAAATATCCGGTGCCATTGGTAACCAATATAACGCTAATATAGTGAGTAAAATCCAAGGACTGGCAGAGATCCAAGAGATACGAGAGGAAAATAAGACGTTAAAAATAGAGCTAATACCTACAGCCACCAGAAACACAACACCAGGACAAACAACACCGTTAAAAGCAATTGAAACCAGCCAGCACACCAGCACAAGCCAAAATAAATAATAAAAGATCATAAAAAAGGAATAAAAATACTTTGCTGAATCAAATAACAAGTTAAAACTTAAATTTTGTTGCATCAAAACTACCGACAAAAAACCAGCATAAGCCACAACAAAAGGAAAAAAATATAGTAACCTGGTAATGCCTTAAATAAATAACAAAAAAAACCATGTAAAAACGTCTCAAAAAAAAAGGAAAGAAAAAGTCTTTTTGGTTCGTATCTGATTTCAGATTTTTCCAATTTTCTCTGATATTCTCAAGTAGTGTTGTACAAAATAAAGGGTAGAAATAGGGTTTACTGTGGGTTTACTGTGTAATTCTGGGGAAAAAAATTTTCGATCGCTTTGCGATATGTAATACTGATATAGGATTTTTTGTATTTTTGCTGATATGAAATTTTTCGATTGGCAGTATAGGGTATTTCAGCAGAGTAAGTCAAAGTACAATGCGATTCCAGCTGGTAGGCGTACTGGAAAGACACAAGGTGCAGCGTTGTCTGCGATAGTTGATGCTACACAAGGAGAGGTTGTGTTGTGGGTTGATACGGTTAATGGTAATATTGATCGTTACATGGAGAGGTATTTTATTCCTATATGCAAAGAGATTGGTTGCAAGTGGTATTGGAATGCACAGAAAAAGATACTTAAGGTTGAGAATAGCTACATGGATTTTCGTAGTGCTGATAGACCAGAAACGATTGAGGGTTTTGGTTACTCACGAATATATCTTAATGAGGCTGGTATTATTTTAAACAACGATTACCTATACACAAATTCGATACTACCAATGTTGTTAGATTACGAAAACTCAAAATTATTTGCGTTTGGTACGCCAAAAGGCAGAGTAAACAAGCATGGTGAACCACATCGATTCTATACTTTGTGGCAAAATGTGTTGGCTGAACGAGGTAAGCCAGATCCTTTGTACGCTGGTGAGCAGTTTTCTTCTTATTCTAATCCACTTTTGAAGCCACAAGACTTGGAAGAATTGGAAAAAGAGATAAGCAAGATGTCGGCAGAGGCAGTACGTCAAGAGATTTACGGTGAATTTGTTGAGCAGAGTGAAGAAATGATGTTTGGTGATGGAGATTTTGGTAGGTTTACGATGGATGCTTTGCGTATGGATGTGGTTCAAGGTAAGTTTGGTGCAATAGATGTAGCTGACGAGGGCATGGATAGTTTGTCTTTTCCGATAGGTTATGTGATTGGAAAAAAAATATACATTACAGATTGGTATTTTACTACCGACAATACTGAAATTACTTTGCCAGTATGTGCTGGTCTTACAAGACAACACGATCTGGATTTCCTTGCAATTGAAACTAACAATCATGGTTCGGTTTTTTTTAAGCAGATGTTCCGTACAATTACCAAAACAAAATTGATTGGTGTCCAACAAAAACAAAATAAACATAGTCGTATTGTAAATTTTGCTCATTTTATGCGACAACATTTTGTATTTCGTGAGGATTACGAAGTTGGTAGCCATTACGACAAAGCCATGAAAGAATTATTTGCTTATCGAAAGGATGGTAAAGCAAGACACGATGATGCACCAGATAGTTTGGCTTTACTATGTGCTTTGGTGCAAGATTTATACCCACATATTTTTCAGTAAAAAACCTTTTTGCAATAATTATAAAAAAAATTTATACATTTGGGAAAATATACAACGTCAAAATTTGTGTTATGTGTATGATTTTGCCGAACAATTTGACGCATCAAAATAAATATGGGTGTAATAGATAGAGTTTTAAGTAATTTTGGGTACACAAGGCTAACAAATGGAACTCATAGATACGAGGTAAAAAAAAATAACGCATCCTATGGCGATGCAGAATTAATGGAACTGGCGTTAAACAATCCAGTAACTTACGCTTGTATAGAAATTCGTGCAAAATTATTGTCACAAGTAGAGTTTTACATGAAAAACGACAATGGTGATATGTCGCAAGACAATGATATTATTAAATTGCTTAAAAATCCTAATACTTTTCAATCAAAAGAGGATTTCTTAAAGCAATACGAATGGTTTAAAAGCACATACGGTTGGGTATATCAAAAGCCATACGGTGCAGTTGGTTTACAAGCATCGTCGTTATTTAATCTAAATCCAGCGTTTATTGATTTTGAAGATACGTTTGTTAGTCCAATAGCATGGACAGAATCAGATATAACGGAATTTAACGCACAAAAATTTGAGTACGACGATCCAAATTCAAAACCAAAAGACATAGAGTTTGGAGATATTTTGCCATTTTACGATACTGGTAACGGTATTGACACAACAGAATACCAAAACAATCCATTAATTTCACCATCAAGGATGTCGGCTATACTAAAATCTATACACAACATTAACGAGGCATTAGATGCTGAAAATGTTATGATAGGTACAAATGGTCGTGAAATATTTTCTGGAGGCTCTGAACGAGGTTTTAATCTTGGTGCATCTTTGCCAATGGAAAAAGACGACAAAGATAGTATTGAAAGTAATTTGATTAACGATTACGGAATGACTGCGTTAAAAAGACGTAGTATAGCCACTAATCAAAAAGTTGATTGGCAATCGTTACACATAAAATTAAAAGATCTGGGATTACATGAAAGTATTTCTAACAATGCAAATTTGGTTAGAGAGGCATTTGAAGTTCCAAACGAGTTATATAAAGCATTTCAAACTGGTAGTACCTATGAAAACCAGAAAGAAAGTTTAATTAGTTTTGTCCAATCTACCATACAACCTATTGCTGATGATTTGGCTCATACTTACAATCAATATTTTGGTTTGGAGAATGAGAAAATTGTAGCAAGTTTTGAGCATCTGCCAGTAATGCAGCATACTGAAGATAAAAAAGCAGAAAAAGTTTTAAAAATTTCTACTGCTTTCCAAAGATTAATTGCTGGTGGATTAAGTACGGAAGAAGCAACAAACTTTTTAGAATTACAAGGTGTAAAATTTAACAATGAATAAAGATCAAACAGACGAAAAAAAAATAAGAATTGAAAAAATACAAAGTCTTAAAAACGACAGAATCAAAGTCATGCAAAAAGACGAAGTAGTAAAAAAATAAAGCTATGTTAGAAATACCAATATTTGAAACACTAAAAGAAAAAATTGATTTTCTTGTAAAAAATAAAAGCACTTTAGTAGCACAAAAAATGAACGCTATAAAACACGCAGATGTTTTTGTAGGAGTAGATGAATTATCTGGTGCAACTAACAAAGCAGAAGCAAATAGTGACTTATCGGATAAAGAAAGTTTTACGGTAAAAGCAATTATAAATACAACTAATGTAATGGACAGTCATGGTGACGTTCACATGAAAGGTATTTGGAAAAAGTCACTAAAAGAAAACAAAAGAATAATGCACATCCAAGAACATGAAAGCACAAAGTTTTCATCGATTATTGCTGATGGTGTAGATTTAAAAGCATATACTCAAGCGTTTAGCTGGAAAGAATTAGGTTACGACCAAAAAGGATTAACAGAGGCATTGGTGTTTGAAAGTAATGTAAAGAAATCTCGAAATGCTTATATGCATGACCAATACGCAAAAGGATATGTAAATAACCATAGCGTTGGTATGCGATACGTCAAAATGGCTTTGGCTGTAAACGATGATAGCTACGAAGAAGAAAACGCTACATGGGAAAAATATATAGGCGAGGTTGTAAATCGTGAAGATGCAGAGAAACAAGGGTACTTTTGGGCAGTACAAGAAGCGAAAGCTATTGAGGGTTCGGCAGTACCTTTGGGTTCTAATTCTATTACACCAACATTATCTATGAAGCGTGAGCCATCTGATGATACTCACATCGTAGCCGAGAAATCACTACAAGACAAAAAAAATTATTTTATTAATCTCTAAATCATTACAAATGAATTGGAAACAATTTTTAACAGAAAAAAACATTACCGAAACTGAATTTGCTGAAAAGACAGTAGAGGAAATGGCATCTTTGAGAGGCGAGTACGAAGATTCTCGTATCAAAGAATTGAAAAACGAAATGGAAAAAGCTGCAACAAAAGAAGATGTTGATGCTTTAACTGTAAAATTTGATGCTTTTTTAGATAGTGCTAAAGAAGTGAATGACGAAACAATCAAATCACTAAAAGATTCCTTGAAAGCACAAGGAGAAGAATTGACAAAAATGAAAGAAAACAAGAACAACGTTGTAATGTCAATTGCAGATTCTATTGAAAAGCAATTGCGTGAAACTATCAAAGCGAACAAAAGTGACTTTGAAAAGTTAAAAACTGAAAAAGGTGCAACAATGTCAATGACATTAAAGGCTGCTGGTACGATTTTAACATCAACTAACTTAACGCCAGTTGGAAACAGAATTGCACGAACTGAAACAGACCCAAATACAATTGGATTTGTACGTAGAAATCCTTTTATGCTTGACTTAGTATCTGTGGGTAACACAAATGCAAAAGTATGCTATTGGGTAGAAATGGTAAACGAAGATGGAACTGTTGCAATGACAGCAGAGGGTTCTGCAAAAGCACAAGTTGATTATGATTACGTTGAAGCATCTGCTCAAGTAAGAAAAGCAACTGCTTACATGAAAGCATCTAAAGAAATGTTAGACGACGTTGATAATTTCGTGTCTGACATGAGAGATGATTTAGTTGAGCGTATTAGATTATTTGTTGACAACCAAATCTTAGTTGGAGATGGTACTGGTGAAAACTTAACTGGAATTGCTGCAAACGCAACACCATTTGCTGCTGGAGCATTAGCCGCCTCTGTTGACGATGCTCAAGAAACTGATTGCTTACGTGCTGCAATTGCACAAGTTGTAAGAAATGAATTTTATCCAACTGCGTGTGTAGTACACCCAGATGTAATGGCTACAATGGATTTAACAAAAGCGACTGATGGTCAATACATTATCCCTCCTTTTAAATCTGCCGATGGCTTGGTTATTTCTGGAGTGCCAATTGTATCTAACACAAATGTTGGTGCTGATGCTTTTTACGTTGGAGATTTCACAAAGTACAAAGTAAAAGTAAGAGAGGATATTGACATCCAATTTGGTTATGAAAATGACGATTGGACTAAAAACCTCATTACTCCACTTGCTGAAATGAGATTGGTTGGGTATATTCCAGCTAACCACTATGGTGCAATTGTGGATGGTACGTTTACTGCGGCAAAAGCAGCGTTGGAAACACCGTAATTATTAATATTAAACCCTTAAATAGATAAATTATGAGTACCAAAAAGAAAAGAGTTAGTAAGTACAAGGAAACAAACACAGTAGTTGTAAAAGACCACAATGGTGTTGAGCATCGTGTTTGGAAAGGTGAAGCGGACATTATTAAAAAGCATTTTGATAAATTAGCAAAAGCTAAAAAAGGTGCAGCGAAAAAAACGACTGAAAAATAAGATACAATGATAATTAATACCTCATATTTTCAACAAGGAGAATTGTATATACCAAATACAAAAAACATCGATGCAAGTAGTGTTGGTGGGGTAAGCAATTCTGCTAAAGCGAAAGTTCAGATAGTAATTGATAGGTACGAGCGAGATTTAATGATTAATGCTTTAGGCGTTACTCTATACGATCAACTTGTGACTTTACTTGACGAAAATGCGTTGGAAGAACCAGCCAATTCCAAATGGAATTTTTTGGTAGAGGGAGAAAATTATACAAAGGATGGCAAGACTTTGCGTTGGGATGGACTGCGAGGTTACAAGCAACAAAGTCTTGTCGCATCTTATGTTTTTTGTGAATATATGCGTGAAAACGACATGATATACACAACAGTCGGAACAGTTCGTGGCACAGCAAAAAACGCTACAAGTGTTACTGCAACACCAAAATATGTTGATATTTGGAATAGGTTTGTGTTAGCTTATCAAGGAAAAAGATACGCTATGGAAACGCAACCAAAAATTATTAGAAGTCCATCTGGTGAAATAGGTTATTCATTTTACAAAGAGGACAATGTAATTCGTTCTTTATACCAATATCTTACTGACAAAAATGAAGCAGATGCAACAGCATTTCCAGATTTTGAGTTTAAATTTTATGAACGCAAAAATAGTTTGGGAATATGATTGTTGTTGAGGAACGCATATCAGACATGGTAAAATTAATGCCAGAAATTACGATAAATGAAGATTATTGTTCAAAGCCTAAATTTCATTGGGGTGACAGAAAAGAATTGACAAAATATCTAACACTAAATGAAGATAATTCATATCCATTGATCTGGTTGTTGTTAGGTATAGACAAATACACCGATAGAGGTATAAGAGTCGAAAGAGAATGTCAATTTATTATTTGCACAAGGGAAAGTGATAAGGCTTTGTTAAATAATCAGAGGTACGAAAAATCGTACAAGTTGGTATTAAATCCATTACTGGAATTATTTGTTGAAGGATTACGAAATTCATCAATTAGCAGATTAACAAGTGAAGATTGGGAAGTCGAAAGACGACCAGATTACACAGATAGTTACTACAAAGGAGATAATGACAATTACACTATCGATATGTGGGATGCTATAAAGTTAGTGGTGAATGTCGAATTTAATAATAACTGTTTAAAAACACCAAAATCATGGCAGACGACATAAAAAATATTGATGTAAAAGTCGAAAAAACCGTAAGTCTTAAAAGAAAAAAGACAACCAAAAAAAAGACTGTTAAAAAAGTAAAGGACACGAGAAAAGAGTTTACTCTTAATCAACCTTTGCGTTTTGGCTCAAAAAAAGATGGTAGTCCAAAAAAGGTTTACAAAAAAGGCGATAAAATCAAGTTGGATGCCAAAAAAGAAAAATTATACAAATCATTAAACTTAATTTAAAATGACTGCACAAGAGTTATCAAATTTAGGAGTTTGTGGTGCTGGTGAATCATTAGGATTCAACACAGACAAAGGTTGTGCTGACATAATCAAAGCTGCTCAAGCAGTATGGTTAATCAGTCCAAACGTGACCATCGCAGAAACTCAAGAAATATCTTTGACTTACATTCAATCTCTACAAAAATCTGGAGATTTGATTGTTGTTAAAGGTATAAACACTTTTGAAGAAAACGGAAGCGATGACGCTTTTGAAACTTTAGAAGATGACACAAAAATATTGACCAATAAAGGTAAATACAACTTTATGGCAACTTTTACGCATGGAATGTATTTTCACCAAGCGTTAGGTTCTATTGAGGGATTTGGAAATTGGAGAACAATATATGTTGACAACGAGGGAAGTATTTTACTTACTCAATTAGACAATGGAGGTCTTAAAGGTTTCCGTACTGGTCAAATCACTCGTAAAAAGTTAATGTTCCCATCGAACACTACATCTTTAAAAGAGGGATTAGAATGGCAATTACTTGACCGTTACGAGTTAGATGACAACTATGTATTATGGCAACAAGAAAATCTTGGATTTGATGCAAGACAAGTTGAGCCTATTACACAAGTTGAATTAACTTACGTAAACGCTCCAGCAGATACTGACACTACACTTACTGTAAAAGCAGTAGTTCGTAGAGGTCGTAAAGATGCTGTGCAAGGACTAACATTTAGTCAATTCTTGTTTACTGTTGATGGTGCTACAAGCAATCCAACTGCTGACGATTCAGAAGCAACTGGTGCTGGTATCTATGTTCTTACCATTTCCGCAATAGCGGCTGGTGAGGCTGTAAAACTGTCGTTATACGACAACAGTAGCAACTATGAAGTTATCGAAATAGTAGGCGATGGACTGTACAAGTCTAATACTGCCTCTGCAACGGTAGTTTAATAGGCAAATGAGGGTTAAACCTATTAAAATTATGCCCTTGTGTTAGTTTGCAAGGGCATTTTTATATTATGAGCTGGAAAGTAGGAGAAAAATACATAAAAGAATTAAACCAGATTAAAACTGATTTATCAGTATTTGCAAAAAAGTCTGTAAATACAAATCAAATGCAAATTGTTTTATACTACCAAACCAACCAAATAGGCATGGGTTTAATGCGTAGTACTTTTTCTGGTAAACTTATAATGACAAGAGGAGGTGGCTATAAAGGTCGATATTCACCCACTACGCAAGAATACGCAGAATATGACAATCCATTAATGAGTAAAATTGCTGGTGATCCATATAATTTTGTTTGGACTGGTTCGTTTTTTGAAAAAATGCGAGTACATTTTATAAATAATAAATCAGATAGCAAATACGAAGTTATTTCAACTGATAATAAAGCAAAAGCTAATGGTTTATTTGAAGTACAGTACGGAGATATATTTACTTTTGGAGATGATATTGCAAAAGACGTAGAAAAACTTTATATTGCACCAGATTTCAATAAAGAATTTGAAAAACGATTAAGTGCCATAGTCTAACTTTCAAGGAAGCCTCACAGACAAACCACTCTCAATTCTTCACCGAGAGTAATCGTAAAATTCACAATACAACGCTATGGCTATTTTTAATACATATAAAAGTCTTGATGACATTACTGTAAAAGTATTTTACGACATTTTAAGAAGTCGTAATTACTATTTGATGTATAGATATGTTTTTATGCGTAAAATCGCTAAAATAGTGCCAAAATTAACTCAAATAGGATATAATAGGTTTCAAAACATCTACGGAATCTATTGTGACAAAATTGGTGACAATAAAAGTGCTAATTATTTTGCGTTAATGAATGAAGTTAGTCATTTGCACATGAGATTTAGTATTGTAAAACAAATAGTAACAAGGTTAAACGAGGTAAATAAGCATTTTCTTGGAAAAGAGTTACAAAGATGGAATTTTATTTTTAATGTAAAGGAAAGTGTAAAAAAACAAAAAGAACAGTTAGTTCGTCAATTAAAAGCATCGATGAATAAGCTACAAAGAAAAAATAGTGAATTACAAACTATTTTAGATAAGCAAGAAACAAAAAGCAAGTCTGTTTATACAGAAAAAATAAATTTAGAACAAATTATAGGTGTTACAATAAATCTGGAAAAAATAACTATGAGTGAATGGTTAGAATTGAATGACATTGCAAAAGAAATTGTAAGACAAAAAAATAAAGCAGTAAAAAATGGCTAATCCTATCGAAATAATCAAACAATCAGAAGCAGCGATTGATAAATTAAATGCAAAATTATTGCAAATGGATCAAGCACTTGAAAGAATATCGCAAAGTGCTGCAAAAATTCCAAAAAATCTTACTGGTGGTAAAAGTGCAAATTCTTCTCAACAAAAAGAAATTAATAATTTGTTAAAGGAGAGACAAAAAATTCAAAAGTTAATTGACGAGGGTAATAAAAAATCTGCACAAATAGAAGTTGATAGGGAAAAAACTGCACAAAAAATAGCAAAGGCAGAAAAAAAACGAATAAACGAAAGATTAAAACAACAAAAATTAGAATCTGATAGTAGAAAATCACTTGCTGCACAAAAGAAATCTTCCATTGCTGCAAACATAAAAGAAACTCAAACAATACAATCAAATAGAGAGGCTTTAGAACGTCAAAAAAGGACTATGATTGCTTTTAATAGACCTTACAATGTATTAATTCGTAATCATAAGAAGGCAAAACAAGCTGTACAAGATGCTACTGTAAAGTTTGGTAAAAATAGTCAACAAGTTAAACAAGCTACCAAAGTTTATAAAAAATATCAAAAACAATTAAATACTGTAAATAAAGCCACTCAAAATTTTGCAAATAAAGGTTTACGAGGTGTTATCGGTAGTTTTAAAAGTTTTATAGGTGCATTTGGTGTTACTGGTGGTGCAATAATGTTAGCTAATTTTATTAAAAGTGTATTTGATACTATAAAAGCATTAGACAGATTAGAATTTACATTAAAAGCAGTAAGTAAGACAGAGGGAGATATTGCACGTTCTACTGCTTTTTTAACAAGATTATCATTGCAATTTGGTGCAGAATTAATTTCTACTACGGATAGATATGTAAAATTTTCAGTAGCATCAAGAAATGCTGGATTGTCTGCTAAAGAAACCGAAAAAATATTTGAAACTGTAACAAAAGCAAGTGCAGTATTAGGTTTAAAAACTGATGAACTTACTGGAATTTATTTGGCATTAGAACAAATGTTATCAAAAGGTAAGGTTACAACAGAGGAATTACGACGACAGTTAGGTGAAAGACTGCCTGGTGCATTTGATCTGGCTGCAAAAGCATTAGGAAAAACGACAGCAGAATTAGATAAAATGTTAAGAGATGGCGAAGTTTTAGCAAGTGATTTGTTGCCAAAATTAAGAGTAGAAATAGATAAAGCATTTGGTTTAGAAAATTTAGATTCAGTTAATACTTTACAAACAGCTACTACAAAACTAACTACCTCATTTCAATTATTTATTGATGCATTAAATAAAACAACAATGGTTGGTAAAGCAGCACAAGTTGCTTTAGAAATTTTAGGTTTTACAATAATGCAAATTACAAATGGTATTTTAGGTATAGAAAAAGTTGCTGAAAACAAAAGATTTGCTGAATATTATAAAACATTAGAGGATAATATAAATAAAGTTAATGATGCAACTAAAATACAAGAGTTTCTTACAAATAATCGTATAAAATTAATGAACAAAATTTTAACTTTAGAAAATAAATTATCAATAGAACAAAATAAGCTAAGTGCAAGTGAAAAAGATAGAATTAGGGAAAAAATAGGCATTTTAATGGGTGAATTACAAGCTGGTGATGCTGCAATAAAACTTATAGAGGGTAAAACAAAAGCAGAAACAAAACAAAAGAAAGAATTAATAAATAAAATTGAAATAATGAAAATTGACAATAAAATATCAAAAGATCGTGTCAATTTAGAAGATATGCAAAAAATGTCATTAAAAGAATTAAGGACTTTATATACAGATTTACAAAAACCTCTCGAGGGTACAGTTGGTTATTACAGAGATTTAATTAAAGCAAATTTAGACCAAATTGAATTACTTGATGACCAAACAGAAATTAAAAAACTACAAGATACAAATGTAGAATTGCAAAAAAAATTAGATTTGTTATTAAATGTTACAGAAGAAACCAAAAAAGGTAAAGAAGCAGAGTTACAAGCAGCAGTAGGTTCAATAGCATATTATCAAGAACAAATTTCTTTATTAGAGGAAACAAGAAATAAACTATCTCTTACTGCTGATGAATACATGAGAATAGGTTTAGAAATAGATAAATTTCGAGAAAAAATAGATGAAATCGTTAATTATATCGATGCTACCGATATTTTAAATGATTTATTAGATGCACAAGAATTAGAGCAAACTGATAAAGAACTAAAAGAATTATTTGACAATACAATTAAAAAAGGCATACAAGGTTTAAGTGAGTTAACTCGTGAAAGCACCGAAGATTTAAATGCAGAAATGTTAAGATTATATGGCGAAGATTATCAAGCATATTTAAAATTTGCTAAAATGAAAACCGATGCACATAAAGACGAACAAAAAGAAATATTTGATTTATCGCAACAACTATTTAATGAATTGACTGCTTTGGGTAGTGCAAGATTTGACAGAAATATTCAAGAAATTGATGACGAAATAAATCGGAACAAAGATAAATATTCACAAATATTAGATAATGAAAATTTAACTGAAGAACAAAGAAGTCAAATAGAGGCTGAACGTAACAGAAAAGAACGAGAATTAGAAAAAAAGAAAAGAGAGGAACAAAGAAAAAAAGCACAATTTGAAAAACAAACTGCTATTGCACAAACAATTATAAATACTGCACAAGCAATATCAAAAACCTTAACTGAAAGACCATTACCTGGTGGTGCACCATTTGTAGCTTTAACAGCAGCGATTGGTTTAGCACAATTAGGTACTATAATATCTACTCCAATACCACAATACGAGAAAGGTAAAGGTGATTATGACAACTATGAGGGTATGGCAGTATGGGGAGAAAAACGTAGGGAGGTTAAAATTAGCAAAGATGGAACTTTAGAGTTAAGTCCAAAGAAAATTGATAACCACATGACATATGTAAAAAAGGATGACGTAATTCATCCAGATGCAAATAAGTTCTTATCAACGCTAAATCAAGATAGCTATGATGAACAAACTTATAATTATGTGCAATCTTCTACTGTTGATTCGTCTGTTCTTGGTAATTTTATG
>Ga0070747_1001233_pt1 | contig 12567 bp, 4 predicted proteins | sample VirMetDEL_Mar_31_FD_77321 | JGI IMG/M metagenome (GOLD analysis project Ga0070747, IMG submission 77321) | Aqueous microbial communities from the Delaware River and Bay under freshwater to marine salinity gradient to study organic matter... | ecosystem: Environmental > Aquatic > Marine > Coastal ...
GGTTGGAACTGGTAGCGTCAAAATGCGGGTCGGAACAGCTACTGGTGGAACTAATGTAATGGCTGATAAGACCTTAACCACTGGTGCAAGGACGGTTAATTTTACAGCAAGTTCCACTTCCAGCTTTATAGGTTTTTATCATACTACTGGGGCTACTCATACTATAGACACTGTTGTTTGTAAGCTTACGGAAACAAAAGCAATATTCTTAAAACGTTTTGAATTTTCAACAACCCAAGCATATGTGTTGGAATTTGGTCATTTATATTTCAGAATATATAAGGATGAAGGCCAAGTAATAGATTCTGTTAGTGCTGAACCTATAGAGGTAACTACCCCTTATACATCTACAGATATATTTGATTTAAAATTTTCACAAGATGCTGATACTTTATATATAGCCCATCCATCATATGCTCCTAGAAAAATTACACGAAGCTCACATACTTCTTGGTCTATCGCTCTTGTTAGTTTTACTGGTAGCAACTTTCCTTCCGATTATTGCGCTGGCTCTGCTGGTACTGGCTCCGATGGAAATAATAAAAACCCTACTGCGGTAACTTTCTTTCAGGAAAGATTATGGTGGGGTGGTTCCAATACCGATCCTCAAAAGATATGGGCTTCTCAAACTGGTGATTTTGAAAATATGGATCAGGGTACTGCTCTGGACAATGAAGGTCTTGAGTATGTATTTGCAGCAAACGATGTAAACGTAATTAAATGGCTTAAATCTTCTGACTCAATGCTCATTGGTACAGTTGGATCTGAGTTTAGACTTCACGCAAATGGTGCTGCTGTTACACCTGCTAATGTAATTATCTCTAGGGAAACGAATCATGGTAGTAACAATGTCGATCCTGTTATTGTTGGTCGTGCTGTGTTGTTCGCACAAAGGACAGGGAGGAAAGTAAGGCAACTTATATTTGATTTAAACGTTGATGGTTTTGTGGCTCCAGACTTAACTATAGTTGCGGAAGACATAACTAGTAGTGGTGATACTACGTCTGATGGAATTATAGACATGGATTACCAACAAGAGCTAGACACTATTGTTTGGACTGTCTTAGATTCTGGTTCTATAGCTGCAATGACTTATGATAGAGACCAACAGGTTATAGCTTGGCATAAACACACTACTGAAGGTCTGTTTGAAAGTATTGCTGTAATTCCTGATCCACCTAACGAAGAAGATTTAGTTTGGGTTGTTGCTAATAGAAGTATAGGCGGTATACAACGAAGATACATTGAGTATTTAGACAGAGATATTTTTACAGATTCAGGTTTGTCTTTTGCTACAGCTAATCCAGAACTACTGACTAACGGTACGTTTGATTCTGATATAGCTAGTTGGACAGATAAGTCTGTTAGCTTAGGAAGTATTGCTTGGAATACAAGTGGCAAGATGAATTTAATTTCTACTACCAGTTCTAGCTATGGATGGGCAGAGCAGTCAATCACTACAGTAGTGGATAGTGATTATGTTATAACTTTAACTGTCAAAGAAAACCCTATAGTCTGTAGAGTAGGAACTGCTACAGGAGGAACTCAGATTATAAATGATTTAGTTTTACCTGCAGGGGAACGTTTTATAAGATTTAAAGCTTCTACTACTACAACTTATATAGGGTTTTATCATACAGCTAATGGTACTTCCACTATAGACACTGTATCAGCTAAACTAGGACAAACTAGCTTATCAGGGCTTAACCACCTTGAAGGCAAGACAGTTAAGATAACTGGTAACAATAGCAGGGTTTTAGAGGACAAAGTAGTTACTGCTGGTGCTGTTACTGCAAGTGAAGCTATTACTAGTGGTACTGTAGGACTAGGTTACTCTGGTACGGTTAAATTATTATTACCTGAATTTGCTTTATCTGATGGTAAAATAGTAGGAAGACAACGTTCTGTTAATAGGGTTGTAGCTCAACTACATGATACAAATGCTCTGATTATAAATGGTCACGCTTTAACATTTAGAAAAGGTTCTGACTTAGCTCAAGAACCTCCTCCAGATTTTACTGGTGTTAAAGATATCACTTCATTAGGTTATTCTGATAATGAAGTAGAAACAGAGATAATACAAAGCGATCCTGTTAAAATGACATTATTATCTGTTACTCAGGAGTTAAACGTTGGGGATTAAAAGAGAGCTGGTTCCTTATGAGAGTTGGCACTTAGAAGCATTGATGGAGTATTTAAGGCCATTAGAAGAAAGCGTATACAAGAAGATAAATAAAGATTACAGAGAATGGCATAAGATGATAATGGCTGATACGCCTGAACCTGTAACAATATTAGTTGATGGAAAACCAATACTTGTAGCAGGAGTATCTATGTTATGGGCAGGTGTAGGAGAGAGCTGGATAATTGGATCTCATTACTTTAGACCTAATTATATATTCATTACAAAACAATGTATTAAATACATGAACTATTTTATAAAGAAATATAAGCTTAGGAGGTTGCAAGCTATAACTACAGTTGGCAATCCTGAATTAGTTAAGTTTGCTGAGTTTTTAAACTTTCAGTATGAAGGTGAGCTGAGGAGTTATGGCATGGATGGTTCTAACCAGTATATGTTTTCGAGGGTAATATAATGGCTGATCCAACAATGATGGCTATTAGTGCTGGTATGCAGGTTGCTGGTGGTGTAGGTGGAATGAAAGCTGGCAAAGCTTCTGCTAAGTCTGCTGCTCAAGCTGCTGCTTTTAACAACCAAGTTACCGGACAAAACAATGAATTGTTAGCTTACCAAGATCAAATAGCTATAGCTCAATTAGGCAGACAAGCTCAGCTACAAATGGCTGTAGGTAAAGGCCAAATAGATGGCTTAAAAGAGCAGTATAGAAGACAAGCTGTAGATAATGAGCTACAGATTGATTTTGCTAAGTTTTACGGTAGGGCTGGTATTGGTACGGCTACAGCACAAGCTGGTGCATCAGGTGTTTCTGTTAGTGATGGTAGTCCATTAATGGTAAGATTGGTACAAGAATCAATGCTAAGTAAGCAAGTGAGTGGGCTAGAGCTAAGAGGGCAACTCTTAGAGAGTGATATGCGTGGTCAAATAGCTAATGCTAAATTTAACCAAGCTGTAGGACTACAAAACCTAACCTCTGAAGCTGCAATGCAAAGGACTAAAACACAAATAGCTATGCACAATAACACGATTGACGCTATGAGAAACACTATGCAAGGCCAAGCTGCTGCTGCTAAAGCTAAAGCTGCAGGAAGAGCAGCTCTAATAAAAGGTATTGGTGGCGCAGCTAGTACAATCGCTCCAGCTTTTGCTGGTGGGATTGATGGTTCTCAATTTACAAACCAAGCAGGGTCCGTGGGATCTATTCCCTCTGGAATGGGTTTGCCAGCAGGAGGTGGCGGCGGGGGGCAAAGATTTGGTGTCGGTGGTGGTAACGTAGGAACAGTCGGATTCGGTTAGAAACAGTCGGTTTTTAAAGGATAAACAATGGCATCTATACAAGAAATAGTAGCAAGAAGATCATCTGTAACTTCATTACCACAGGCATCGCCTAACCCTAATAGGGGTGTAGGTATAACGTCTGATGCTGGTAGTGGTGGGTTTAGACAGTTAGGTCAGGTTAGAGGTATTCCTTTGAATACCGCTACTGGTTTTGGTGAAGCTGGAATGATCGACGCTAACAGTGTTGGTGCAATAGGCCAAACTATAGGACAAATAGCTACTGCTGTAGACGAACTAAATGAAGCTAGTGAAAAGGCTAGACTAATAAGTGCTGGTAAACTAGCAGATAAAAAAATAGCAGAATGGAACTCTATATCAGATGAAGCTCAAAGAGAAGAATTTAGAGTTAAACAAGTAGCCCCAGCTTTAGAGAGAATAAGTTCAGAGAGAAAGAATTTAACTCCCATAGCTAATAATTCTAGGAACGCTCGTGTTTCTGAGATGGGTATATTAGGTAATGTACGTAAAGCTAAAAGTGCAGAATCTACTAGTTATATTGAAAAGTTTAAATTAGGAGATCTAGTTAGAGAGTCAAAAAACATTGATGAATTTACGGAAAATAGTCAAAGATATATGGCCCACGTTTATAGTATGCTAGACAGTAACCTATTGACTACAACTCAAGCCACAAATCTTATAAACACTTCTAGGGCATTGATTGATAACGAGCAAACTAACCAAGTTGTGCTGGCATATTCTCAAGGCGTTCAGGGCATGGGAATAAACGAATTAATAGAAGTCAATGAAACGCTACGCAGGTCAGATGTAGCTTTTCCCAGCAACCACCGTCTTAGTCCTTTAGAAAAACTATTAGAAAAAACTTCAGCACATAGTAAACAAATAATAACAAAAGTCTTTAAAGCTAAGCTTGAGAATCTAAAAGCTACCAATGATTACAAAGGTGAGCTAGAAGATAAAGCCTATAGAGAAGCCTTGGTTGATATCTTTCCAAACCTAGACAATGCACTATCTAATATAGTTCTAACAGCCCCATCTCAAAGAGTTGTTAAACAACAGGCAGAAGCTGCTATTAGGGAGGTAAGGGAAAAAGTTGGTAAAAACAGTCCCAAAATTAGTGAGAGATTAGATAAACTCGTAGATAGAACAACGAGGAGATATATAGACCTCAAAAAGACTGAAGAGACGGATTTATTGGAGAGTATACCCACCCTGTTATTTCAAAAAACTGTGGGGGGAGAGAGTGACTTTAAAGACGCTCTAGGATTAGCTACAGATCTTAGTCCAGAAAATATTAAGAAGATTATAAAAGCGGATGATAATTTTAGTGCAGCATTTAATGATATAAAAGAGAAAAATTCTAGCTTACCAGTAGACTCAATTTTATTTAAGATAGCTAAAGCGGCATTAACGGGAGGTAGCATAACCAAAGCAGTAATGGATAAATCTACTGCCGTTATGAAAAAAATGACTAAAAATGCAATTGATGATGCTGATCGTGAGACTGAACAACTTAGAATATCAGATTCCCAACAAAAGAAAATAAAGGCAAAAAATGCCCAAGAGATTTATGAAGCGGCTTCAAATGCAAAAGGTGCAGAACATTTAGAGAGAAAACTAGAAGCTTGGAGACAACAAAAAAAGGTAAAAGAAGCTGATCCTAAAAATATAGAAAAAGAGAGAAAAGCTCAACTTAGAGAGAATTTCAAAGACTTATCTGATAAGGTCGTTGTTGCAAATGTATCGCAAGGGGTTATAGAACATATAAAGCCAGAAGTGCTTCGTAATACAAAAGCTGTAAGCAAAGCAAGTTCTGCTCCCGAAAATACTATTAATGCACTTACTGAAGAGGGCATAAAGCATCTCAGAGACTTACAAGAGATTGGGGGCATAACAGCTCAAAAGGCATTTTTTAAGGAAATCCAACAAGGAATTAATAAATTAAACAAAGGATATAAGACATTAGAGAAACAAGAAAAAACGACACAGGGTATCTCAAAAGAAATTCTAGATCCAAACCGAAAGACTATTGATGAAGACAGCACTCCAGAAGGTTTCGACCCAATGGAGAAAATATCTGATGCTGACCCAATCACTGAGTCAGATAGACCATTAGCGAATATTTTAGGACTAGAACTAAGTGGGAAAAACTATAAAAACTTAGGAGAGTTCAGGAAAAAACACCCTGAAGAATATACAGTATTAGAACAACTAACTAGAAGCAGAGCTTTAGATTCTGCGTTGACAAACTTTAATAAAGAAGAAGAAAAGGAAAGAGGGGAACTGCTTTATGATTTTAGCAGTAGCAAGGTTTTACAGGAGTTAGGACAGCGTAGTCAAGTTCAGGGGGCAAAAAAGGCACAAATTGAGTACATCAAGGAAAATATAGTTGAGTGGGCAGAGAAAATTAAATATATTCCTAATCTATCAGCAATGGGCCAAGCAATTAAAGAGATCGCCACTAAGACAGGAAGTGTACTTCATAAAGGAGTAGAAGAATTAGTGGAATCGCTAGATTTTCTTTTTAAAGGAACACCTGATTCAGAGGCAGGGGAATTTTCATCTAGCTCTGGCAAAGGTAACTTTGACTTTACCCCACTCACTAAGGATGCAGCAGGTAATCCTTTAACTGGTGCTACTTCTACGCAAGTAGAGATGGACATAGAAAAGACTAGTGGAAAAGCTGATGTAGGCGATGCTCGTATAAAACCTCTGAGTGACATAGAGTTTAAGGCTAAGGAAGCAGTTATGCCACTAGGTATTAAAGGTGGTAGTAAGAGTTTTAAAAAGAAGAAAGTAAACGCTGGTATGGCTGGTGAGCTATCTAGCCCTACTGCTACCACACCAACTCAATTAGTTGATAAACCTGTAAAAAAATTCGATCTATCTAAAATGACTGCAAAAGTGCCTACCCCACAAGAGCATGAGTCTCCAGAATATGTAAAGTATATAGGGCGTAAAAATTTTAGGGACTTTGTTAAAAAAGGTGCAATCAAAAGAATAACTGGTCAAGTAGGTGACGAGGAAGTTGTATTTAACGTGTCCACTACTAAAGACCTTAGTTATTACAATAATCCTATAAACATATCCACAACTAAAAAAAATAATACTCGCTTGGATGATAAATGGGAGAACCTCGATATCGACAAGGGAAGCATTGAAGCTTTTGTGGACGCAAATGGTCAGTTAGTTCCTAAATTTAAAACATTTGAAGCAGGAGCTAAGGCTGGATTAAGCAGTTTGTTTGGGTTAGGAGGTAGGAATCATCCTAAAACCAAAGAGTATGTAAGAGCCTACAACGAAAGTGACGGAGAAATTAGAATTGACAAATTATTTGTTACACATTTAGGAACTAAGAAAGGTGGAGCCCGAAAGCCATACCCTTATATGAAAGAGAGTGGGGGCTTTAAGAGCGTAACTACAGATAAGGATAATCTAATCACTATAAATCTCAAGGCATTGGCAGGTGAAAAAGAAAAACCCGAGCAAGAACTTGCATTTAAAAAAGTTGCTGACTTTATAGCTAGCGTACATCAAGCTGAAAACTCTCCATGGGCAATAGGCAAACCTAACTATGTTGCAGACAGTAGTAAGCGCAGAAAAACTAAACTTTATCAGGAGATACTCAAAGGAGTCAAAAGTCAAATGGAGGCAAGAGCTAAACAGATACTTACAAGAGTAAAGGAAATCAATTTAGAAAATCTTACAGGTAAAAAAACAACATTATATGAAGCCATAAAAGATGGGTCCAATAAAGAGAAACAAGAAGCTATAAGAAAAGGTCTTGAACGTATTAAGAAAAAAAAGGATAAAAAATAATGGCTGAAAGAACTGACACAGAAGAACCCTATTTTCTTGATGATATATTTGCAGACGTAGAGTTAGACCCAGAGGAAAAAGAGCAAGTTGTTGGCGGTAGATTAGCTGGTGAAAGAGACTCTGATTCTTTTCTAAGTGTCTCTGATAGTGCGGATTCCATTAAAGTTGGAGATTATTTAAATAAAGAGGAAAACGATTTCCTTTCGGGTACTATCTTTGAATCAGATCAAGATGACAAATTGAAGGCAATATCGAGAGAGGCTGCAAACGAATTGTCTGTTGAAGAACTTGAAGCTAAAGAAGGCTCTAGTTTTTTAGAGGAAACCGCTAGTGGAACGGCTGATTTCTTATTGGGTGGCATAACTGGCATAGGCGTTGCTGCTGCTGAAGTTGTTGAGGCGGTTGATTCTGTAGCATCTGCTTTAGGTGTGCCTGATTTAATAGGGTTTGATGAATGGCGAGATTCTGCTAAATACTGGGTAAAGAATAACAGGTTCACAGAAGGTACAGCCGGTAAAATTGGTCAAGGTATTGGTCAATTTATGACAGGATTTTTTCCTATATTTAGAGCTATTAAAGGTATTTCTTATTTAAACAGTACAACTAGGAAAGTTGTAGCTGCCGATGCTCTAACTTCTGGGCTAGTGTTTAACCCAAAAGACCCTAATACCTTTAATATGGTTCAGCACATTGATACGCTAAAACCATTAGATGATGCCACTGGTAATGCTGTAACCAAAATGTTAGCTACTGACCCTAAAGACCCAGAGCTATATAATCGCTTTAGGAATGCTGCTGCTGGTGTATTAGAGGGTGCAGCAATAGACAAAATATTTGGGTTATTAAAGATAGCATCATTACAAATGAGAACTATTGCTCAGGATAAACTAGGAATGTTTAGGGAGCCTTATGATACTGCTAAAGATTTTGTAGGCCCACGTTTCCCAGAAGAAACCTTAGAGGCTCTTGAAGAGAATAGAGTTTCAATAGAAGCACTAAATGAAAATTATAATAACTTACCAGACAACGAAAGTAGAACTGCTACTTTAAAAGGGATTGCTTCTCTACGGGTTCAAAAAGCTAGATTAGAAGGAGATTTAAGTACAAACAAACCTTATGTTGAGGAAAGTGCTTATGACTTCAATGAGAGCCAACTTTCTAGGGACAGTCAGGAGCAAATTAGAATTCTTGAAAAAGACCAAGCCGAGCTAGATGCAAGATTGAAAGTGGAGTTAGGTGAGGAATATGCTGGTCAAAGTGTTAATTTTAAAGATGACATAACGAAAGCTATTTATATAGTTACAGACTCCGCTAGATTAGAAAAATATGATAAAGAAGGAGTTGCCGATTTTGCAATCAATGTTAAATCTACTGCTTCTAAAGACCTAGATAATACTTTCAGATACCAAGATTTTTTAACAGACGAAGTTGGTATGAGTACGGAGGAAATATTTGAGATAGGAAAAAGAATAGATAGGGACTTAAAGAAGGGCAAAACTGTTGGTGATTTAAGATTATATAGGCTTGAGATACAAAAGGATATACTGAATGGTGATTTAAAATCCATAGAAGTTCAATTCAACCCAAAGATAAATCCTGAGAAAGCTAAAGCTGTTAATGTTCCTATAAGTCAAGCAGGTAAAGCTTTAGTAAAACCTATACTTGGCGAAGATTTTATAGAGGATTTAGTTGATGTTTCTTCACAGATTATAAAGGAAGGCCCACTATGGAAAGGGAATTTATTTAAAGATCTTAAAATAAAAACAGTAAAAGGTATAGAAAAAACAAATATAAAAGGGCAGCCTAAATACATATTTAAGGGTGAAGACGGGGTTCCTTTCCAGATAGAGTATGGAAGTCTTGAAAATCCCCAAGACTTAGACAATCTGTATACTTGGCTAAGGATGAAATTGGGTGACAAGGGAGTTAGTGATAGAGTTGCGTTGAGGGAAGAAGAAGCTAAGGCTGCTAAATTAATTGTCCCTGCACTAAGTTCTGGTGATCCTTTGGGATTTATGCTTGAAAGAGGTATTAGTGCAGAAACAGCAATATTATCAAGACTAATACACGGTACTTCTATAGAAAATTTGTATGCTTTATCTTTGAAAAGAACTGCTGGTGATAAGACTATAGAGACACAAAACAAATATTTACAAGCACTAGCTTATGTGTCTAATGCCCATATATGGCAAGCTACTATTGCTAGAAAGGCTTCACAAGCAACTAGAGCTTTTGGTCATGCTATAACAGGTGGAGCAACTCAAGAGCTACTAGAACAGATACTGAATGCAGCTAACTCAAGCTCGTTAGTTCCGTATAAAGGTGGTTTAGATAAGTTATCTGAAATGATAGCTAAAGTAGATTCGTTAGAAGGCGTTGAAGGCACGATTGAGGCTGTTATGAATAAATCTGGTGTTACCGATGTAATGATGGAGTATTACATGGGTGTTGGTTTACTGTCTGGAGTCTCAACGCAATTAGCTAACTTGATGGGTGGTCTAGGTGTGGCTACAGTAATGCAACCTATAGAAAAGATGACAGGTAAGTTTTGGGGTGGTCATTCTAAGTCAGAGGCCGTACACGAGCTTATAGACGGTTATGTTGGCTTATTTGGTGGAACTTGGAAAAATATGCAGCTAGCAGCTAAAACTGTATGGGAAGGTAAACCCCAAGGGTTTTCTGCTCAGAAAATGGAAATAAGACACCAAACTATTACAGGTGAAAGTGTCATTGAAGCTGGAGAAAATAGAGTATCAGCATTGAGATTTATGGGTAATTTAAACAGAGGTGGTACTAGGTTCCTTATAGCTGGAGATGACTTTGTAAGGACTTCTATCCATACTATGCAGGTTACTGCTGCTGCTAGAAAGCAAGCTAGGTCTGAAGGTTTAAGTGGTCAAGCTTTTAAGGAAAGGGCTACTTATTTACAAAAGTATTCAGAATCTTTAAATGACTATGATGCTATCAAACTAGAATCTACTCGCTTAGGTGATGAGGCTACTTTCACTCAGAAACTAGATGGACTTGCTGCTGCCTTGGGCGATCATGCGTATAAGTACCCACTAATTAGGTTGTTCACACCATTTGTAAAGGTTATGTACAACCTACCTAAATACTTTATAGAAAGAGATCCGCTCAGTCAGGGAATCAGGTATGGTGTTTCTAATATTAGGGGTAGTGAATTTGCTGCTAAGATAAATACAGATGTAAACGTTAGAAATAATTTTCTTGGTAAGATGTCAGCAGGCACAATGCTTCTAGGTGCTGGTACATATTTAGCAATGAACGGTGTTCTAACTGGATCAGCTAGAAAAGACTACGGGCAAGAAAAAAATAAGATGATGATAAATCATTTTTCTAATTCCATTAGATTTACAGACTCTGAAACGGGTAAGGTTGTAAGCATAGACTATAGTAGATTGGAACCGTATGCTAGTTTCTTCCAATACTCTGCCGATTTATTTGAGCTAGTATCTTCGTTGAATGATGATGGGGAAAATGCTGGTCAAATCATATCTCAAGCTGTCTGGGCTTTATCAGATAATGTAGTAAGTGATACATGGGTTCCCGGACTAACTGAATTTTTAACTGTAATATCTGGTCAAACCACAGAAAGAGCTGTAAAAGCTGCTTTAAAGAGAATGGTTTCAGGTTTTACACCAGCAATATCTAGGGAATTAGGCCGATCCCCTGACAGAGTTATTCCTGAGTCTAAAGGTGGAGCATTCGAGTTGTTTGATGATAAGATGGTTAAGTATGGCTCTACGGCTAAACAGCAGTCTTTTCAACAGTTATTAATGAGAATGTACTCCACGATTCCGGGATATAACGGGTACCCTAAATATGACAGATGGGGTAACATGATGATGCGGGGTGGGTCTGATCCTGTCGATGCACACCCGATAGAGATTATATTACCTTGGAACGTTAAGAGACAAAAATACGATAAAGTTGATGAATATATAGATGAAATAGAATTAGAAATAAGTGATCTAAAACCTGCCATTACTATAGCAGGGCTTGAAGGTGGTTCAGTTCCATTAAATCCAGCTCAGTTTGAGCAGTATCATTTGTTAGCAACTAAAGATTTGAGTGGGCTACCTAAAGGTAGGCTGTCTTACAAAGATATCATAGGGCTTAGAAAAGCTCCTAGTAGACTAAAGAGAATAATATCTGAGCAGATTAATGCTAAAGGTTTCAAGGAATTACAGGTATCTGGCTTTAGTAAAGACGATAATCAAAGAGAAATAATCAAGCAGTTGATATATGATGAGAGGGCTTTGGCTAGAGAGATTTTAGCAGAGATTAAAGGCAATGAAGGTCTAACAGATGAATCAAATAAACGTAGAGAAATAGCAAGAGAAAACCCAAATGAAATATTTAATTAGGAGTAGGTAATGACTTTAACATCAACGACTGTCAAAAACACTCATACTGGCGATGGGACTACAGTTGCGTTTAGCTATGGATTTAAGATCTTTAGTGAAACGGAAATAGCTGTATATGTCGCTGGTGTTCTACAAACGCTTACCACTCACTACACTTTAAGTGGCGTAGGTACGTCTACTGGAGGTAACGTAACCTTTGAAACTGGTGCTAAACCTGCCAGTTCAGCTAGTATAGTTTTTGTTAGAGTACCCGCCAGAACTCAGACAACTGACTATACTATTACAGGTACTATTGATCCTCAAACGGTAGAAGACGCTTTAGATAAAGCAACTATGTTGGTGCAAGATGTGGGTGATTCCGCAGACAACGCCTTTGGTTTTGCTAATACTGTAACCGATGCGGGTACTATTAAAGTATCTTTGGGTGCTTCTGCTAGAGCAAGTAAATTATTATCATTTGATGCTTCTGGTAATTTAGTAGCAACTCAAGAAATAGGAACAAATAAAGGTAATTGGGCAGCTTCTACGGTTTATGTTGCTAGAGATATAATTAAAGACACAGGTACAAATAACATTTTTCTATGTAACACAGCCCATACTTCAAGTGGCAGTCTACCTATAACGAGCAATGCTGATTCTGCTAAATGGGATTTATTAGTAGATGCCGCAAGTGCAACGACTAGTCAAACAGCAGCCGCCACCTCAGCTAGTGCAGCAGCAACATCAGCTACAGCAGCAGCGACTTCAGCTACGGCTAGTGCGTCGAGTGCCACAAGTAGTGCATCGAGTTCTACAAGTTCGGCGAGTTCTGCGACAAGTTCGGCAAGTTCTGCCACTTCATCGGCAAGTTCTGCCACGGCTAGTGCTGCATCAGCTAGTGATGCTTCAACTCACGCGACAAATGCAGCAGCTAATAGTGGTCCA
>Ga0070747_1001234_pt1 | contig 12565 bp, 20 predicted proteins | sample VirMetDEL_Mar_31_FD_77321 | JGI IMG/M metagenome (GOLD analysis project Ga0070747, IMG submission 77321) | Aqueous microbial communities from the Delaware River and Bay under freshwater to marine salinity gradient to study organic matter... | ecosystem: Environmental > Aquatic > Marine > Coastal...
ATGTATAGGGCGTTCGCTCGTTGGTGTTTATACCCCTATACCCCTATTTTTTCCCTGGTTTCCCGGTTTATCCCCTGGTTTTTCTTTTATATAGCAAAAAGAGCCCAGGCAAAGAGCGAAATCGCTAAACACATCAGCGCCAGGCATAGCTTAATAAAATCGTCGTCCTTTTCCATTACTATATTATTTTAATACTTGCTATTTATTAAATCCATTAACTCCCAACGTTTTGTAAATAGCTCCAGGGTCGTACCCCTGGAGATCGCTCCCCGCTTTGCTTTCTCTTGCTTTGCCTGGAGCTTTATCTCCTGGACCTCGCCCTCCAGGATCCGAACCCGATCGATAAAGGCGCTCATTTCTTACCAGCTTTAAACCCGTGGGCCTCGCGGCCGCTCTTTGCATTGTGGCACCGGTGGCATAAACTTTGCAAATTAATGGCCGCGTAAGGATCTCCCCCGTCCTTTATCCGTATTATATGATCGGTTACCTGGGCGGCGATAACCAAGCCGTCCGCCTGGCATTGTATACAAAGCGGGTGCCGCTCTTTATGTAGAGCCGCCACCTTACGCCAGCGGGATCCGTTGTAAAAATCATAATCGGAGCGCGTCCGCTGGAACGGTACGCGCTCCGGCCTCCAGGGCCTTTTTATTTTCTTTGGCTTATTAGGCATCAATATAAATATTTGACTCCCATACCGCCGCGAGGCCGTGGTGGGATCCTGGGCTCTTTACTTTATCATATCCGATCCGGGAGATTACGCCAGTTTTTGAGGCTTTAAGTATAACCGCACCCCAGGCCCTCGCCGAGGGTGGCGCCGGGATATCCGCCTGGAGGCGCACGTCCTCCGCCATAAATTCAAAGTTATATCGCGCATATTTTAAGACTTCATTATAGGCCAGGATCTCCCAGGCTGGGCCCGCGTTCTCGATAGCTCTTGCCATCGCCATCGCTTTTAATATCTCGCCATTAGCGCGCGGCGGGGACGATACTCCAGGAGCTCGCCCCCCGGGCTCGGTTAATGAGGCGCCAGCGGGCGGCGTTATTAATCTCTTTAATTCTTTCAAAAATTTAATCATAGTTATATATTTAAAATGGTGTCGGTTCCTGGGCGGCTTGCTGGTATTCCCCGGCGTTTACATATTTCGTTTTTTCCGGGATATATTGGATCGGGATCCGACCCATTGCCCCGTTTCTGTTTTTTTCCACAAAAAGGACCGCGTTCTCGTCCCCCTGGAGATCTAAAGTTTTGTGCCATAAATCGGGATATTTATCGACCGTAAAATTATAATACTCCGGGCGATATAATAAGCCGATAACGTCGGCCGCTTCCTCAATCCCGGAGCTGTTTTTTAAATGGTGTTTACTCGGGATATTATACTGGGCCTTTTTTACCTCCCTGTTTAACTGCGATAAGGCGATTACCGGGATATTTAACTCTTTGGCCAAGTTCTTTAACTCCCGCGCCGCCTGGCCCGTTAGTTTAACGTCGTCCTCGTCGCCGCTAAACATTTGGATAAAATCCGCGACAAAGAGCTTTATATCATATTTACGTTTCATCTGCCGGGCGCGGCGTTTCATTTCCGGGATCGTTAAGCTGGGGCGATCGTCGATATAAATCGGGAGGTCTTTTAATTTATCGACCACCTGGTTTAATTTCTCGAAATAACTCAATTTTTCAAAGCCTTTGCGCGTTAATCGGACCATATTAATCGACCCCTCGACGCTTACCGCCCGGATCGCGAGCTGGATCGTGCTCATTTCCATACTAACCATTCCGACCGCCTGGCCGTTCTTAGCTGGCGCCAGGAGGTGGCACATTGCCAGGGCCGTCTTACCCATACCGGAGTCGGCTCCTATAATTACTAAATCGCTATTTTGCCAGCCTCCGAAAAATTTGTTAAATGATTTTAAACCAGTATCGACGCCCGTAAGCCCGCCCTGGTTATTACTTAAAAATTCCACTTTTTTAGGGACCTCCAGGACCGCGGTATCCCAGGGCATCATTTTAGCCCCTCGAGATACGACGCTCCCGATCAGATCCAACTCCATACCGGCGGCATCCATTAAGGTAAAAACGTCGATATCGGACTGGTACGTCCTTTCGATTATATTCCGCCCGAAATCCGACAAAGAGCGTAGCATATATTTTTGTAATAGGATTTTACTATGGTATTCTATATGGGCCGAGCTCGCCACGACCTGGACAAGATCGATCAGGTACGCCGCACCTCCTATTTTTTGTAAATCCTTTCGGCGCTCCAGGCGCTCGCTTACCGTTATAATATCCACGGGATCCGAGGCATCGGATAGCTTTTTAATCGTGTCAAAAATTATGCGATGTTTTGGGCTGTAAAATATCTCGGGGCTTTTAATCAGCTCCAGGCAATCATCGAGCCCGGTCGTAAATTGTAAAATCGTCCCCAGCACGGCCTTTTCAATATCCAAAGCCTGGGCGGGGGCATAATCATTTTTTTGCTCGTTCATAGTGTTTTTATAGTGTTTATTAATTAATTAAGGACCCGAAACGACGGCGAACTAAAAGCGACCGAGGGCGTAAAATCCTTATCCTGGTTATTTTTATTATATCGCTCCTGGTTCGCGATCCAGTTCCGGGCGTATTTATTTATCCGAGGTATTAAAATATTACTTTCGTATTTTAAACCCTCGAGATCCACGGTATCGGAATAATCCAGGAGAAACTTATCCCATTCTTTTATAACTGGTTTGTTCATCATCATAAACCGATCGTAAAAAATCCCATTGTTATTTTTTAAAAAATCAATGGCATTGCGCGAGATTTGTCGCTCTGTTTGTTCTTTTAATTGTTTTTTTATTATATTATAATTGTATGGGGTCATTTTGTCCCCAGTTTTGGGGTCATTTTGTCCCTCGTTTGGGGTCATTTTGTCCCTACGTTTGGGGTCATTTTGTCCCTCGTTTGGGGTCATTTTGTCCCTATTCGTAAAATCCTGGAGATCCCCCTGGATCCATTTACCCGACGTTTTATAAAATCGCCCGTTTTTACCCTTAAACAAAAACCCCGATTTATGTAATTTATTAAGGGCCCGCTGGGTCGTCTTATAATCCAGACCCAAAGATCCGGCCAGGTTCCGGTTACTCATAGAGCACCAGCCAGGGACCGGAGCGCCGTCGTTCGTACTTAATCGATAAATAAGCTCCGCCAGGGCGTACTCGTTTAAATTTAGGCCCATTTGGATCCGGGCGCCGTGGTAAATTGTAGTATATCCGTAACTCATAGCGGGAGATTTTGCTGGATAAAATTCCGCTCGGCCGCATTTAAAAGAACGTCGTCCGCGGTGGCGATTAGCCTGGGGAAATTAATTTTAAAACGTTTTTCGGTTCCGCTCAAAAAATTAAAAAGGATCCAGCTATCCGGGTACATAAACGACCTGGCGATTTTCATATTAGTATTATCCATAGTTTAAATTTTTACGTCGTGGTACCGGTATCCGGCCGCCTCTTTATAATCTAAATATTTATTCACTACCTCGTTAAAAACGGACCTAACCAGGGCCTCGCTTTGTACCAATTCAATAAAAACAGCGATAAGGCTCCCGCCAGGATCCGGACGGCCCAGGGCGTAAAACGATAATACGATCCTGGGATCTGCCCTATCGATACAGATCTCCAAAAGGGAGGCCATACAATACAGCGCCTCATTATCGTATAAATCGTGGTCCTTTAATCCCATTATAAAATTAAAAGCCGATCCGGTTCCGTGCCCTTTGGTGTCCATATCTTAAATGGTTTTATTACATAATTTGCACCTAACCAGGGGCGAACCGATCAGCCCCTCGGGGTCGCATATCTCCCAGGACTCGCAAAGGGTTATCGTTTCCGGTTTTAAAAACGCCAGGGCGGACCAGCTGGTCCTCGCTACCCGACAATTTTGGCCGCTCTTTGCGGGCTTACTGGGTTCGGTATTTATATTTTTCATATTACTATTAAAAAAAAATCAGGGCGCCGCGAAAAAAAAGAGCCGGACCCATACCCAGGGATCCAGCTCTTAAACTAACTTAAAAGGCGGTTTTTAAAATCAGCGACCGCCGCGCTGGTTGTTATTATTTGCGAGGCTTTTTTTATCGGTCGCTTTTTACCCTCCAGGCGCCGGGATAATTCCCTTTTTTGCCCTGGAGAAAGATCCAGCTGGTCGAGTATCTTAAAAGCCGTATTTACGTCCATTGTTCGATCGTCATTTTTTTAACCCGTCTTTTGTTTTTACGCTCAAAATTTTCGAGCTCCCGACTCACTAAAGGGATAAAATAATCGGATCGGAATAACCCGGCCCAGCCGCTTAAACGAAAATATTTTAAACCGTCATTTACCGAAATTTCCGTTACCTGGCATACATCGCCCATATTGGGGCCATCGGTCCGCGCCAGGTTTACCACCTTACGCCAGCCGTTCGTTTTTACGCATATAAAGCGGTTATCGTTCGCCATTTCGATCGTTTTTTTTATTAGTATAATCCAGGGATAAAATAAACAGCCAGCAAAAAACAGCCAGGCACGTTATAACCACCGCGTAACCATAATATCCGAGAACCATATAAACCGCCGCCATTACCGTAACGGCCAGCGGGACGACATTATTCCGCGCGCTATTCATCGCGCAAAAATTGGATTAATTGCTCCATATCTTTATTAATTTGCTGGTCGTGTACCCTATACAGCCACCAGCTAACCAGGCGGCCAGCGTTTTCGTGGCCCTGGTATTTTGGAAAATAATCCACGGCGGACGATAAAAAGGATTTTCGAGAAAACCCCATATTTACCAGGGTATTTTTAAGTTTTACAGCTGTCGCAATTATCCGGATATCGTTATTTACCGGCGAGATTATAATATTATTTGACATTTTTATATAAATTTGTGGCATGGCACGAAATCCCAAGCGAGGGGCGCCGTTCCATTGCATGGCAAAGTTATATATATTTATATAACAATAGCAAACTTTAAACCCTAGTATTTTTATGGTTTAGATAATTAAAGAGGTAAAAGACTAATTAACAGGGCTTTAGAATGGAAAGATTAAAATTTATTCGTAAAACAGCGGACGAAAAAAATATAACCGCTTACGAAATCGCAAAAGGGACCGGCTTATCCGCCGTCGGGATCCAGCACATTATTAGCGGGCGAACCAAAGCGCCGACGCGGAAATCATTACAATTAATACACGATTATTTAAAGGGTATTTTAGACGACCCGAGCGGCGGCGGAGCGACATCGCCCAGCCAGGAGGTTCTTAATGTAATCGTCCCGCTACTGGAGCGCATCGAGGCCGCCCTGGTCGAGTATGGCCTACAAATGGACGAAATGGACGAAAAACTCGAAAGGAATTATAAAATATTTCTCAAGAACAAACCAGCGGATTAATATCGCGGAACCTGGCGCGGATCTCGACGCGCTCCTGGAGCGTATAAAGATCTTTATTTTGTAGGTAAGTAACAAGGTCCGGCAAAACGGTGTTTTTTGACATTATGAAAATTTCATTTTTCAAAGAACGCCCCAATATTTAATAAAAGAACCATAAAATAATTATTTATATTATATGGTTTTAAATATAAAAACCCTATGGTTTAAATATTAAAACTGTATGGTTTCCATTTTAGGCCGATCTTAGGATTTTCGCCTCTGCGGTCGTAAAATAGTAAACTCCAGGAGATAGACAAAAAAAAGGTACCACTAGGCGTACCACTAAATTACAATAATTAAAAGCTGTAAACCCCCGTTTTTACTGGGTTTTAGGTTTTAGGTTTAAATTCATAACTCTGAGGTCGCGGGTTCAATTCCCGCTCTCGCTACGATCTAAAGCCCATATTTACAGCTAGTTACAGCTAAAACGATATGGGCTTTAATTCTAAAATAAGGCAAAACGTACCACTAAACGTACCACTTTTGGGTAAAAAGCAAAATTATAGCATTACCTTTTATACGGGTGGGGCCGACCTGGATCGCTGGGATCAGCTCCCCCAGGCCACCCAAAACGCCGCGCTAAAAAAATCCTGGTACATAAAATACTGGTATCGCAATCCCAAAACCGGACTTTTAGAACGCCAGGCAAACATTAAGGCGGGGATTAATCGCTACAAAAACAAAGCCCAGCGCGTGGAATTTATGCGGATATACGCCGAGGCAATGGTTAAAACATTCGCCCAGGGTTTTACGCCATTTGCCCCGGAGGGCCCAGGAACCGATCCGGATCTCGAGCGCAAAGAGCACCAGGTACGCGAGGCGATCCAGCTCGCCCTCGATAGTAAAAAGGCCACCGTCGGGGCCGATACCCATAAAGAGTACCAGCGCCGCGGCCTGGAGCTGGCCGCCTTTTTAGAAAAAACCCAGGGGCGGAGTATTAAAATAAACCAGGTAACCAGGCGCCACGTTGCGGCCTTTTTAGACGAGATCCTAAAAAAAACCAGCGCGCGAAATCGCAATAACGCCCGCGCCAGCCTTTCGGCGATATTTGCCGAGCTCCGCGATCGCTTTTTAATCGATCGGAATTTTATCGACTCCGATATCCGTAAGTTAAAGATCCCAAAAAAAACAGATCGACGGATCCCATTACTCCAGGTAGCGGAGATCTCCCGGATCCTCCAGGTCCAGGATCCCCTCCTTTTATTATATCTAAAAGTAATAAGCTACAATTTTCTTCGGCCGATCGAGGCGAACCGACTCCGCGCCCAGGACGTAAACCTGGACGAGCGTACGCTCTTTTTTACCCAAAAAACCAAGATCGGCAAAACGAAATATATACCTAAAATTTACTTTAAAGAGCTGGGCGAACTGGTCGCCCTGGCGTCAGATCCCCAGGATCTCCTTTTTACCCCCAGCGGGATCCCTGGACCCTGGGAGCTAAACGACCGACTTAAACGGGATTATTTTACAAAGCGTTGGGCGAAATTTAAAAAAAAGAACGACCTCCAGGGGGATTTTACCCTTTACAGCTTCCGCCATACGTTTATTTCGGCGGCCTATACGACCCTAAAAAACCAGGGCCTCGGCGAGGGCGCGGTCCTTTCCCAACTCGCCGCCATTACTGGCCATTACTCCCCGGAGGGCTTAAAAAATTATATCCATACCCTGGACGCGGATCTCCCGGCGGACTGGTCGGATCTCTTTGGGGATCTCTTATAAAAAAAACCCCCCGGGACATCATTCCAGGGGGTTTTTAACATAACCAATTCAAAAAAAATCAAAGCACTAAAAAAAAACGTATCTATTATGGGAGGTTAAACGTACTTATTAAAAACGTGCCACGGACTATAAAAGCCTCCAAAATTTTAGTTTTATCGCGATCCAGGTAAAAACTGCGGCCAGTAAAAACCAGGCCCAGCTCGGGGTTTTATATCGGATCTCCAGACGTTTATCCGTTAGGCTTTTAAATTCGTCGCTTTGCCTATACCTGGAAATTACCACCCGCGCCAGGCTGTCGATATCCAGGGTTAAATTAAGGGCGTTATTTTTAATCGCTACCTGGAGGCGCGCGGCGCCATTGGTCAGCGTTTGGGAAAACTCCCGCGGGGATCCGTTTACACTATCGCAAAGCTCCAGGATCTCGATCGTATTGTAAATAGGCGTAAACGTTTCGCGGATCTCCCGGACCGTATCGATCGTGGTTTTATATATTACCGTTTCTTTGGTGGCGGTTTTACGCGCTTTGCACCCCACCAGGCACAATATTACCAGGGCGCCGATTATAAAATATTTTAGGCTCATAAATCAGTAATTCAAATTGCTCTCCGGCCGCCTCCAAAAGCGCCGCGAGGGTCTTTTTACTATTTGTTATATCGAGCGAGCGATCTCCATCCAGGTAAACGAAATCGTCCCCAATTAAAATACAGCCTTTTGTTTCGTGTAAAAAATTCCCGACGTGGATTAATATAAGGGAACGGCCGCGCACGTCCAAAACGTGGTAATGGTCGCCATACTTTCGGCTCCAGCGTTTTACGACCGTATACTGGCCGGGCTCGATACTGGAAATCTCCCTTTTATTATCCCTATATGGGAGCTCCAGGACCCGCGCCTCCAGGAGCTTTTTAACCCCATTAAAAAGGGTAAAATATCCCAGGGTTTGGGCCGGATCCTTATCGTTTAACCTATTTAAGTACGCTATCATTTTTTAATACTTTTTTTAATTCTTTTAAATCTATCGATAACCCCATTACCATCGTATCGCGGCGATCGATCCGGCGCCATTTAATTACCAGGATCTCCTTAATTACCCCCTCGCGATCCTTAAATCGAGATCGTACGCGGATTTTTTTACCGGTGCGGGCGACCTTTAGATCCTCCTGGTAATAAGAAAATGCGAGCTCGGGGTCCAGGATCTCAAAATCCGTATGGCCGACGTAATTCCTTTTTGATAAACCAAAGCCTTTTAAATAGCTGTCCGCGTATACATCATTTACGGCCAGCATTATAAAGCGATCGCCGTCTTTTAATTTTTCCCATACTGGAAAATCCATATCATCGAGGCGGAGCCTGGAGCTTTTTAAACGCGATTTTAAAAAAATGGTTTCCGCCTGGAGGTTTACGATCTGCCCCTCAAAACTGGCGAGCTCCTGGGCCTGGTAATAATTTTTTATATAAAACAGCACCAGGGGCACCAAAGAAAAAAACCTATTTTTCCATAAAAAAATTAACCATTTTGTACTCGAGATCCGAGCCCGGAGAATACAAAACCCGGAGCGTAATTTTATAAGAAAAACCGGAGCCTGGGCCATTTTTTCGTTAATTATCCGGCAATAAAATTGCCAGCACGATATCGATAATTACCAGGACAAAACCGATCTCGATCATTAAATTTTATCTTTTATTTTACGGCCCAGGGCGCCCGCCCAGGTACCAAAGTTTTTGGATCCCCATACCATTATAAACCCGAAAATTATAAAAATATACTCGTCGGCGTTTATCGGGATCTTTGCCTGGGCGAGCCCCAGGTAATAAAGCGTATTCGGATAAAAAGGGACAAAGCCCAAAAATAAGCCCAGGCTCCGGACCAGGAGTATAAAAACCAATTCGATCGAGGGCTTTTTTACGTTTATCATTTGTTTATTTTTTTATTAAAAGCGGCCCGGCGGCCTTTCGCCGTGTTTAATTTTACCATCTCAAAAACCGCTTTTTTGTTGGTTTACTCCGCGTTTTTACGCCCGGTAAAAATTCCAAAAATCCCAATTATCGCCAGGATTACCCCGCCGATATTCTCCAGGAGCCCCGTCGCCGAGTCGTTAATGGTTCCGGCTTGCTCGGGCGTAAGCCACCCCATATAAACCGCCGCGCCAGCAATGGCCGCAATAATTCCGATAATCGTCTTTTTTACATTGTCCGTTAGCTCCATATAAATATTATTTAAAGATTAATTTTTAATTTTAATTCCCTGTTAATTCTGAATATGTTGGGTTGCCGGTAAGTAATTCCGTTACCTCTGCATCAGTTAGCCTTCTATCCCAAATAAACACATTGTCAACACGCCCCTGGATTTGTCGGATAGACTCGCCAGAATAACTGGTGTTCATGCCAATATTAAATTCTAAATCGGTGTCGAACATTCCCGACCTTATAGTTCCCCCTACTGTAAAAGGGTTGGAATTAAACTTAATTTCAGGTGCCTCCCCGTCGGCCCAACGCAAAATAATCCTATGCCATGTGTTTAGGGTCAAGTTTTCGATGGTGTTAACATCGAACCCAGTAGAATTAACCCTACCCCTTACCGTATTGTTACTTCTTTGACCTATATGCCAAAGGTGGTCGCCGCCTTCAGCAAAAAATTGACCTATGATATTCGACACGCCGCCTTCCCCGACCCTCGTAGGATAGTAATCAATTACAACCGTTAACCCCAGCATTTGGGTAAAATCTTTGTCGTTTGCTCGGTATATGTAAGCCGTTTCGCCGTCTAAATAAGCGGCATTACCATTTGTTCCGCCTTGAGTAGTTATATTTACCCCCGTTAAATCCTTACCATTTCCAGTAAGGTCAGTAAAAGTTCCCCCTGTCTGTTCAAAGTCATAGGCGGCTATTAAACCATTGGTCAATGCGGACCTTCCTAGTTCTCTTTGGTACGCCTCAATTACCGCATAATCATTGGCTATGTTTGTTGCGGAAAGTCCTTTACCAATAGACGCGAAAGTAAAAACAGAAACATCTGTATAATCACTACTTGCGCCATCCCCCCAATTAGCCCGCATGAACCACATATCCCTGTTTCCAAATGCGCCTGCTTGTGTATTTATTGCCCCTGTCGCAATGCCATTTGTATAATATTGAGCATCCCTATCCCCATTTACGGTTACTGCTAAAAATCCTTCTTGTTGGCTTTGTGCCGAGGGCACATAATCAGCAGTACCCAAACCTGCAATAACACCTCCCTCTTTTGCTCCTCCACCAATCCATCCTATTAAAGTAAATTCACTACCTGCATTAGAATATTCGCCCAAATATGATTTACTAGACCCGCCTGCCTCAATCCCTGTTTTATATACCGACATAGAAAAATCAGCATTGGAACTTGCTTCCGTTGTCGGGTTGAAATGTGTATTAGCATAGCCCGTTGAACCATCACTTTTAACACCCATAAAATCATGGGTTATTGTGCCGTTCCAAGACATCCTAAAAGCGGCATCTAAATCTCTTGGGTCTTTTAAATTCCATTTATGCTCTGCCGCGGTACCTCCCACAAAAGGATAAATTGCATGATACTTATCCCATGTGCCGTTCGTTTTTAAGCCATCAACTAAATTTATTATAGCGGTTTCTTCTGCCGTTGTTAAAGTTCCTACCGCCGTTATAAAGTTTTGAGCATCATCTGCACTACGCCCCAATTCAACCTGATACGCCTCAATGACCGTGTTGAAATTGGCTACATCGTTATCCGTTAAATCTTCATTTCCTATGGAGAAAAAAGCAACTCGCGAGGTTCCATATAAAGTGCCATTAAAGTCTGACCCTACCGTTGGAGGTGCTACATTTGCCAGTCCATTTATTGCAAACCCTCTTACCGCCGCCACCGTTTCAACCGTAGTCGGGGACGACTGAACTATCGAGGTGCCGTTATGGTACAATTTCGACAAAGTGCCATCACTTGCCCCAACAAAAAAACCTTTTCCATCAGCGGAGTACTGGGAGGCGGTCGCATTACTGCTACCAATTCTAAAACGCGCGTCGCCTACATTTGAGGTTTCTATCCCATCGCTAAACAATATTATTCGAGGGGAGCCGTACCCCGTTCCCGTCCATAGCCCCGAAAAAATTAAAGGGTAAGCCTCCAGAGATTGATCGTTATTATTGTACTGCGCCAGGCTTAAATTATAAGGCGTAGCGGTTGCCGCCGCCATGTGCGGGATCGTTAAATAATGGGTATAAATACCCGCGCCATTATTAACATCGACGGTGTTCGTTTTCATCCCCTGGGCGTCGTGCGTTATCGATCCGGTTCCCTCCGTAAAAAAGGATAACCGAAAAGCGTCGTCGGTATCCCTGGGATCCTTTAAATTAAATTTATGGGCCGACGCCGTCCCTCCTATTACTGGATAAATAGCGTCTAATTTATTCCATAAATTATTAGCTTTTAAGCCATCAACTAAATTTGTAATAGCCGTTTCTTCTGCGGTCGTAAGCGTTCCGACTGCATCAATAAAGGCTTGGGTAATCGCGGGGCTCTGCTGGTCTTTTAGTTTTAAACTGTCAATTATTTGCATCGTGTCGTTATTTGTAATCGTGTCGTTTATTATTGGGTCCGGTTCCGGTGGCGGTGGTATACTATCGCCAGGCGGTGGCGGTGGCTCCAGGATAATACTATCCTGGGGGATCGGGTCCAGGGTATCGCGAGCCCTGTTTATACTGTCGAGCTCGTCGCCAGTTCGTAAGATCATCCGGCGACTCAAAACCTGGAGTATACTATCGCGATAAACCCCTGGAGGGAGCTCCAGGGTAAACGTTTTAATACTGTCGAGCTGGGCCTGGTTATACGCCGATACCGCTATAAAAGCGTTATTATTTCGTACATTTTTTTCGTGTTTTAAGTAATACACGACTCCGAAAATAAAACAAAGTGCTACGATCGCCGAGATCCTTAAAATATTATTTACGTTTATTTCTTTCATCGTTTTAGAACATTTGAATAAAAAAGTAATCGACGTTTACGCCGTTATAATACGCCGCGAGGTACATATTTGTACTGGGTTGAAATGTTGGGCTTACTAATTTAACCCCGCCGGTAATCGTCGGCTCGGTGGCGGCATTTATTAAAACTTTCGCCCAGCCGCCCAGGACCGCCCCGGTTGTGGTGTACGTGGTGGCCGCGTTCGCGCTTGCCATATCTTTAAAATTCCCGCCGATACTGGATAAATCTATTACGGACCCGCCGGAGGTGGCCGCCGCCGCGGCATCCGCCCCGTCAGCTCCAGCCGCGCCAGTATCTCCAGTTATCCCCTGGATCCCCTGGATATTATCGATAACGGCATACGTGCCCGCCGATCTTAGGTATACGTCCGCGGTCGCGGTGTCCAGGTAAAGATCGTTATCGACTCCCAGGCCATTACTCGGGACG
>Ga0070747_1001235_pt1 | contig 12558 bp, 6 predicted proteins | sample VirMetDEL_Mar_31_FD_77321 | JGI IMG/M metagenome (GOLD analysis project Ga0070747, IMG submission 77321) | Aqueous microbial communities from the Delaware River and Bay under freshwater to marine salinity gradient to study organic matter... | ecosystem: Environmental > Aquatic > Marine > Coastal ...
AAAATCTATTCTTGTGTCTGAAGACAGTGGCAACGCTGATACTATAACGGTTACTGTCACAAACGGATCGTCTGTATTTAGCCTGTTCCACGTCAAAGCTGTAGGGGCCAGTGGGACTGTAGAACTCTTGACTGCTCCGTTGGTTGTCGAGGCTACAGAGATTGTAAAGGTAACAGCCGCTACTGCTAACAGGTTACACGTAGTAGCAAGCATACTGGAGGTAACGTAGTGGAGAACGTAGTAGACAGTAAACAAGAACCGCTTTCTGCCCCTGCAATACTAACTATGGCTGCGGGACAGTTAGATTTAAAAGGTGTAACTAAAGAAGCTGCTCTGTTGGGGTTGGCACACGAAGTTGCTATGCCTGACGTTGACCAAGTACAGGTCGGCAATACTGTATTTATTGGGCATAGAGGTAAAGGCAAAGCAAAAAACAAAATGGTAGGGCGTGCGTTTAACGTAGATACGGCTCGCAACTTTGTAAGTAATTATACCAAGTACCTCTCAGTGTTGCAGAAAAAGGGAATTACGCATTACTCTATTGACTTTGACGGGGAAGACCTTGTGCCTGTTGCTAAAGCAGTGGGTAAACGCCTGCCAGAGCTAGGTATGAGTGGCTCAATGGCTAAGTTTAAAGACGACACAGGGTACAGAGTGTATTTCTTACTGCAACCTAAAACCGAAAAGGCGGCTGCATAAATGGCTTTTGCTGTTAGAATAATTAATAAAGTTGTCGATGTTGGCGTAGACCTTATTACAGGTACGGTAGACATTATTGCTGATATTGTTGATTTTGCAGTAGACGAAATTATTCAACCTGTTGTTAACGGTATTGGAGATGTCATTGAGTACGCAATGGACAATCCTATTGAAGCTATTGCTAAAATTGGGCTGACTATTGCTTCAGGGGGCGCGTATGCGTGGGCTATCCCATTAGTAGACGGTGCCGCTACCCTTGCTAAAGGCGGTAATATTGGAGACGCCATAAAAGCCTCTGCTATCTCTTATGTAGGAGGTAAAGTAGGTGGCACAGTTAGTAAATTTGTTGACCCTGCGTTAGCTAGTGCAGGATACGGCTCTACAGTTTCTGCTGCAATATCTGGAGGTACTAAATCTGCTGCTACTGCGTTAGTGTACGGACAAGACCCACTCAAAGCATTTGCTACAGGAGGTATAAACGCAGGAGTTGGTGCGTTACTTGGAGATATAGATACTAAACTAACAAACGCGGTAGAAGGTCAACTTGACGAGTTTGGTAAACCTATAGTTGCTGGTTGGGAAAACCTACAAGATGGCGTTAAGGACAGTATAACTGCATCATTAGCCGCTGAACTAGACGGCGGTAGTATTTCTGCAAACACTTTAGGTAATATTGTAACTAAATACACTGGCGTCGCAGATACTATGAACACGTTTTTAACCGACAATACAGGGTTAAGCGCGGGACAGGCTGCTTTGATGACGAGTGCCCTTACTAATGCGGCAACAACAGCGTTAGCAGGTAATCCAGAAATGTCGGGCGAAGCCTTCTTTGCTCAAATAAATCAATACGGTATGGAGCAGCTAAAAGAACTAGCTGATAAACCAGTTGATAAGACTATAGATAAGATTACAGGCGCGTACGGCAAGACAGAAGTAGCAGCGACGGCTCTTAACAACGCGATGACAAAAACAGCAGAAGCTGCTTCAGGGTTTAACGGGTTGCGAGAAGAGTTAAACGGTAGGGTACAAGAACAAGAACGGCTTCGCGGTGAGTACAATACAGCACTAGATGCCTATAATGCTAATCCATCACAAGAAACTGCAGATACTGCTAACATAGCCTCTGCTGCTTTCAACAACTACGCCACTGCTTTAGATGCAGACTACACCAACACATACAAACCTCAGATGGACGCTTATATGGCGACTTATGATGAGTTTAATCCTCAGATAGCAGGGCTACAAGATGCTTATGACGCTGAGAACCAATACTTAATGTCTGATATAGACAATCTTGGCGACGAACTAAAACCTATATTTTCTGGGGTAAACAAGATCGCAGCTACCACCCTGCGTCCCGGAATTAATGAAGATGTATACCGCGAACTTAATGGTTTAGAAGCAGGAGACGACGTATACGAACACTACCTAAGTAACGTGGGTACAGCACGAGTATTTGATGTTGAACAACTAAATAGACAAGCCGAAGAAGCAGGTGAAAATCTGTATGGAGAGGGATATACCGTAGGCTATGATGAGTATGGTAAGGTTGTGTATTCCTTAGATACTCCTGACGGCAAGAAAAAAGTAGACCCATACCTTGAAGGTGCTGGAGGAGGTAGAGGTGGTGACCCTCGTGACTTTAACGACGGCGTTTGGACTATGGAGCAGTATCGCAAAGACGTAGCTGACCCTGTAGAACTTGGTGGTCGCCTAACGTACGACATGGCTGTTATTGCGGGTAACGCTGATAGGCAAGGTCAACTAATAAGTCTTGATGATTTTCACAAACTAAAAGACGCTGGGTACAATATATCACCACACAAATCCGTTTTTGGGACTGTAGATGGCACTGTATCTTACAATGAACTAAAAGAAAATTCTACTCTTGCGTCTGATCGAAAACTTATTGATTTAGCAGCTAATACAGAACCCACTCCTGTTGTGTATCCTTGGCAACGAGGCAAACGTGATCCTGAAACTGGTTATCTGTTAAGCGGTAAAATTACTAAAGCAGACCAAAACGTATTGCAGACACATTTTGGGTATTCAGATGCAGAGATGGAACAGTATTACCCTGTGGGAAGCAGGTTTAACGATGCACCTACACAAGATTTAATAGACGCATTTGACAATGCGGGATATGAACCTGAAGACTATCAATTACGTCAAGATTTAGAAGCTGCGTTTTTTGCAGTAGACAAAATTTATGGAGACACTGAAAACACAGAAGGTGGCTTAACAGTACCAAAGGAAAAATTGTATCAAAACCTTGCTGGAGTTTCCCTGCAAGGTGTGGGCGAGTGGGCAACATCAATAGGAGAATTAAGTAGGTTTCTTTCGTTTACAGACACTGAAATAAACGATTGGACAGATGTTAGCCGACAAACAATGATGCCCGGAATGTTAGGTAGCACCTCAGTAGCACTAGCGGCTACAAAAATTATGGGAGATTGGCTTCAGGAACTTGGAGAAGGAATATTAACTGAAGATTACAAAAAGGGCGCAGCCGAATTTGGACAGATTTTTTCAAAAAATTGGGCGGACGAAGACAAGACTGCATGGGAAGCATTTAGTGACACATTTAAAGCGGCTCCCGGTTATTTTGGTATGGAGCTATTAGTAAAAGAAGGTGCAGGAGAGATACCTAATACCGCCATTGGTGGTACTGTTGGGAAAACAGTTTATTCAGCAGCGGCATATGGAGGTAAAAAATTCTCTGCTTGGGCCGCGACTAAAGTAGGAGTTGCAACGGACGCACTACTTAATACTGCTGAAGCTGCAGGAGGAACTTATGCAGGTGTATATGAAGATGCTTATCTTACTTATGTAGACGCCAATGTAGATATGTATCTGGCGCAAGGAGAGCCTGAAGGTAAAGCCAAAGTTATGGCAGAAAAGGGCGCTCACGAATATGCTGATCAACTAGCAAGAGAGTCAGGCATGATTGCCGCCCTGACATCAGTATTACTTGCGCCGTTAGGTACTGCAGCCACCAAATCTATTCTAGGTGATTTCTTAGGCGATGCAGCTTCCCCTTCTGCAATAAATAAAATTATAAAAGAAGGTCCGGGTGTTTTTGTAAAAGAAACTGTTTCAGAAATGGGTGAAGAGGGTATTACCGCTGCTTATTCTAGCAGTCAACTTGGAAAACTTGATGGAAGGGATGTTTATAAAGACGCTTGGTTATCTGCGCTTGTTGGCGGAACCAGTGCTGGAGGTCCAACATCTTTTTCCATAGTACATAATGGAGTGAGTCGTGTATTTAAATCTACTGGAGATCAACAAACAGACATAGCTATAATAAGCAATCCTGAGTTTTTAGAATTTATGACTACAGGTGCAAATTATGATGATGCTGGAAATCTTAAACCTGAAATTGTAAACACTTTAGAAACTAAACTAAACGAGTTTGATGTTGATACAACTAACAAAGATACGGTTGTTAGTATTGGCAACACTCTGTCTAATAACGAGTTTACTACCAAGGAAGAAGTTAAAAAATTTGTAGCCCTTACTAACCCCACGTTTGAGTTTACCGACGAGATAGCTGCGGGTGCGTACGAAGAGTTAGTAGGTAAGAAAGACGATACTCAACTAGAATCGTTGGTAGAGCAGTATATAGACCCTTTCTTTACGACGTCAGAAGAAGCCATAGCTGCGGCAGAGGTAGAGGGTGTTACTCTTACAGAAGAACAAATTACAGAAATTATTAATGACGGTAATATAACCGAAGAAGAAGTAGTAGAAGAGATAAACGAGCAGTTTGATGACTCGCACACGTCTCGTGCAGAAGCAGAACAGTTTTTTGCAGACTTAGGCTACACTGCTACAGAAGAAGAAATAACTGCACGTGTCGGAGCAACACCCGATGCAGACCAGAAAACTGCTATTGGTGAGTATGTAGACCCACGACAGACCACTGAAGCTGAAGCACGTAAGTTTTTTGAAGATCAAGGCTACACCCCTACAGATGAAGAGGTTGCTGCTAGGGTAGGTCAAGGCGATGAAAACTTTCAAGCTACCACAAAAACAGATACTGATACGTATATAGACCCTCGTCAGGTAACCGATACAGAAGCACGGCAGTATTTTGCAGACCTCGGGTACACCCCAACAGACGAACAGGTTGCGCAATTTGTTGCGCAAGTTGCAGAAACAGAACAGTCAAACCTTATTTCACAATACGTAGACCCCCGTCAGGTAACACGTGATGAGTTGCAAAATATAGCAAACGAAGAAGGGCTGACGTTAACAGATGCACTAGCGGCTGCATATGTAGGGCAAGGAGAAGCTGAAAACTTTGCTTCTGAGACGCTAGCCACGGCAAAAACAGAATATGACCCGCTAGCCACCACACAAGATGAGGCAGCAGCATTTTTTGAAAGTACAGGATACACTGCTACCACAGAAGAAATTGCTGAGTTTGTCGCGTCTAAAACAGAAGAAGTACAAAATAGTGCTATCGGTGCATACGTAGACCCACGGCAGATGACAGCGGCAGAGGCAGAGACGTTTCTTAGCGAGATTGGGTATCAACCAACACAAGAAGAGATCGACCAGTTTACAGGGCAAGTTAACGACGATTCCTACCAGACAACTCAACAAACTGTTATAGGTGAATATGTAGACCCACGATATGTAGACGCAGGCGAAGTTCGTGCAGCTTACGAAGATCTTGGTCTTGTAGATGTTAGCCAAGAAGATGTTGACAGATTTGTCGGGCAGTTTGATGAAGAGACGCAGTTAGAGGCTGTAAGTGATTATCTACCTACTGCTACGTTCAATGTTATTAAACAGATTGTAGGTTCTCCATCAGTTGAAGATAACCCTAATACTGATGCAGATGAGTCTAAAGATGCCACAGGGTTATACGCATCTCTTGAAGACGGCAAAACACGAGACGAAGCTCTACAAGACGCTATTGACGGCGTAGCTTCAGACTTGGGCACTACCAAAACAGAACTGCTAGCCGAAATAGACCTTACTGAGTCGCAGCTTAGTGACGAAATTGATGTAGTTGTTGGCGATGTTAGTGATCTTACAGGCGATGTTAGTGATCTTACAGGCGATGTTGCAGATGTTACTGAGGATGTGGGGGAGCTTGCTGATGTTATTGGCACTGCAGGCGTAGAAGATAACCCAGATACCGAGGTAGACGAAACTCAAGACCCTACAGGGCTGTACGCTACTATTAAAGCCTATGAAGATGCAGGTATTGCCCGTGATGACGCAATACAAAAAGCTGTAGATGACGTCTCTAGTGCGTTGGGCACAACAAAAACAGATTTACTAAGTGCCATTGGCGAGACTGAAAGCACTCTTAGTGGAGAGATTGGTGACGTTGAGACTGGATTAACAGAGGAAATTGGTGATGTACGGACTGATCTAGGCGCAGATATTAACGTTGTTGCAAATCTAGTTGGTAAACCTGCACGAGAAGTTACAGCGACAGATGTTGACTTTGTTATTGACCTAATAGCACAAGAAAATGTTAGCCAAGAGTTAACTACGCAGTATGATGTTAACGCAGACGGTATCGTTGACATAGCTGACCAAACGATGCTAGAAACAGCATTACAGGGCGATACTACTGCCCTTGCGGATACGTCTATATTTAACCCTGCTACAGGGTTGTACGCACAGCAAGAGCAAGACACTCAAGCAACGCTAGACGCAATCACCGACATGAACACTAACATTAACACGCAAATAGACACAAATCGCAAACAGGCTAATTTTGATGAATTTCAACGAATGTTATTAGGTTCAGAAGACTTAGGAGGTCAACAAGTAAGAGTTACTCCGGGCGAAAAAGTCCAACTTGATTACATGTATGATATTGGTGGGGACAGTATTTTTGCTACTGAAAACCAAGCAGGTATGTTTGCTAGTCCTTTTGGGGGCAATAGAATTGGGTCACGTCCTAGCGTAGTTGCAAATAACCCTATGGGTCCAATGGCACGTGCAAGTGGTTTTATGCAGGGTGGACAAGTTGAAGACGAAAATGATAAACTGTTAAGATTACTAGGAGATTTATAATGAGCCTTTGGGACGATTTGCTGGGATTTGCAGGCAGTAGTGCGGGACAGGCGGCGCTTGTGGGCGGTGGTTCTTTGTTACTTAATAGTGGTTTATTTGATGATTTTACTCAAGGCGAAACTCCACAAACAGGTTACCAAGGCACTATACCCAAGTATGACGTAAAACGCGAACGAGTGCCTAGTACATATAACCCTGACAGACGCCCCGGAAGTGGGGGACAACGCTATTTTACCGATACACAGTATGTACCCAAAGTAGAGGGCGCAACGGCTGCGGCTCCTATGTCAGCAGAAGGATTGGCAGCACTAAACGCAGCTAACCCCGCACAAGAAATGAAAAATCCTGTGACCACGATGGCTGCAGGGGGGATAGCAGAGCTTAAAAAAGGCCAGTATCTTAGCGGTGCTACTGATGGAATGGCTGACAAAATACCCGCACGGATAGAAGGTGAACAAGAAGCACGGTTGAGTGATGGTGAGTTTGTTATTCCTGCTGATGTGGTAAGCCACCTTGGCAATGGTAATTCTGATGCAGGTGCAAAAGTATTAAAAGATATGATGTCTCGTGTACGTAAAGAACGTACAGGAAATGAAAAACAGGGAAAAGAAATTAACCCTAAAAAATTCTTACCAGCGTGAGGTGAATTATGGCAGTAGATTCAACAACAGGTAACATAACAACTACCGTAGACCCTATGGCAGGTAAGCAAACAGGGTCTTCCGAGTCTCTTGCAAATTGGGCAGGGGACTACGTTACTAATATGCTTGGTAAAGGGCAAGCGTTAGGCGACGAAGGTTATAATGCCTATATGGGGCCACTCACTGCAGGGGAATCAGATTTACAAGGTCAAGCCTTCCAAGGGTTAGGTAGTTTATCACTCCCAACAGATACTATGGGCGTTGGAGGGTATCAGACAGATCAGTTTACTGGAGACATTGCGCAACAGTATATGAATCCATACCTTATGGCGTCTTTAAACCCACAACTTGAAGAGGCGAGAAGGCAGTCGGAAATTGATCGTGTCAACAACGCATCACGTATGACAAAAGCTGGGTCATTTGGTGGGTCACGTCAGGCTGTGTTAGACGCAGAGAATCAACGTGCGCTACAAGCAAACCTAGCTGGGATTACAGGCCAAGGATACGCTGATGCTTATAGACAAGGTTTAGACCAATTTAATGTAGAACAAGATCGTGGAATGACCGCGCAAGATAAAACTAACTTGTATGGTATGGAAGGCATTCGTGCTTTGTCTGATATGGGCGCTACTCAACGAGGTATTGAATCAGAAGGCATTGCCGCAGACCGACTACAGTTTGAAGAAGAACGCGACTTCCCGTACAAACAAGTGCAGTATATGCAGTCATTATTACAGGGACTTCCAATCGAAGCGCAACAATACTCATACGCACAACCTAGCAAACTGTCTAACTTGTTAGGTACAACAGGTGGCATGATGGAGCTTTATGAGACGTTGTTCCCCAGTGGTGGTTCTAGTGGGGGGTCTGAATAATGGCTTTGGGTGACGGCGGTTTAGACGCACAAGTAGAACAACGCATGGATGCCTACCGAGGTAATCCACAACAACTGCAAAAACGGTATGGACAGAACAAAGAACTTCTGGACCTAATGGCTTTGCAAAAATTAAAGAAAGAAAAAGAAGATACTGCACGAGACATGCAGCTTAAAGCGCAACAGAACCCCGACACGATAGCGCAGCAACGCGAGAAAGAAGTTTTAGAACTTGTAAAGAATGAGACTAGCGGTTCGTTAGGTGAGCTTACTGGGCGCACTGCAAGCACACTAGGTCAAAAACAAAAGACGCAACAAAAAAATATGGGCAAGATGGCGCAAAACGCAGGCAAACCCAAAATGGGTGGTGGTGCAGGTCTTGCAGGTCTTATGAGTGGTGCAGGTAGACCTCCTATGCCACCACAGGCTCAAGGACTTCCTAACGCACGCATGGCTCAAGCCGCTGCACAAGGTGGTCCACGCCGTATGGCTAATGGTGGTATTGTAGGTTTTTCTGGCGGTGAAGAAATAGAAGCAGGCAGTGCTGTACGAGAGCGTATTAGAGAACTTGGTATTGACGTTGAACAATTTGCGGCGATGTCAGAAGAGAAGCGAAGAAACATTTTAGATTCTATAAACGACCGCGCAGCGATGGGTCGGTTGGGTTCAGGTATAGAACGTATACCCGCAGCTTTGCTTGATAAACTTGTAAGAACTCCAGCAGCCATATTTTCAAATTTAGCAACTGACTTTAAAGAATCTAGGGTAGGTACAGCGTTAGGACTATCTGACCCCACTGCTGACCCTGCAAAACGTTCGCCAATATTTCCCACTCAAGACAGAGTGACTAAGGATATAGAAGCAAACCGATCAAATTTAGACGAAGAAGGATTAAAGAATTTATTGCCGTTGGCGTCAACAACAGGTACACCGTTAAAAATACCTTCGGGGGGAATTCAAGAATTAATGCCTCCTAAACCAGAAGTAAAACCACCAGTAGTAGAGCCAGTAGTAGAACCAGTAGTAGAACCAGTAGTAGAACCAGTAGTAGAACCAGTAGCAGAACAAAAAACTGTGCCGCCTTTTGTAGCGTCAGATGGCTCGAATGCTCCAGTTATAGAAGCTCCAGAGACCTCTGTTCCTATGGTTGGTGGTGAAGACCCTATGGCACAAATGCAATTAGGTTTTGACGCTGCTAACAAAGAAACTGGTCGGGCCGAAAAAGCTGCTGAGTATGACGAAATGTTGGCAGAACTAAAAGCCTTTGATGCAGAGAATTATGATCCAGAACGCGAACGTAAAGACCGATTAAAAGCATTCCTTATGGGTGCAGCAGGTACGACAAACATCGGATCAACATTTGCGCAAGCGGGTACATCAGCCATGAATTTAGGCAGTTCTCAACGGAAAGAACGACGAGGCCGATTAATAGACAAGTTTAACATGCAGAAGTCTAAAATGGCTACAGATACGGCTCTTGCTCAAACAAGTGTGCAGTTAGGTAAAGAGTTGTTCACCCAATCAACACAAGATAATCGCGCTGCTATGCAGGCTGGTGTGCAAATGCGAGGACAAGACTTAACAAGGGCACAGGAGAATGCAAGAAATCTGCTTGAGACAATGAAAAATGAGGATGCTAATTCTTATCGTCAACAAACTATTGCGTTAGATGAAATTAAACAAATTCAAAAAACAATGAATGACGATACTGTAAATAAAAACAACAGAATTGTAGCGGCAAACTCTACTATCGCACGGACTTTAATAGCACGAGAATATTTTGCTGAAGAAGCTAAAAAACAAGTAAACTTAGGTGGATTAGCTTTACAACTTGAAAACGCAGAACTTTCTGGTTTAAAAGGCGAAGAGTTAAAAGCTGTGCAAGATGCTTATAATTTAGCTGCTGCCGAAGCGTTGGTTTTAGCTGAGTCCATGATGAATATGTTTGGTCGCGGCGGAACTCCAGATAATCCTACAGGTGTTAGTCTACTAGATGTTGAACAACAGGCCATACAAGTTCTTGCAGAATTACAACAACTTACAGAAGATGATGTACAGAGCGTAAAAACTACAGGGAATTAAACTATGGCGGTACATACGCTTAACCTAAAAGATGGGTCCACAGTAGATGTAGAAGCGCCACGTGATACTTCAATATCCGAGCTTTTAATCTTAGCTAACCGTAAAAGGTTGTTTACTACTCCTGACTCTACAAGGACACGTGATGAAGATATTGCTAGACGACTAGCAGAAGCTCGTAAGAGGCCACTTGCTGACCCCACCATAAGGGATGAGGATGACGGCACTGCGTTGGGTCGTGGTATCTCTCGTGGTATTGATTCTCTACAACAAAACATTGGTTCTACGCTAGAAGGTGTGGGAGGTATACTAGGGCTTGAAGGTCTTGAGAAATACGGTGCAGATGTCGCTTTAGCCAACGAAGCAGAACTTCAAAAAGCAGAACGTAACGCCACAAGACTAAAAGACGTTGAAGGTGTTGGCACAGGTGCAAGCTATGTTGGCGAATTAGCAGGTGAGTCTGCTCCGCAAATGGGTGTTGTCGCTGCTGGTGGTGCTGCTGGTGCCGCAATAGGTGCGGGGTTTGGTATTGTCGGCGCAGTTCCGGGGGCACTTATAGGTGCAGGGTTGGCAGCGTTGCCTTTGTTCTTTGGTTGAAACCGCGAACGACAAAAAGATGCTATAGAACGTGGCGAACGTGTAGAAATGAACGAAGGTGCTGCTTTTCTAACTGCTATACCTCAAGCGGCATTGGACTCAATTTTAACTGGATTAGGCGCAAAGTTTTTCTTAGGTAATGGCGCTAAAATTGCAGGGGGGTTGCTTACTCGTTCAACCAAAGGCGCTGCTGTAGGTGCAGTCACTGAAATACCTACAGAGATTGGACAAGCTGTACTTGAACGCGCACAAGCTGGTCTGTCTTTAACAAGCGAAGAAGCTCTGCGTGAATATGGTGAGGCTGGCATAGCCGCTGGTATACTAGGTGGTGGTATTGGTGGCGTATCAGGTGCAGCTAGTCGGCCTAAAACTCCAGAAGTAGACCCCAATGCACTGCCCGAAGGTATTGCAGGGTTGCTACCTGCACCAACAGAAGATGAGCTACGTATAGCTTCCACACGACAGCTTCAAGATTCTACATCTGGTGAAGCAATTCCTATGCCTGCACCTCCAAAAGCTCTTACAGGGCCAGAAGACCTTGGCGTACAACTAGACGAAGGTACTGGGGAAGCTACTACTAGAGAACAAAGAATTGAAGAGGGGGAGAAACGGCGAGAAGATCAGACAGAAACAAGAGATATTGAAGCACTGTTAGAAACAGACCGCATTGAAGCTCTTAAAACAGTTCAATACACCAAAAAAGACCGTAAAAAAATTGCAAAGAAAAAAGCTGAAGCTGTTAAAAAAGAAGCTGAAGCTGCTAAAGTAGAACAAGAGCTTGACGAGATGATAAGGGTTACTGAGGATGACGCTAATGTCGCTGTCCGTAAGGCCCGAGCAAAGAAAATAGAAGAAGAAACAGAAGCCCTTGGTACTGTAGTTGAACCAGAGTTTGATTTAGATGCAATAGTACGAGCGTCTACTGAAGAGACAGCTACGGGGAAACTAGATACAGAACGAGCTAAAAAAGTTCAAACTACACGTACGAAAATACTGCAAGATACAGTAGCAAACGCTAAAGAAATTAGAAACCCTGCAGCGTTACAGCGTGCGTTTGAATCCGAATTAGTTGCAAAAAACGTAAGTAAACCAGAAGCTACTCCTGCAGAGGTTGCTAGCCTAACAAGGGCATCTAACGTATTAAAAGCTAAAACTCCTGAAGGCATTACGCCGCTTGTTGAACCTGCAGTAACCACAGAAGTAGAAGCACTAAAAGACCCTCGTCAGCAAGCTATGGAAGCCAAGGTAGCGCCTAAACCTGTAGAAGAAATACAAGCATCACTTCCAACATTAGGGCGTAAACGTGATCTTGGAACTCCACCGCAACGCTCCGGTCAAGATACGCTTGCTACGGGAAAACCAACAGTACAACCTAAAATTGTGGATACAACGTTATTTGATGACTTAGGTGTGCCACCGTCTGCCCCTATTCGTAAACGTGTTATAAACAAAGATTTAAACGACACAGGTGTACGTCAAGAGTTTGCTACACTAGCAGGGAATAAAAACATTTCTGGCAAAGTAAAAACAAATATTAACCGCATGTTGGCAGATACTCCTGAAGCACAACTTGATTTACCGTTTATTAAAACAAAAACAAAGGCAAAGGAGCAAACCGATGTC
>Ga0070747_1001237_pt1 | contig 12550 bp, 15 predicted proteins | sample VirMetDEL_Mar_31_FD_77321 | JGI IMG/M metagenome (GOLD analysis project Ga0070747, IMG submission 77321) | Aqueous microbial communities from the Delaware River and Bay under freshwater to marine salinity gradient to study organic matter... | ecosystem: Environmental > Aquatic > Marine > Coastal...
AGTGGCAAATGATGTTGCTCAAGGGCTGACTGTTGTTGGGCAGAAAAATGAAAAGCGTCTTGATGCTTGGTACTCAAGTGTAGGCATTGATCCAAAGCAATGGGCATCTGCTGAAACATTACAAATTTTGCAAAACAACCCACAAGCACAGTTGATACTGACGCAAGGCGGCATCATGCCATTTGCTTTGGCAGAGGAGTTAAATGCTGTTGCTAAAGGTCAGCCAAGAACGCAAGAGGAGCTTGAACGCCTGACTGTAATTTGGAACCTGACAACCAAAGGCATTGGGCCAGAAGGTAGTATTAATCGTTCTAAAAATATGAGTGATGAAGCCCATGCGTTCTGGGCGAATGTATCTACCTTTGCCAATTCCTATGGCACAGAAAAAATGGGAGAGGCAGCACGGTTCTTTAGCAATAGAGATGATTTGACTGCACGCAGAGTGAATGTGCTTGCAAACTTTAATTCACCCAATGGCAACCCACAGCAAATTATTCGCAACCGCATTGCAGAAGAAAAGCTGTTCGGTAAGGACTACCCACCATCTGCGATGAATCGGATGATGAATATCGCAATGAATGCATACGCTACATTCGATAAAGACAAAGCTGATGAGTATGTCCAGAACGCTTACAATGCGATCTATGCTGAATCGTCTACGACAATGGTGCGCACACAAACAGGCGGCATTCAAACGGGACGACATGAATTTGCGTTAGAGCAATTCTACACAGAGGGTCAGATGACACCTGTGAGCCGCTTTATCGAACGTAAAGTAGATAAGGCAAGCGGCAGTGCAAATGCTGGTAGGCTTGGTGAAGATTTCTTTTTGATGCCAGCCAATCAGTCAACAAATCAGCAAGCCACTTACGCTGTTATGACTAAAGATGGCGAAATGATTATGAACAAAGATGGTCAGCCAATGACCATAACCACTACTCAAATCAATCGACATGCAGGCATTACAACCAATTCATTCCAGCAAGCAATAGATGCCAAGATAAAACGGGCGCAGCGTGTGCGTGCCGATCTTATCAATTTGGATAAGACGGGCATGGAGGTTGAGACTGAAAAAGGGTTGAGTGACGCCATAAGTGGATTTGAGAAATCGGGTATCCTTTAATGGCAGCACCAATTCAAAGCCAATACATCATACCACTCGATCAAGGCCCAGTTGATGACACAATGCGTGATGTCAGTTTTGGTGAGGCATTCGGGGCTACATTCTCATATCAATATATGCCTCTGCTAGATCGTGTATCGCAGCAGTTGCAATTTGGTGAGCGGGATTATGATGAAGGTCTTGATCCTTTTTCAGAAGAAAACCGTGCTGGGTATGAGGATTATCTTGAAGAGTTAGCGCGTGCGCGTGATGCAGAACATCTAGCTGCGATTAAGACAGACATTGATGATCGTCTGGCAAACAAGAAAACGCTTGAAGAAGCTGGCTTCTGGTCTGGCGGTGTATGGGTTGCGTCACTGCTTGATCCTCTAAACATTGCATTTGCCATTCCTGTATGGGGTCAGCTTGGCCTCATGGCTAAAGGTGGCATGACTGTGCGGCAAGCTGCTGCTGCTTCTGCTAGAGGTGGTCTAGCTGCTGGCTTGGTATCTGAGGGTATTCGTGCGCCATTCGACAGAACGAATACCTTTACTGAAACAGGGTTGAATCTAGCCACGATGACAGCAGTTAGCACCATTCTTGGTTCTATACCTGCTGTTGCCAGATCAGGTGCGAACTCCATGCGCAAAGGCATTGCCATGCGTAATGAGATCTACCAAAAGAAAGGTACGATACCAGACCAGCTTGATGGTGTAAAAATCAACAGGACTACAGTTAAGGAAACTGCTCCATCAGCCCAGCCTGCACGCAAGACCAAAGCAGAAAAACAACTAGAAACAACTGGCGTTTCTTATAACACCAGAACAAAAGCAATCGATGTTGATGAAGCAAAAATAGCAGCAACATTCGATCAACGGCCTTGGGTAAAACCAGAGGTGGAAGGTGCAACAGGTTTTCGTGAAGCAGACTTTAAAACACCACAAGAATATAGCGACTTTCTCATATACAAAGAGATTGTTCGCAAAACAAACAGCAGACAAAAAGGCGAGAGCCAGCCAGCTTATGTAGACCGTGTAAACAAAGAGGCCTATAGCCGCGTTTTAAGCGGGTATGGGCTGGCTCAAACTCCTTTCACGCAGTCCAAGGCATTCAAGCTGCTTACGACTCCTGGTAAGCGCGTAATGAGCGAAGGCACCGATGAGATGAAGCGTGCTTATCATCTTATGGCAGGCGTTGATCAGTTTGAAATGTCTGGTGTGGCATCTGGTAAAACACAGCATCAATCTACTTTCCGCAGATCAAAGACACATATTGCTCGTTCAATTAATGCTGTTAACCGTTTGCAAAAACTCTGGTCACAAGATGTGTTGAAACGCAGCCAGACAATGAAGGTCTTTGGTTTTAACACTGATGACATCGTAGCCAGATGGAATGGTGCAAAAACATTTGACCAATGGTTTGAAATTGTTGTTAGGGCGCGGTTTTTACAACAGGCTGGTAAGTTCAACAAATATGACAGCACTTTTAGCAAAGAGTTTCGCGCTGCTATGCGGGAGATGGATGCTTTCTTTGATGATTATCGTGCAGACCTGCGTGATCTCGACATGCTTGCCGATGGCGCAGGACTGCAAAAGGAATCTACTAGACTCAAAGCCTTAATCAAGAGCCTAGAGGACACAGAAAAAGCAAAAGGTCTGACTGACAAACAACTCAAACTGTTAAAAGACAGCAAGGATCACCTTGAGTTTGTCGATGCCCTTTACACATCTCGGTATAACGACAGATATGTGTTCCCAATCTATTACGATAAAGAAAAACTGCTGCGTTCTCCGTCAATGCAGAATGAACTCACCAACATTTTTGAAGAGCATGTACGCGCCAATCCGATTGATAAAATCTGGGATGATGAACTTGGAAAGTTTGTCAACATAGACCCTGCTGTACGCAAGAACCCGCGCAAAATAGCAGAAGATGCTGTTACTGCTATCATGGAAGAAGGTGAGCCGATCACCATATTAGACAAGTCGATGAACGCTCCAAAAGGAAAGCATTTGCGTCATCGCATGATCGACATCCCAGAGCATAAAATTGAAAAGTTTATAATTAAGGACACACGCGTTTTGCATTCCTACTCGATGAGAGTTGGCAGGCGCATGGAGTGGGTTAGAAACTTTGGCAACAGGCATATTGATGATGTGCTTGATGACTTTGAATCCGGCATGCGTGAAAAAGGATTCAACGAGAAGAAGATTGCACGTTTGCGTGCTGACTTCTTGTCTGATTACGAGCGTGTCATGGGCGAGTATGTGCGTAACCCTGACAGGTGGGATGCGCAGCTTGGCAAAGGTCTGAAAGAGATAGCTGGTATGTCTTATCTTGATGCAGCAGCAGTTGCATCAATTACTGACGTTGGGAATATCATTCTTGAGCGCGGCTTAAAGCCTTTATTCAAACCCATGATGACTGAGCTTGATCGTGACCTTTTTAAAAAAGCTAGGGCTAATGTAAAATTGACTGGTGAGGCATTAGAGCTTGACCTTGGTGGGGCGCAGCAACGCTTTATTGCTGATAATATCGAAGGCATTACACCAAATCTGCAAGAACGTATTTTCAACCCAATTACACGCCTTTACTACAACATACCCGTTTTGGGTAATGGCCTTGGTGCGCTGACTTACTATATGAAACGTATCGATGGAACACATCGATCACATTATTACATGGACACGCTTATCAAATGGTCAAATGGCAGTGCCAAAACAGCAGATGTTCGATACATGCTGCGCATGGGATTTACTGAGCAAGATGCAAAAATCATCTCTGGTTATAAGTATGAAAAGGGTGATCGTTATATCTTTGCAAATGTAGATAAGTGGCCTGCCAAAACCAAAGCTGAACGTGAACTGCTGCTCAAGTGGAACACAGCCATGAATGCTGGTATTGGCAACACAATTTTGCATGCAACTTCATTTGACAAGCCAATGGTAATGGATGGCGTGATGTATGCGCGTTATCGCCCATGGATGAAGCCTCTTGGTTTTGAGATTGACCCGCGTGCCTCAACAGCCAGCATCAAAATGGCACGCATTGAGAGTCAGGCTCTTACCTTCCCGTTTCAGTTTTTCAACTTCATGCTGGGTGCAACGAACCGCATTACTGCTGGCATGTTTGACCCCATGAAGCAGCACAGAATGATTGGCTTGGCTGTATTGCTTGGTCTTGGCTACTCAGTGCTGCGCTTGAAGAATGATGATTGGTGGTTTGATGCCAGAGATAACACAGAAATTTTCCAGCGCACGATAGATCAATCTGGTGCGCTTGGTGTGTATGGAGAGGTTGCATATACGTTAACTCACATGGCTGTTGGTCTTGGTCTGATGGATGCAGATGAGTCTATGCTCCGTCCTAAATACAATCCTGACATGATTGATTCTTTGAGTGAGCCACTAGGTGCCGCGCCCGGAATGGTGATTTCTTGGCTGCGCGGTGGCAAGGCTTTCTTCGATGGTGACATGGATGAGGCCGCTGACCAATTTGGGTACAACCATCCAACAACTCCTTTGATTTCTTTGGCTGAGGATTTGCTCAACTAATGTGCGTAGAGCATTGCATTAATGCATGATACGAGGGTGACATGACTATTAGTTTAACTGATAACAATCCGAGAATATCCTACACTGTGAATGCGGGGGCTACACAGACCAGCTTCACTGTGCCATTTGAGTTTTTCGACATAGCAGATCTAAATGTCTATGTTGATGGCACGCAGAAATCAGCAACAACACATTACACGGTTTCATCTGGTGGCAGCGGGTCAACAGGAACGATAGCCCTGACTGTAACAGGTGCATCAGGTGGTAGCACGGTTGTTATTACACGCGATATTGATCTTGCCAGAACCACAGACTTTCCAACCTCTGGCTCCTTTAACATAGCAGCCCTCAATACAGAGTTAGATAAAATTACGGCTCAGTTTGCTGACCGCAAAGATGACGTTGATCGCTCATTGCGTTTGCAAGATAGCGATACTGCTGCGTCTATGGAACTGCCGCTCAAGGATGCACGCAAAGGCACAGTCTTAGGCTTTAATGCAACAACAGGCGTGCCGGAAGCTGGCCCTACTATTGCTGATGTTTCAAGCCTGTCTGCTGTTACTGCTGACATAGCGACATTGGCAGATATCGAAGATGGCACTGATGCAACAGATGCTATTCAAACAGTAGCAGGCATTAGCAGCAACGTAACTACAGTAGCTGGAATCTCTAGTAATGTGACATCGGTAGCTGGCAATGCATCGAACATCAATGCTGTAGCTGGAAATGCAACAAACATTAATACGGTTGCTGGCAAAGAATCTGAGATAACCAGTGTTGCTGCAAAGGCCAGTCTGCTTACAAGCGATTTTGTATCTGATTTAAATACTCTGGCTGTTACAGATGTAATCAATGACATCAATACATTGGCAACCAGCGACATTGTTAGCGATCTAAACACACTGGCTACCAGTGATATTGTTTCTGATCTGAACACATTGGCAACAAGCGATATCGTAAGTGACATCAACACGCTTGCTACATCAGACATTGTTACAGACTTGAATCTGCTTGCCACCTCTGACTTTGTGTCTGACCTCAACACAATCGCAACCACCACCAATGTTAACAATCTTGCTACCGTTGCTGGTGCTGTTAGTAACGTAAACACGGTGGCTGGCATATCCAGTGATGTAACGGCTGTGGCTGGAATTAGCAGCGATGTAGCTGCTGTAGAAGATATCGCTGCCAATGTAACGTCTGTAGCTGGCAATGCGTCTAACATTAACGCAGCAGTTAGTAATGCTTCTAACATCAACGCTGTTGTAAGCAATGCAAGCAACATAAATTCTGTAGCTGGGATTGCAGCCAATGTCACCACTGTCGCTGGCATTGCATCTAATGTAACAACGGTTGCTGGAGCAGCATCAAACGTAAGCACCGTGGCTGGAGCAATTACTAACGTCAACAATGTTGGTGGCTCAATAGCCAATGTAAACACAGTTGCTACTAACATCAGCGGCGTAAACAGTTTTGCGGAGCGTTACCGTGTAGGCTCAAGCGATCCTAGCAGCAGCCTAGATGCAGGTGATCTTGCATACAATACATCAGACAATGCTTTGAAGTATTACACAGGCAGTGCTTGGGCATCTATTACTGCTGGCATTGGTAACATAGTCGAGGACAGCAGTCCCCAGCTTGGCGGCGATTTGCAAAGCAACGGAAACGATATTGTTATAGCTGATACTGATAATATTTACGTTGGAACAAGCAATGATGGCCTGAAGATACATCACTCCAACAACAACTCATTTATCGAAGATGTAGGGACAGGCAACTTCCTTATTACCACTAACGGCAACAACATCCAGCTTATGAAAAACCAAGCTGAACAGATGTTGGTTGCTAAAACTGACGGCTCAGTTGAACTGTACTACGACAACGCCAAGAAGTTTGAAACTAGCTCATCTGGTGTTTCTGTAACGGGTCAGGTCATTGCAACAAAAGGCAGTACAGGAACACTCGCCACATTTACAGACGGTGTTGCAACCAACTTCACATTCAAAACAGATGGAAGCAGCGTAGGCACTTTTGGCACTGAGGCTGGCAGCACACAGCTTGCGTTTATGGTTGCCAATACTGAGGCCGCACGATTTGACGGAAGCAGAAATCTGCTGGTTGGCAAGACCAGTTCATCAACAACCACAGCGGGATTTGAAACACAAAGCAGCGGCCTGACGGCTATCGTTAGAGATAGCAACCCGCCTCTTTATGTCGGACGTAATAGTGATGATGGTGACATTGTTGTGCTGCGTAAAGACGGCACAACCGTTGGCTCAATCAAGGCTGGCAATGGTGACTTGTTAATTGGCACAGGCGCGGTAAACCTACGTTTCTTTGATGCAACCCCAGCGGTCATACCACGCACAGCAAGCGATGGAACAAGCAGTGCGGTGGTTGATTTAGGGAATGTTAGTAATAGTTTCAAAGATTCGTATTGTCAGCGGGTCAAAGGTGCTGCCGGTCACACGGGTGAAGTCCACTTTACAGGCTCACACGATGTTCGCTTTGTAACTAACGGAAATGAGCGGGCTAGGTTTGACTCTAGTGGCTCACTCAGAATCGGACAATCGTCAACAAATATACCGGGCGTTGGCAACACGACTTCTGGTATTAGTTTGCGTGGCCATATCGGTGATGCGTTTTTCTCTCGTTCTGGCGGCGATGCTGCTTACTTCAACACAAATTCTGCTGGGTCTAGCGTTGTAACATTTAGTCTAAGCGGCACGGGTAAGGGCAATGTAGCCGTGAGTTCTTCTGGTGCTACTTTTAACACCACCTCAGATATTCGCCTCAAGCAAGACATCGAGCCGCTAGTCGCAACCGACAAGCTGATGGCTATGAACCCTGTGTCATACGCTTGGAAGTCTGACCCTGACGGCCCACGCTCTATGGGCTTCATCGCCCAAGAAATGCAGGAAGTCATGCCAGAAGCTGTAACCACACGAAATGACGATGATGCGATGATGTCTATGGATTACGGACGCATCACACCGATACTGGTGTCGGCACTTCAGGATGCTCACCGCAAAATCGAACAATTAGAACAGCGTATAGCTGATATGGAGGCTAAGTAATGTCTACATCTGTTTTTGGCCCAGAAAATATGGCGCACATTCATTGGGTAAATTTTACAGGGGCAGGTTCAGCTTCTGATTCTTTTAACAATAGTTCAATTTCTGACCCATCTACTGGTGCTTTTAGCGTAACAATGTCTCAAGCCTCTGACTCCGACAAATATTGCATTAGTTATTGTGGGATGGACACAAGTGCAGCAAGCAGCTCAAGAGGTATTTTCGGAAGTCAAATTAATTCTACAAGCCAGTACACACTGAATACAAGAAACCCTGATGGCAATGAAAAAGATCAGGCTCACAATATGACTTCGGTGGTTGGGGGTATTTGATGCGTTTGATTGACCGTCTGGCAGAAGCAAAGCAACGACTGAAACCTCATCATACGGAGTATGTGGTTGTTTACGAAGATGTTGATATGCAGTGCTGCACTGTGATGAACCCAGACCCTAATGCTATGGCGGCACTAATGGATGGCGGCGTATTTCCTCCGGTGTGGGTTTATTGGGAGTTAGCAAAAGACGAAGCACAGCCCACGTTTACTAAACATAGCGAAGGCAGGGGATATCTCATGCACGACACTCCCCGTGAAGGTCCAAAGACTGAAGAACAAGCTATTCATTATTTAATTATGAAAGATGTACCACAGCACATTTGGCGTAACCACGAAACTAGCAACAGTGTAAAGATGAAAATCATCAGGCGTGAAAAACTGCCAAACAGAGAGTTTAGAAATGCGTGGAGAATAGCGGCATGACAACAATCATATCAGACAAGGACGGCAATGAGATTGCTGCCGCATCAGCCACAGTTCCAAGCGACAGACATTTCCGAAACGCTTGGGCTTTGGACGGCACGGTCATCACAGAGGATTTGGCAGTAGCCAAAGCGATTTTTGCCGACAGGGTTAGGGAAGCCAGAAAGCCGCTGCTAGAGGCGCTAGACGCTGACTACATGAAGGCTCTTGAAGCAAGCGCAGACACAGCCTCAATCGTGTCTGACAAGCAAGCACTGCGGGATGCCCCGACTGCTGGCAATAGCGCAACAACAATCACTGAACTCAAAGCAGCGTGGCCTAGTTGCTGCGGCACAAGCCCATACGAGGAGTAGACAATGGCTAATTCATACACTTGGGACTTCCCAGCACTTGATGTTTGCAATGAGGCGCAGAACGGACACTCTGATTGCATCAAGACAATTCACTGGCGGCTAACTGCTGTTTCTGACAGCGAGACAAACGATGAAGGCGAGGCACTAAATGTCACAGCCTATGGCACTGCTGCTGTATCCACACCAGACGAGGGTGACAGTGACTACGTTGCTTTCAATGACATTACAAAAGACTGGTGCAAAGCCAAGACGCTTGAGGCTTTGGAAAAGACTGAGGCTGAAATGCAGACAATGCTTGATGAGCAGATGGCTGCGCTTGCTAACCCGCCAATGCGTCAAGCTGTTCCGGCTGGTTGGTAATGGCAAAGCCTACAGCCGCATCTGTACAGGCCCAGATAGATACACATGAAGCAGTATGTGCGGAGCGATGGAAAGAAACCATCCTGCGGATCAAGCGCATTGAACACATCATGATTGGCACTGCTGGCACGACTATCGTTTTGCTTATTGGGTTAATTATTAATGGATGATCCATGCGTTTCTGCTGTTCGTATTTGTGGGGATTGGCGAGGACAAACGCCTCAAAAGTAATGATATGTATTTTCGCTCTGTCGATGACTGCGTGTACTTTGCACAACGACTCCACAAACAGGGGCAAAATATCACCGCTTATTGTTTGCTAGTTGTAGTTCCAGAGGAAACTAAGGTGTACTGATGGACCCAATTACAGCAGCCACCACAGCAGCTACCGCTTTCAAAGCAGTTCAAAAAGGTTTTCAAGTTGCAAGATCTATAGAGGACATGGCGTCTGATCTGTCACGCTGGATGGGTGCGCTATCTGATCTTGAGCAGGCTGAGAAAGAATTAAAAAACCCTCCTTTATTTAAGAAACTGTTTGCTGGCTCGACTGTTGAGTCTGCTGCTTTTGAAGCTGTCGCTGCCAAAACAAAGGCAGAAGAGGACCGAGCGCAACTCAAGCAGTACATACAGTACAGCTACGGTCAATCTAAGTGGGATGAGCTTGTCCGAATGGAAGGCAAGATACGCAAGGAACGACAAGAGACAATTTACAAACAGAGAGAAATCAGACGCAAGTTTGTCGAGGTGATCATCATCATCCTGTCAATGATTACAGGCGTTGGATTGATTGTCTTGTTTGCACTTTGGTTAAGGAGTTTGAACCAATGACAGTAGAAAGCGTTGCAAGGAAGATGTTGGAGTTACGCATCCTGCCAAGGTTCATGATGCTCTGCATGACAGGTGTTTATGTTCGCTGCATCGAATGGGCGTTATCTCAGCCTGATCTTACAACACAGCAAGCCAGCCTCATCAGCGTTGTAACTGGTGCCATGACGGGATCACTGGCTGTCTGGCTGAACTCGGAGAAGCACTGATGTTACAGGCATTGATTGGTCCTGTTGGCTCGTTAGTGGGGACGTGGCTTGAAGGAAAGGTTGAGACAAAGAAAGCTGAGACTGTGGCGAAGGTTGCAACGGCGAAGGCTGAAGCAACGATTATGGAAAAGAAGGCCACTGGCGAGATTGACTGGGACTTAGAGATTGCCAGAGGCAAAGCAAATAGCTGGGCTGACGAATGGCTTGTGCTGCTGTTCAGCATTCCAATGGTCCTGGCTTTTTGTGGTGAGTGGGGCCGTATCATTGTAGCTGAGGGCTTTGCTGCTCTGGAGTCTATGCCTGATTGGTATCAGTACACATTGGGTGTGATTGTAGCTGCCAGCTTTGGCGTTAGATCAGCTACCAAATTCTTTGGGGGTAAGAAATGAATATAGCAAAGCTGCGTGTAGATCTTGAGTTAGATGAAGGTATCAAGCATGAGGTGTACCTAGATCATCTTCATCTAAAGACCGTGGGTATCGGTCACCTCTGTCGTGAGGACGAGCCTGAGTTTGATATGGAGGTAGGCACGCCTGTATCTGATGAGCGGGTGCAGGAGTTGTTTGAGCGTGACCTCGATGCTGTGCGTCTGGATTGCGTTAAGCTGTATCCTGACTTTGATAATCTACCAGAGGATGCCAAGCTGATCATTGCAAACATGATGTTTAATCTTGGCCTGCCTCGTCTGTCTGCTTTTAAGATGATGAAAGCAGCAGTAGATGCTGCCGATTGGGAAGAAGCTGCTGCACAGATGGAAGATTCCAAATGGTATCGTCAGGTTCCCAACAGAGCAGAGCGTTTATGTAATCGTATGCGGCTGCTGGCTGTTCCTGTTTAAAAAAACATCGAATCTCGTAGACTTGAAGGTACTAGGACACGGCTAGTCTTACTCAGGTCGCTGAGAATCGATGTTTTATTTGGCTTCCAGCAACGATTACAGGTCGTTTACCAGATTGAGTTGAATAGAGTTGCCGTTCAAACATGCAGGCATTTTGTCGTCCAGACCGTGTAATGTGGACTCATGTTCTGCAAAAACTACAAAGCGATCAGCGTTTTCACTAATCAATTTAAGCAAAGCCTCGCTGGATAGCTGCCGTTCTGCTTTAGGTAGGTTGATTACGTTACTCATAGTGCAGTCCTCCTTCGACTACAGTCATGCTAGGGTAATAGTGACCCACATCATCATCGGTCACATCATCTGCAAATGCATTGTCAGGCATCAGCTTTGCTGCTGCTGCCCATTGTTGTTTGTACTTATTGATTTCTTGCCTATAAGATTTGTCCATGCCATCGACTGTAGTGTGAACTGATAAATAACCAGCAGCACGCGCTTCGATCATTGCTTTGCTGGTCTGTTTTCTGTATGCAAGGCGCATTGGTTTTCCTTTCTGTGTAAGATTTGTGTAAAAAATATGCGAGTTTTGCATTAGTAAATTACGGAAACTAACAAGAAGATGCATAACCCTGCACTAATGCAAAGGCGTAAACGTGCTTTACGAACTTGTTTTCTTGTAGGATAACAACGAGTTAGAATGTTGCTCGGTATAATGCTGCCATAGCTCCAGCGGTAGAGCGCACCCTTGGTAAGGGAATTACCCTTGCTTTTATCTGATTGAAATAGCTGCATGAATCGCCTCACAGTTTATTGATTGTGTGCTTTTTGTGTTCGTTACTTAGAGATGCATATCGATGCACCATGTCTGGTGTTTCCCATCCACCCAACTCCATCAGTGTAGCTGAGTTTGTACCGAGCATAGCCAAGCGGCTGGCCCAGTGGTGCCGCCAGTCATGTATGGTAAAGCTGGGTAGCCCCACCTTCTTGCGTGCAGTCTCATGCACTTTACGCGGTCCACCTAATGAGTATGGACTGCCATATCTGTTTGTGAACACATACAAATTTGATCTGCGTTCCATTGTCTGCAATGTTGCTTTGACTTTGGTGTGCAGCGGTATGAATCTACTTGAACCTGTATGATTATTTTCACCCCGTACGAGGATGATATCGTCATGAAAATTCACGTCATTCCACAAAAGCTGGCAGGCTTCTGACTTGCGCAGGCCTTGATAACAGAGGGCTTGGAAGTATGGGCGTGCAAACTCTGGATAAGCAGCAAGCAGTTCGTTCTGTTTTTCTATGGACAGAAAGACGATGCGCTTATCTGGTTCTTTCTCTTTAGCTATAGTGTAATTGACAGAAGCGTGACGAAGCACGCTCACCAGTGTTGTACGAATGCGATTGATAGCAGCGGGTCTGCTGTCTGCATGTTGCTGGTTGACGTACTTGCGCCACGCTTCATCAGTGATATCTGCCACTAT
>Ga0070747_1001240_pt1 | contig 12537 bp, 16 predicted proteins | sample VirMetDEL_Mar_31_FD_77321 | JGI IMG/M metagenome (GOLD analysis project Ga0070747, IMG submission 77321) | Aqueous microbial communities from the Delaware River and Bay under freshwater to marine salinity gradient to study organic matter... | ecosystem: Environmental > Aquatic > Marine > Coastal...
CAGTTCATCACGTTATAGAACGTGCAGCAGAAGGTACAGAAGATATAACAGAACGTAGAGTGTTTGTTAATAACGACATGACAAACGGTTGGACTTTATCTGGCACGTTTGACTATCTAAGTAAAGACGGATCACTCATAGATTTTAAAACAACCTCTGCGTGGTCAGCAATGGATGCTTTGACCAAAGGCAAACCAGAATGGGAAGCACAACTTAATATACTGGACTGGCTAATACGCAACACCAAAGACAAAGTTCCTATAAAAGTAAAATCATTGTCTATTATGGCCATACTGCGTGATTGGTCTAAGTTAAAAGCAATGACTTCAGAAAACTATCCCAAACAACAAAGTGTAATGATCCCTATAAAAAAATGGACTGAAAAAGAACAAGACATTTATGTTGCAGAACGTATTGCATTACATCAACAAGCAGAAAAAATAGAAGAACCAACTGTGTGTAGCCCACAAGAAAGATGGCGCAAAGAAGATCAATATGCGATTATGAAAAATGGTCGTAAGTCAGCTTTAAGATTGCTACCTACACTTGCAGATGCTAAAAAATATTTAGAAGATAATAACATGAAGGAAGGCAAAGGTTGTCTTATTGTATTGCGCAAAGGAGAAGATACACGTTGCGCTCATTACTGTAATGTAAACAAGTTTTGTTCTTACTGGAATAACGTGGTGTTTTAATGAGTTTTAAATTAACAGAAGATAATTTAGTTGCATCCATTATCAAACGTGCAAATGATCGTGCCAATGAAGGAGTGGTTACGTACGGAGATACAATGGATGATGCGAAAAAACCAACAGTTGATTGGATTAAAGATACGCAAGAAGAATTATGGGATGCTATAGTATACTTAGAAAAAGTCAGACAAATACTTAGTGAACAGAATCTTTAGCTAGATACACAAGAATTACACTATCGCATTTAGGGCATGAAAGATTTGTTTCCATGCTATAGTTTTCATCTTCGTCATCTATGTCGTGATCTCCCCCCCATATTAACTCTGTGTTACAATCCCAACACCTCATTTTTTCTTTGCAGTTTTAGCTGCCCTTCTGAAGTTAGCATTAGTTGGAGCGCCTTTAGCATTTTTTTTTCTCATTTTCTCTCCACTACCTGCCGCTATTCTTTTACGTTTTGCATGAATGTTTGCGTACAAACCAGTTTTAGCCATGTTGCAATCCTTTACTTGTCAAATTGATCTTCGTATTTTGCAATTATGTTTAGCTCATTTAGCAGTTGACCTAATCTTTTAAACTCTGCATCTGTTTTGTTATCTTTATTTAAAAGATCATCATATTCTTGCTGTTTCTGGCCTGTTTCTTTTTGTTCTTCTGGCCTTGCTTCAGAAGTGCCTTTACCAAAACTAGGAAATTTAGGTTTTATCACATTTCTATAAAGGTGATCACGAGTATTGCCATTTACAGATCCTTGTTTATATATATCAGCCATAATACTATTTCTTCTTAGATTTCATTATCGCTTTTTTTAAAGTTGGCGGTAATGTTTTTTGTTTTTTTGTCATTTTATTTTTTGGTGGTCTACCTTTAGTAGATCCATAAGTTCCTTTACCCATTGGCATATTAACGTACCTCCTTGTTATTTTTTAAAATCAATGTTAGTATATCATATATTGAAAGGAGATCAATATGAATAGATGCGTGCTGGTAATAAGTGATCTTCATATACCTTATCACCATAAAGATAGTTTTGCTTTTTTAAAAGAAATTAAGAAGCAATTTAAAATTGATTTTGTAGTCAATATAGGAGATTTGCTTGATTTCCATGCCATAAGTTTTCATGAAACAAACCCTGACTTACCCTCTGCTGGAGATGAATTAACACTAGCGAAAAATTATATCAAAGAATTAGAATCAGTATTCCCTAATGTAACAGAGGTACACAGTAACCACAGTTCTCTAGTTTACAGACGAGCTATCAAGTATGGTATGTCTGCACAGTTCCTTCGGCCATACGGTGAGTTCCTTGGTACAAAAAAATGGCAATGGGTAGATGATCTTACGTTAGAATTGAGTAACGGTAAGAGAGTTTACTTTACACATGGTAAATCAGCAGATGTTATTAAGGTATCACAAACTATGGGAATGAACGCAGTACAAGGACATTTTCATACAAAATTTAATATCCAGTACTGGGCAAATCCAGATGATCTGTATTGGGGAATGGCTGTTGGTTGTTTAATAAATCAAAAGTCAATGGCATTTGCGTATGCTAAAAACTTTAATGCTAGATTTGTTTTAGGTTGTGGCATTATTATTGATGGAGTACCAAGACTTCTTCCTATGGTGATAGATAATAATGGCGATTGGATTGGAAAAATAATTTAGATACCTAATATAAATTCATTAGGTTCTAACAATATCATTGGTAGGTCATGTTCTTTGGCGTATTCTATTTCTTGTTGCACCCCATCTGAAATATCCCATCCATCAATCATCAACACATATAATTTATTTGCTACTGACAAATAGGGTAGATCATACTTCATCCATTCTGATGTACTCATTTCTATCCTGCCATATCTTTGTATTGTGTGATGATGGGTAATAGGACTGTATATATTGATACCGTTTTTAAATAACTCCCAAGCAGCACGAGTAACCATGCCATATCTTTGCATCCTATAATATTCTGTATCGCTACCACCTAAACTATAAGGAGCAGCTAAATAACTTATAGGTTTTGTCTTTACCACTTTACTTTGTTTGCCCAGTAAGCAGCAGAGGTTGGGCCTTTGGCAATATTTTTTGCGTGCCTTGCTTTAAAAGATTTAGATCTAGGTGTATTAGTCTTATCACCTGTCTTGCCTTGCTGCCCAAATCTTATTGTTTTAGTTTTGCCACCTGTTTTAACAACAACGACATGAGATTTTGTTTTATGATTAGGTGTTCTTTTTGGTTTATTATAACCACTAACCCCTGCATTTTTAAGTTTGCTATCTTTTTTAGGCATTTTAGAATACTAATATTAAAAATAGTCCTACAACGGCTAGCGCAACCCATACAGAGCGTTTGTATTTTTTGTAGCCACAGCCACATCTTTCTACATACAAGCTACTCACGCCTATTCTCTGTGCGATACTTTTTAGTTTCTCTAACATTAACTCTTCCTTTCTATAGTTATATGTCCAGTTATCGTAATCTCCATACATTATCTCAACATTGGATTGCTGTTTTGTAAGTTCATATCCTCATATAAACTATCAAGAAGATCTGTACGTGTTGAAAGTACATCAAGATTGTTTTTATTCTTACCAATATCTTTTTGCACATCACTAATTCTATCTAATACTGATTCATAGTTAGAATTAATTTTATTATTAATATCTGTTAAATCAACAGTCTGATTTACTACATAATCTTTTGATTCCAGATCTGCTATCTTTTCCTCAAGCACAGATATAGTTGTAATGAGTTGCCCATATGTAGCGAAGCCACTACCGATAGCTCCGATTACTGCTATAAGGCTTACTATACCTGTAAGGTTTTTTTTCAATCCATCCATTTCATGTTCCTTAGTTTATATTGTAGTTTAAATGTCTGCTTCTGGTTTTCCTGTATACTATTGTTATATTTGGTTAGTGGATCGTTAGCAACATAAACTACATTTGGATATATATCACGATTATCAGTATAACTTATTTGATCTGGATATAAAACAATATTGTCGTAAAAATTACTGTCTTGTAATATTGGTTGAGATTTTATCATTTCATCAAAAAATAACTGATCTATTTTTACAACTAGATCTAACCCAGTTAATGTTATTGTAGCAATAGTTTCTTTAACATCTAGTGTTGCAAATTTAGTGTTTACTTCCTCCGACTCTGATTCTTTTGTAATAGATTCTATTTCCTCAACCGCTGGCTCTTCTTCCGTAACAATTTCTTCTTCAATTATTTCTTCAATAACCTCTGGTTCTTCTGTTGGCATTTCTTCTACAGGCATCTCTTCCATAATTTCTTCTATTAATTCTTTTTTCATTTCTTCTGACATTTCAGGCATCATAGTTTCTATTTCAGATATAATCTCATTTTTCATTTCTTCTACAGTCATCAACTCTTCCACTACCATGTCGTCTTGAGAAAAAAAAATAGGCCCCTCATCTGTAAACATTATATCTGGCAAATCTGTTGGTTCTTCTGGTACAAAAATTACACTAGGTTCTTCCATTAAAAAGTAATCATTAAAAAGTAATTCTTCTTCTTCAAACACATCATCCATAATATAAAAGTCTGGCTCACTAAACTCTTGGCTAAATGACTCCTCGAAATCATCAAGCCATAACAACAAATCATCTGTAGTGGATAAATTTATAGACAATGGATTGTAATTAACAACTAACGAAGGATTTTTTACATCAGCCGCATAATGATTATTAGGGCTGGAGGGTACAGAGAAACTAAATCGTGTCGTAATATCGTAATCACTAGCAACATCATTAATAATAATTTTATTGGTAGGTGAAGTTTCATAACCACAGCCATTAAAAGTGCCACAATCACCAGACATAGTAATAGTATTGCTATAGGTAAGACCGTTAGAATCTGTTATCTCTTGTGTTAAATCTACTGACTGGCTGTAATTATTCCAGAACCAAACCTCTGCATTAAATTCTGTAGACGTTACTCCTTGGATTTCCATAGACGAGAGATGATCCGATAAAGTGATAGTTTGTTCACGAGACTTATCATGCTCACCAGCAAGAATGTTAGCACCATGAAAATGATTATTGGTACCACTCCAATCATCCATAAAATTATTAGAAAGAAGATTATCACTTACGTCTGCACTTGTCTTTGCACTTGCAACTAATACCACAAACAAGGAAAGGAATAAGTATACCCAGCATTTCATTATCTAGCTCTGTTGTCTTGGTTCTCTAAGGCTTTGACCTTAGCTTTAATCTCTTCACGTTCTTTGTGCTCAATAACATCAGGTCTAAGATCGTTGTACTTATACCACAAACGAGCAGCCTCTTTACCAATCTTACCCTCAAATGGACAAATTGTTCCAGCAGCTTCCATAGCGGAAAAAACTCTAGGATCTTGACATAAAATGGCAATCCCAGCCACTTTCATATTATGAACAGTTGCTAACTCACGAGCTAGCTTTATTCTTACACAGTTCTCATCAATAACAGAAGAGCTAGAACTGAATCCGAACACACTCGATTGTAGTCCTAAAGAACTACCTAAGTGGCAAACATCTATGCCTGAACTACTGGGTGGAGCAGAGGCAGTTGAAACATTAGGATATGATTTACTGTTGGTTGTGTTGGTGGTAGTAGATGTACTGTTGCTATCACTACCAGATTCATAAGTAGTAGATGAACTTGAAGTATATCCTCCAGAAATGAGCGTATTATCACCACTCACATTGTTGTTATCATCACCGATAACCTCTGTCCTTGCACACGCCATAACAACTATAACTAGTATGACTACACTTGCAATTCTCTTAATCATTTTTTCTTCAACAAGTCTATGCCTTTTAATCCATAGATACTACCAACAACACCAACAAATAATCCTTGATACCAGAAAGGCATGTTCGAGAAGTAGTCAAAGAATATATCGAGCTTGGCTCTTATGTCTGGATCATCTGTAAATACAGAGTATGCCAATAATAAAATTGGTATGCTTATCAGCACAAGAACAAACTCATCTTTCCATCCTTGGTTCTGATTAGTCATAATAGCTTGTTGATATTCTATTTCACCAGTAGCCATCTTCTCTGCATGTAACAGTTTTGCCTGCGACATTGCGACCTTACTCTTCTGGTGATTACCAAATACATCTAAACCTGTTTTTAATACAGTAGGTAGTAGTGATAAGAACATTATATTAACCTCGTTAATCCGACTAGTATTGCCACAACACTGCCAATCCAGAACACAGTCTTGACTGCACCTTTCCCAAATGACATATTCAATTTTAGACCTTCAATATCTAAGCTATTTTTCTCTACGTCTTTATGAATATGCTCTAGCTTTTCAGCTAAATATCGTAATGTAATTTCATCATGGGACATGGGTGATAGTTCCTATCTAATACATGTAATGGGTTATAGTCTATTGCTTCAAAGTACAATTTATCCTCCTCCCTCAATTTCAGATAAAGGTTTAACATAAATTGCTTTTAAACCTGAATCATCTGGGTCATAGTATTGTCTTGTTGTGGTATTATCAGGACAATCAATCCAAAATAAATTACCACCAACAGCAAACTCTGTATCTGTTATTTGTGCAATACGATAACCTGATTGGGTTCGACCTGCGTTACCATAACGAATTTCGCTTGGACTAATTAATGCTTTTTTTGTCATGTTTTATATCCTTATTACCATTCTACAATGCATACGCCTGCCGCACCTGCACCACCATTTTTCGTCCCTGATGATTCTGCTGCTGCACCACCACCACCTGTGCCATAACCAGCTCCTGCGGCTCCTGCACCATCTCGCTCACCTTTTCCTGCACGTCCACCTAATACTTGTGGCATGGCAAAGTCTTGTCTGTAAGCCTCTAGCTTGTCATCGTCCGATGCGGAATATGTACCGACATAATCACCTGCAGCACTATTATCAGAAACGAATGAAACAGCTCCATCAATATGATGCGACATGGGGTAAGGATATCCACCATTTCCCCCATAGTACTTTGAGCCTATTCGGACGTTTACACCGCCATATCCTCCATCAAAATTAAAAGTGCCACCACTTCCTGCACCACCTGTATGACCGATTTCTTGGTTGCCTTCACCCGGAGAATTAGCATTGGTATCACCACCTTGTCCGCCTGTAGCGGAGCATAAACTAGCGAAAGAAGAAGTACCTCCATCGCCTGCGGTTGCATCTCCACCTGCTGTACCACCTGCTCCAATGGTTACTGCAATAGAAGCACCGGGGGTTTGAGATGTCAGCCATTCAATTGCACACCCACCTGCACCACCACCACGAGCTTTTTTCGATGCGGCTGTTACTTTTTCACCTGCACCGCCACCACCGATGACTGTTACTTTCAATGCGGTTACACCTGTAGGTACGGTAAATGTGCCTGTGCTTGTAAACACCTGTACGTTCTTTCCTATATAGGAAGAAGCACCTGCAGCTTCAGCCCACGTTAAACCACCTGTATCCCCACTTTGAGCAGTCAACATATATCCATTAACAGGTGCATTAGATACTTTTAGATTCGCTTCATCAACAATATTATCTGCAATCACAGTTGCACCATCTGCTGTCGATGTTACTTCACCACTATGATTAGGATGTGTATCTGCATTTGCACCATCTGCAACATTAATCATTGTTCTTAGATTAGCTGGTGTTATCTCCTCAATGACTCCAGCACCAGAACTATCTCTACCTAATATCCTATCTGTTGCTGATACATTTTGTATCTTGGCATAAGTAACTGCATCATCAGCTATAGTCAATGCTCCAGTATCTGCTAGTGTTGCATCACCGCTAATAATATTGTCAATGTATTTTGATGTTCCTGTATCATACAATAATAATGATCCGTCTGCTGGACTTGTAATGTTTGTATCTGATAAATCGCTTACTGAAGGAGTTGCTGTAATGCCTGTCCAACTACTCCCATTATAGTATTTCAAAACATCACTAGATGAATTAAAGTACAAAGCTCCTGTAGCTAGTGCATCACCATCATTGTCTACGCTTGGATCGCTTGATTTTGAGCCTAGATATACATCATCAAAACTATCAAAAGATGCAGCAGCAGCTGTTGCGCTACTTGCAGCGGCAGTTGCACTACTAGCAGCAGCTGTAGCAGAAGAAGCAGCTTCAGAAGCTTTTGTTGTAGCAGTATCTTTGTGGCCTGATGCTGTTGAGGCAGAACTCGCTGAAGCTGTAGCGGAACTAGCTGATGCAGTAGCAGATGTTGCAGAAGCTGTTGCTGATGTAGCTGCACTTACTGCGTCAACAATAAGTGTCCAGTAGCTAGCGTTTGTTAAAGCTGTCCCAACTGGACTTGCTTGTATACATATATATATGTTATTTAGTTGCGCTGTAGTAGATCCTTTTACAATATCTCTTACAACATAAGCAGCTGTAGTTGTAGTAGCTGATGTTCCTTTAAATGTTCCAATTTCTTGTGTTACAGCTATTTCACCACTAGAATCAAAAGCTAAAATTTTATTAGCTCTATCACTTGCAGACGTAGTAAAATCTGTAGAGGTCATAGTATTTGTACGTGATATTTTAATAGATCTATCTACTTGCTCTTGTAATTCTTGGGATAAAATAATAGAACGGTCAAAAGCAGTTTCAACAGTTTCTGCTGTAAATGGATCGTTTTCTACAAGATCAACAGTTTGTGTTTGTGTTGTCGCTCTCCTAATAAGTACTGTTACACCTGATGCTGGTGCAGATCCGAATGTTACATTACCACCACTAGAAGCACCTACACCTGATACAGTATAATGCGTTGTTATTTCTTGTACTGTTTCTACTCCTGTAGCTGCACGCAGTATTACTTGCAAATCTGTCTGTGCCAGTATCTTAAATTGATACGCAAATACAGTTGTACTTCCGTTTCCAGAATAACTATTTTTTGCTATGGTAGTTGTTATTGTCATATTAGTTCCTATGCAGTTTTATTTTACTTAAAATTAGTTGAATTGTCCATCATTGTTTATTTGTATTTTCTGTTGCTTCAATAGTTAATAAAGCTGTTTCTGCTAATTTCGAAATATTTCTATAAATACCGTCTATAAGTTGTCTTTTTTCATCAGCAGACATCTCTAAATTTTTTTCTATGTATTTTATCATATCTCCATGTTTTTTTATTAAAGGAGCATATTTAAACAATAAAAAATTACCTTCTGTGTAGGCTATTGGTATTAATTTATTTTTAAAAAATTCCATTGCGTTTACATTTTCTTCATTTTTTACTAACAAATCATACGTATTTTGATATTTAGATATTTTGTTATATTTTTTCCAAAAATTGTTTAATGGCTGTGTACTTGCGCTAGGATTACGTATTACAAAAGATCTTACAACAGGTATTTCTGACAAATTTTTAACCCAGTCATCCGACCAAGGTTTTACAGGAACTGGTTCTTCTCCAAATGTTTTTTGTCTATAACTTTGTATTGCATCTATTGAATCTAATAAATATTTTCCTAATCCACCTGTCCACGCATTAATATAATTGTCAACTTTTGCTGGACTGTTTAAACTTGGGTAAAGGTTCAATTCCGTTCCTGTTGCTACTGCCAATTTATTAAAAACACTTGCTATAAATTTTGCTGTTGTGCTTGTGTATTCATTATATTGATACTCTGGCAATACTTTTTCTAACCTGTAAGGAACTATTGGTCTTTTATAAAAAGAATTTTCATTTCTTGCATCATCTATAAATGGCCTCGCAAAATCTGGGAAAGGAAGGCTACCTATTGTTAAATTTTTTGTAAACTCTAAAAGTGATTGATTAAAAGGTTCAGGATTTTTGCTATACATAAAGTCTAATATTCTTTCTGGCAATGAACCAAATACCCAGCCAATTTCAAAAGGTTTTGGTATCCTATAAACAGTTTCATTTTCTTCTCCTTCATTAACAATATAAATCCAATTTAAATCTTTTTGCCATTGAGGTAATTTTTTGTATGTTTCGCTGTCTTTATTATCAAACCAAAGAGTTACAGAAGGTAAAGTAATTGTTATTGTTGCTGTTCTAATCATTTTATTTCTTGTTTTAGGATTTGCTAATCCTTCTGCTATTTTTGCATAACCTTGTATTCTAGCATTTAAAAAAGCTGTAAGCATATTTAAACTTTCTACTTTCATACCCATTTTTCTAAAATCAATAGTTAAATCTCTTGCCTCAAAACCTGCTGTTTCTATAATTTCTCTTTCTGTTAATCTTTTATTAACTGGTAATTTTAAATTTTCTTTTTTTAATCTTTTTATTGTTAAACGAAAATCACCTACTCTTGAAGCTTGTTCAAAAATTTCCGCAAACACTCTCAAGTGTTCTAAATAGTTTGTAGGATTAATTGAATTTAATAATTTTTTGTTTACAGTTGACATTTCTTTAAGCATTTGCCCTTCTCTAAAATAACTTTTATCTACAGAAATCATTGTAGATTGCAAACCTCCTGATTTCATAAAATCATCAAATAAAGCATCTCCATTTTTTGTTTTACTTTTTATAACAGAAAACATACCTCTAAAAGAAGTTAATATCGGAATAAAAGTGTTTTGAGAAAACACAGATGCAAAAAAAGTATCTCTACCAAAATTTTTAAAAACAAAAGATGGATCTAATGTTGCTCCTGCTCTTAACAATCTAGTAGGTGTAGCAGCTATTTGCATAAAAATATTACTTGCAAAAGTATTTTGCCCTCTAATAGCATCTGCAAATTCTGCACCTATTTCATAGACTTTAAGTTTTCCTTTATTGTACACAGCAATTTGTGTATCTTTTATTAAACTGTTATCCTTTCTAAAAACAATCATGTTCCGACTAACACTATCACTAATTTTTTGTTTTCCATCAAATAAAGCATTAATTTCTGTTGCATTTAATTTAGTTTCTTTTAAATTTTTAACCTCTTTAACAACAGAAAAAGCATCCACAAGATCTTTTGATCTTAATGCTAGGTCAATAAAAGCTTTGTTTACTACATTTTTTTCAGCTAATTGAACAAAATGTAAAGTGTTTAAAAACATTGTTTCAATAGGATCTATTGTAGCTTTTCCTTTTACAGATCCTTTCATTTCTTTCATAGGATTTTTTACTATTGATCCTAAGCCACTACTAGTTTTAGGTACGGATGGATCTAAAACTTTGTTTAATGGAACGTAGTCTTTATTTAATTGTAATATTGTTTTGTATAGTTCAGGAGATAAAAGGCCAGAATCTTGCATATAAGTTAAAACTCTTTGTTGAAACAAATTTATTTCATCAAATGCTCTTCCGTATTTGCTTTTGTAATTGTTAATTGTTCTTTCTAAAACCACTCTATCTTTACCTGTTAATGAATAATCGGTAGATATACCTTGTTTGTATTTTTCTAAAGCTCTTTTTGCTATAGCAAAAGATGTAAATTCTTCATAACTTTTTCGTGAACTTATAACATCTTTTAAAATTTGTTGAAATGATCTACCAGTTTTTTTTAAGGTAAAGAAGTCTAAAGTACCTCTTTCTATAAAATGAAATCCTTTACCAATACTTCCTAATTGCAATCTAAATTGTTTGTAAACATCTAATGATCCTGCTTGATCTATTCCTTTTTCTTTAGATTCTTTAACTGCTTTTTTTATTGGATATAACCTGTCTATAAATTGTGATTGCACTTTTGCAAAAAAAGATTGTGAGCCAGTTTCAGTATACTTAACTTTTCCTAAAGCAGTTTTTCCCATAATAAAATTTATGTCAGGATCAGGATGATTTTTACGATCAACGTCTTTGTCAAAGATTTTTTCAACAGGTTGACCTAAATCATCTAGTTCTTTTTCAATTTGTTTTATTCTTTGATCTTTATTAATTAGTTTTGTTGTATTATCAATTTTTTCTTGATTTTGTGTAATTGATTTTTTTAGTTTATTAACTGCTGCTGGTGGCGCACCACCTTCACCCATTTGCTCAACTTTTTTTTGTGTTAAATTTAAAGCTTTAACTAATTCTATTTGTTTTTTGTTTAGAGCATCTAACTCTTTTTGTAAATTTTTTTTCTGATCTCTGTTAAATTTTGGTACGTCTTTTTCTTCTATAATTTTACCTGTAGCTTCTTTAATATCTCTCAAATCTTGTCTTAGTATATCTAAATTTGTTTGATTTAATGTTTTTAAAGAAGATTCCAATGCTGGGTTTGATAATGTTTTCTCTATTTTTTTTATGTCTTTTTCAATTTTTAGAATTTCAGCATCTTTACTAACAATTATTTTTGGCGCAGCTTCTTGATCTATTTTGTTTAATTGTGCCAATTCTTCTTTTAAGTTTAAGACTTCTAATTCTACAATTTTTTTATCCCTAGAAAATATTTTTGTATTTATACTTAGCAACTCTTGTTTCATAACTTCATTTTTAGACATATCAAGAGTTATTTTGGTAGGATTTTGTTTATTTTTTAAAGCGCTTATTTCTACCATTTTCCTTGCTTTTGGATCAACAGCACCAAATACACCTAATAAAAGTGCATTATTTATTAAAGTTTCTTTAGTTGGTAATTCTTTTTCTATAGCAATTCCTGCACCTGTTAAACCTGCCCATCTTGATGCAGCAACAGTTGCTTTGTTAATAGGGACACCTAATGGAGCTAAAATTGCAGGAGCTGCACCCATAGCGCCCATGTATAAACCACCTTTTACTCCTTCTTCTACACCATGTTGCAAAAACATATTCCAATATTCAGAAAATGTATCAACATCACCTCTTTGTAAAGCTGCTAAATACATACCTTTTACACTATCATTAACAAAACCAGCAGCACCAGCTGTTAATGTAGGACTTTTTGTAGCTATACCTCCAGCA
>Ga0070747_1001244_pt1 | contig 12510 bp, 8 predicted proteins | sample VirMetDEL_Mar_31_FD_77321 | JGI IMG/M metagenome (GOLD analysis project Ga0070747, IMG submission 77321) | Aqueous microbial communities from the Delaware River and Bay under freshwater to marine salinity gradient to study organic matter... | ecosystem: Environmental > Aquatic > Marine > Coastal ...
AGCTAAAGCCTCAATACCGTCTAGTTTAGACCCATCTGTTGATACATCTCGTCCATCCACAAGACCGTCTTTTAATAATACAGTTTCAATTGATACACCAGAATCTGCGGTTGTTTCTATAATTGTATCTGTGGTTATTTTCTGGCCTGAGTCCATAATCAGGTCGGAAACGCCGGACGTGTTGCCACTTGCTAATATTTCAGATAGTTCATTTTGTGCAGCAGTCTGCGCATCAACATAAGCTTTAACAGACTGTTGAGTAGGTACTTTAGTGTCTAAGTCCGATGCTAGTGTGTCCTCATCTATTACGAAAGACATATCTATAGTAGTAGTGTCTGTGTTCATCACAGCACCAGCAGCATCTACATTAGCTGTATCAGTTACATCAGCTAAAGCCTCAATACCGTCTAGTTTAGTTTCATCGGCTACTAGAAAAGAAGCTGTAGTAGCGTCTAGTATAGGGTCCCATGCTTGAACGTCTGTGCCTATTACTAGGCCTAGACTTTCTAATGTAGGGTATATAGTGGCCGCAACATTTACTACTGTAGTAGTAGGGCTTACAACTATACCATTCGTGTCATTCGTAGTTACTATGATTTTCATTATCTGGTTATTTCCGAGCGAACAGTCGCCTTGCCTTGTAACAATCGGGTTACAATTGCGTCAGCTGCTGTATATACTTCTATGTCATATAAGTATACGCCAGGAGTAAGAAGCGCGGTTACACTATTCGCCATAGTCATAGATATTTCGCCGTTTACTGCATCAGTTATTGTGCATACAAAAGTACCTGCTACAGTAGAGGACACTTTAGCCCTCATTTGCGCACGAGCAGAATACCCTGTAAGGGGTACAGGTAAGTCTTGCTCTGTCAAGGCTAGACCCATAGAAAAGTCTGAACCTTGATCAATAGTTATATCGTGAGTGCCGGCGGCCATAATAAATTCTCCATGGTTAGTATTATAACAAAGGGTATATTTTTTAGCAAGATTTATTTTTTGCTAGGTTAATTGAGCATCCCTTTGAGCTTCCAACTTCTCCAATGCTTCGGGTATAGGCTCTCCTGTTTGGTCGTCTATCAGCCTATGCTGGAAGGCCATCTATCTGCTCCTGTATAGAGGCAAGTGTATCTGCGTTTGGTTCGCCTAACTGAGGCTCTAGCGAAGGATCATCAATAATATCATCAGGACCAATAACTAGGTTAAGTTCCGTGAGATTAGAATAGAATGTAGCCTTAGAAGTGCCAATAATGTTCCTAGGCAAATCATCAACAGACTTGAGTCCGTGTTGTTCAAGAAACTGTCTTGCCTTGGTATGGCGCAGTGCTGCCTTCGTAGGTTTACCGGCAACTTTCTCTTGCATAACTTCCTCATCAGGCTGAATCACCTTAGGGGCCGTAACTGATACAAGTACTAAAGATTCATCATATGTGTCGGTAGAGGCTAACTGCTGTAGCAACCCTAAACACACCTTACATGTAACATTAGCTATCCTACGTGTGGCTACGGGATTAGTAATCTCCCCGCATAGAGGTATAGAAATTGCATCATAAGTTTCCTCGGGACCCCTACCTGAAAAAATAAAATGCCTTATGTTACGTGGAGGCTTAACTTTGGCCTCCTCTAGAAGGCTGTTATTGCTTTCATATAGTTGCTTCAGTTCTTTATTGGGCATTGCTTTGCTCCTCGTCATTTAATAGTATGTCATCATAATTAGTGCTGCCTTGTTGGCTGCCTAAGTCCCCTGACAATGTTCTATAGTTGATTAATGTGTCCCGAGTATGTACAGAGATCTTATAGTAAAGGCCCTGTGCTAATTCCTCTGAAAGTGTGTTGCCGATATTGTTATTGAACATCTCAGTAAGCCGTTTACCTACTGTGGTGACAATATCGTCTATCTGTTCATCTTCTAACATAATTGTTCCTCTCCTTTATTTTACTGTTGGTTTATGTTTATGCCGTAATTGAATATGGGAAATATAAAATATTACCCTTGAATGCAATTGCTATACTTCCTGCCTGCGACCATGTTGAGACGGAATAAGTGATATCTTCAGTTACTAGTCCTAAGCATGTCTTACCGCCATTGTTATGGCCATATATACCTATCTGGGTAACACTGGCTGTCGGAGCAAGTCCCTCCCGTATAATTAATGTGCTCTGTCCCGAAGGTACGGACGTAGGCCCAATAACCAAAGAAGAGTTGGCACTAGTACCAAGTCTGCCTGTATAGGAAGATACCTGATGCGTCGCAACACCATCCACGTTCAATGTTAAGTCAATGTCCACATCATCTTCGAAGTTTACATCTCCTACGATCTCTGGGTTACCTGCCATATGTATCCCTTTGGCTGATACAGCACCAAATACTCTCAGGGCATAGCTAGTAGAGCCTCCAAAGCCGATTGCATTAACGCCATAACCCCCAGTACCCCCACATTGCCCAATTATGCCAGAACTGCCGGAGGAAGTGGTATACGCAAACGCGGCATGTGATGTAGTGGACTTAAAGAATCCTCCATAGGTGCCTGCATCCGTTGTATTGCCTACAACTGATGCATTATACCCACCACTTGATGTACTACCCGTAGCTAGTAATTGGCCGTCTGTACTAATATCTCCTGCATATGTCGCAGCGCTACCATTTGAGGGTAAATTGATATTTAATACGCCGCCATCATACATACGCAGTCCTGCAGTATCTAAAATTACGCCGTTAGTCGGATTAGTGCCGGCGATAACAATCTTAGTAGTGCTAATAGTCCTGGTATAATCGTAGCTACTATCTAAGGCGTTTACAGCCCTGGTGCCTCCCGTGTTCTGTGTAGCTGTACTCTTGGCGTATGTAGCACTGTTGGCGATATCATCAAGGTCTCCAGAGATGTCAGCAAGAGTGCCTCCTACTACAGGAAGACCTACCGTAAACTCTATCCATGCACTACCTGACCATCTCCACATGGAATTATTGTCGTCGGTGTCCATCCATAGATCGCCAACACCCTCAGCAGTCGGTGCTGTAGTCTGTACAAATGTAACTACCTTACCGTCTGCAGTAGCTTGTGCAGTAGAGGCATCGGCTATAGCTTGTGGTATGTCTGTATTCTCTGCAAGTGTCCACACGCTAGAAACTCTAGTGTATATAGTATTTTTATCATTCGTATCGAACCATATATCACCATCAGCTTCCCCCTGACCCGAAGGAGCACTAATTTGCCAGAAGCTTTGTATCTTGGAGTCGGCACCTGCTTGTGCTGTAGCTGCATCTATAATAGCCTGGCTCGCTGTAGCCTGAGCTGCAACAGCTTTACCGTCTGCCACAGCAATATCAGCATCTTGATAGAGAACCCATTGTCCTGCAGCGATTGTAGTTGCACCCGCTGAAGCAGCCCTATACAATTTATTTCCATCGTCAGTGTCCATCCAGAAGTCCCCTATACCATCAGAGGTTGGGATACCTGGTTGAGCCCACGAGAAGATTTTACCATCAGCTGTGGTCTGTGCGGAGTCTGCAGCACTCTGAGCATTAAGAGCGTCTATATGTGCCACGCCTATAACGTCTGTAGGACTGAGAACCCACGATGTACCATTAAAACGGCTAAGCATAGAATAAGTGTAGGGAGGTGCTAAAGTATTATTTATCCACACATCTCCAATAATTTTACCTACAGTAGTGGGGGCAGAGCCTTGAACATATATGTGCATCTCGGCAAGAGCTATGGCAACATCTATAGCTGCCTGATCTGCTACCGCTTTTGCTGCAGCTATGTCAGCATCTTGATATAGTTCCCATTGACCTACAGCGATTGTATTTGCACCGATTGCTCCGGCCCTATACAGCTTGTTGCCGTCATCTGTATCCATCCAAAAGTCCCCTATACCATCAGAGGTTGGAATGTTCGGTTGTGCCCATGAGAAGATCTTACCATCAGCTGTTGTCTGTGCTGCATCCCCTATATCTTGGCCATTAAGAGCATCTACGTGTGCTTTACCTATAACATCATTGGGAGCTAAAGCCCACGCACCACTACTAAAGCGATATATCATGGAGTATGCATACGGCACAATTGGAGGATTGTACGTAGTATTATCCAGCCATATATCTCCCGTAATTTTACCTACAGTAGTGGGGGCAGAGCCTTGAACATATATGTGCATCTCACCAAGAGCTTCAGCAACATCTAATGCAGCCTGTACTAAGTCCCCATCTTGTATATCATCCCAATCGACACCATTATATCTCCACATATGGCTGCCATCATTAGTATCAATCCATATGTCCCCCGCTGTTTCTCCCTGTCCGCTTGGTTCTTCATCTTGGTAGAAGGTTTGTGTGCCTGCACCATCCTTAACAAAAGCTATAGTTATATCGTCAGAAGCAGCCTTACTAGCACTTGTAGGGTCTTGAATTTCTCGCACATCTACTGTAAAGTCAAGATCAGTGGCTGTAAAGTCCTCTACCTTATCTAAAGTTATAGTGTACCCCGCCGCTCCCGCGTTAGGAACAGAGTATACGGTTTCGGCTACCTGACTAATTTCTGGGTTGCTAAATCCTGCTCCAGTTATCTTGAATTCGGGATTCTTGAAGCCAGAAGCTGTTGCTGTTAGCACTAGGTTGGTGTAAGTAGTAGTTAGAACTTCATTTCCATCAAAATTAAGTAGGAGCGGACTAGATTTAAAAGTAACAATCCTGGTCTTACTCGTTAGATCAGGATTAACGATAAGCTCTATCGGGGTTAGCTCAAAAGTACCATTATTATTGCGTACTACAGCTATCGCGGTATCTAGTACTGAGTCATGATCAAACGTGTTTACCGCAGGAGTTACGGCAGTAATGGCACTAGAAAAAGTACGATCTATTACGATGGAAGTATCTGACTCAATAAATAGCACTTCGGCAGCATCTGTTGCATTAAATTTAATAACTTTACCTACCTCAAACTCGGTGAGAAATGCAGTTCCGGTGCCTACCACAGCAGTACTGTTTGCTGCAACACTAACTGTACCTGTTTGATTAGTGAAAGCGGTAGAAGTTGCGTTATTACCTGTACCTGTGTCATATAGATATTCTACGTTTAAAGGCTCTGCATTTACCGCGACTTCTTGATATCTTACTAGCTTCCAAGGGTCTGTAGTGTCACTTGCATCAAAAAATAAATAACTAGATTTGTACTGTGCTTCAATAGGCTCCATTGTATCAAAGTCTTGGGAAGGCATGTCACTAGCGTCTTGTATATATGTGTCATCAAGCCCTGTAGTATATGTATATACTGTATTTGGAGCACCCGCAGTTGATATTTTAAAAGTACTATCTTCTAGCTTAATTACTCCCGCGTCCGTAATGTATATAGGAGTACTTATTGTAGCACCTAATATTAACCCCTTATTCTTTGTGGGGTTGTATTCAGAGCCTATAATAACTACAAATTTAACTGTCGTAGTAGATGACTTTTTTCCATAAGTAGAAATTGTGCGTATACCTACTTGGTATGTTCCTCTAGGTAGCGTGGTCGCTCCTGTAGAAGTACTACCCGCAGGAGAATATGCAGGGCTCTCAAATCCTGGTATATTATGTATGAACTCATATTTATCTACGTACTCATAGGCAGAGCCATCGGAGTTCACAGGTGCGTCCCACCCTATATCTATAATGTTTCTATCTTGCCCCGTTTTAGTGACATAGATATTAGTAACTGGGGGAACAGGCTGCGACTCTATAGACTGTATAGAAAGAGGGTCCACGTAAGGATAGCTAAAATCTTGATCTATATCAAAATATTTATCATTATAGTGTTCAGCTGCTACAACATCATAAGTATTTTTTGAAGCTTCTGCAATACTCAAAACTTTGTAGGCTTTACTAGACCCCTGGACCGTTAGCCCATCAGTGTCTATCTCTCTTAAAGCCCATATAGTTTCTGCCTGTGGTATAGCCGAAAAAGCCGTATCTACAGTTAAAGAAGTGATGTCAAATCCTGAAGCAGTAGTAACTGTTTGATTCTCTACACGTATATGAGGCTGCCACGTAGTGTCAACAGGCTCTCCACTATCGTCTGTTAAATTATACCCTTGAGCTTCTGTGTACGTACCCGCTATAAGGTCTCCTGCGTAGTAGGTTACACCACTAATAGTGGCAGTGTCTTGTGAAAGAAAAACTGCAGGCTCTTGTATTAAAACACTGAGTTCATAAGTATTAGAAGACAAAGTAATTGCACGGTCTAAAGGCACAACAGTAGTTGACAATGTGCCGGTATTAGATATTCTGCCACTATAGGACACCGCGTACTTATCATTATCTAGTACATTTATGATGTTTCCGGGTTGAATGAACGCAGCGTTAACAGAAGTAGAAAAGCTAACAAGCTCTTTTTGATTAATAGCTGTCCAAAGCTTCCATCTACCATATCTAGTAGCCTGCCCTAGGGAGGTGGTACCAAAAGCAACTGCGTTTTCTTTTATTAACTTGCCTGTTTTTACAATGTTCTGTCTATCTTCTACAATCAAGGCTTCTGCATTAAAATTATTATCTGGATTATTCCACCCAACCACAAACTGGTTAGGGCGAACTTTACTACTAGTGCCCTCATAGTTGAAGCTGCCCCCTATTACATTGGCTTTTGAAAAGTTATAAATGGGGTCTTGTGCTTGGTCTATAGAAGGAAAAATATTACCTTCGGTCCAGTATAGCATACCACGAAATATAGTAGCCATATCTTTAAGGACTTTGTATGCTTGGGTAGACTTAGCTAAGTATAAGTTAGCTACAAAACGAGGCTCCATCCCTTCTTGTCCGTCTGGTACTAACTCATCACAATATCTAGCAATACGGTATAGGGCATATTTATCTATATCTGTAGTACTTAACCACTCCCCTAAACCATATCTATTGTTTATAATAATATCATAGAAAACCCAAGCAGGGTTATTAGTATATACAACAGTGTCTCTAAAAGCTCCATCCCAGTTTTGGTAGCTAGCTTCAATGGCTCCTGTTGTTACGTTGCGATTATAATTAGCTACTCCGTCCGCTGCTTCGTCTCTTGTAACATAATTAGACGGAACTTGTACTAGCAAGCCCTTACAGAGGTAGGAAGTATTGGGAGGAGACGTAAAGTTCTTAGTGCTTACTCTAGTATTAATATACGCTGTGTATGGGTGTGTTAATCTTTCTCTAACCACACTAACTGCAGTAGATAGAGAAGACTCTAAGCTTATGTTATAGTCCCCTTCTCTCTCGTAGGTGCCATTTTCGTTTACCCCTACATCGTCCCTTGTAAGTTTAGATACTTTTATTTTAAAACTATTAAAAGGCTTGTGCTTTTCTAAGTCTAGTATTTCCTCTATTGAGAAACTTGCTGCTTGCATAGAAGTATGGGTAAAATAGGCAGCACCTCCTAGGTTATAATTTGACCAAACTCCAGAGAATCCAGCGCCCCTATCAAAGTCTAACTCTATTTTATATGCACAAATACCTACGTATGTTTTTCCAGACTCGGAGCTTGTTTGCTGTAGCCCGGGGTACGCAAAAGTTAAGCGTACCTCGTCTACCTGAGGAATTACTGCTGCAGAGAGCCCTAATTCTGTAGACGTTAGGGTTGATTCGCCACCTAGCGTATAATCGGGCCAGCTGGTTCCTGTATCTGCTACATTAAAATCATGTGAAACACTGGAAGTTATCGAAGTGGCTCCAGTACCTCCGTACACATCAGATATAGGGGCTTGTTCTAGATATCCATTTCTCATCTCGAAACGGAACTGTTCATACTTTGAATCGCTGCTAATAACAGAGCCAGTACTCAGGTTAGCAGAGAAGTTACTTGCTCCGATATCACACTGATAAGTACCTGTTATAGGGGATACTGCAGCTAAGGTTAATTGAGTTACCCCCGCGTTAAATGAGGATATAAGTAATTTTCCATCGACAAATACTGTGTAGTCGGAAGCATCCGCATAATTAGCATTTAACGTGCTGCCGCTCATAGTAACACAAGTAACAACAGTAGTACTAGTATAGGTCTCTATATATCCTTTGAAGTACTCTACCCCATTTTTTACCAAACGAATAAATGCAGCCTGTGAGGGGTTTGCATCATCTCGTACCATAGCAGCGCTAAAGATAGCCGCGCTTGCTGTAACAGTAACTCTTTGAGAATCTACACGTGCAGAGGTTGAGCTAGCGGCTGATTCAAACTCTCTAATAAACAGGTATTTAGCCCCTACATTGCTAGCATACTGCGAGAGGTCTTGTCCATTGGCTGCGATAGTTACAGCAGCTGAACCTGTAGTAAATGCAAAGGTGGTTGCGGTTCTAGACAGGGACTTCCCTGCGGCTCCTTTCTCCATGGCATTATCATCGTCTAAATAAATCGAGGCTGCACCATCGACCAGCCCATAGATAGGCCCCTCAGAAATTATATCTGTTCTAGATATAATCTGTTCCTTGCTTACTTTATTGTTTGAGCTAATTAATGGCATTAATCTAAATCTCCGTTTTCTCCAAGCTCAAGTTGCAAATACTCGGATTCTTCAAAATTATTTATGTAATTCTCAGTTGCAGAGATTGATTTTACTGCTATAGATATTGGCTGTCCCGGTACCCTTAGTTCTCCGTATAAGACAGGAATGGGGTCTCCTTCAATTATATTACTTGTACTACCTTGGTATAAGTAACCATCCTCTTCTTGAGAGTCCACCGAAGGGTCAGGTGCCATTATTTGAGATAGGCCCGATAGTGCTAGGTTAGTGGCGATTGACATTGCTACTGCCCCCGCTAATGCATAAGCACCCCCTGCTCCTGATAGCGCTGCTCCTATGCTTGCACTACTCATTGTACCATGTAGGCCTACTAATGCTGCACCTCCAGGTATTAATAGCACGGCAAACATTGCAGCTGCTGCAAGTAATTTACCCCCGCCGCTTTTTGCACCCGCTATTACTGGAGATATTGTTATGTCTCCTTCTTTAATAGGCAAGAGTAAAGACTCGGCGTCCTGTACTTCTTTCCCTGCCACGGACACGTGAAATTCTATACCTTCTTCATGTGCATCTATTAGGTACTTACGAAAAGAAGGGTAATTAGCCTCAATACTTTTTAAGGCTTCTTGCACAGAAGTAGCTACCGTATTATGTACAGTACCAAACTGGCTGCCTAGATCTCCCTCTAAGTAAAGGTTACGTCTCATATCTATATACTCTTACTAAACTCTTTGCCCAGAATGGGTATAAATTCTCTCTACAGGATAGCCTGTTAATTGCATGATGAAGAAAAGTATCTCCATCTAGTGCTATACCTATATGCATATTTACTCCGTTATTTTCAAATATTAGTATATCGTGTTTTTGATAATTATCAACTGGAACGAACCCCCAATATTTTAATTCTTCATCTGTGATATAATCTTCGCCAAGCTCTGACCAGTTATCCTTGTATTCTTTTCGTGCTGGCAGGGAGATACCAAGTACTTTCTGATAGTATTCTATAGCCAAAGATAGACAGTCTGTAACCCCAAATTCATAATCTCGCCCAATTAACTCCGAAGCCTTCCTAGTAGGCTGTAGATCTGCCCTGCTCATAGATGGATAAGAATATATAGTGAAAGGAACTCCTAAAGCATTACAGTGTACAATATCTGCTCTACTAGGAGTGCAGGGTACATCTGGATGACTATGTACTATACTAAAAATATCATATTTTCTAGAAATAGCTAAGAAGTCATATGGGTTTATGCTGAAGTGATCATTATCCTTAGCTTCATTTCTTAAAGGAAACCACCTCTTGCGACCTTTAACTATAGCTACTACACCACAACCTTCTCTAGGGTAGCACTCCTTGAAGTGCTGTTCGATCTCTTTATCTAAATTTATCACTGCCCGGAAATGCTCCAAAGGGTAAAGTCTTTACTGTATCTAAGTCATTAGATGGGTTTCTGTTACTTCCAGCACCTGAAACAGGCATAAACTGAAATCTACACTTACAGGAATCAAGTATTTTACCACAACTATCTCCCCTTATCCAGTATTTGGAGGTTGTTGTGGGAGCCTCATTAGTGTGAGATCTAACACATCTCCATATAGTATTAGTGTACTCTACATAGTCACTCTGAGGAGGAGTAGTACTATTATTAGTATATCCAGTAGCTCCGCTCCAGACTGTGTAGGCTCTACACTCTCTCCAATCTAGATCTGTACTAGAGGGAGCTGTAGAGGTAGCGTTTATACATTGCCAGTACCTGCCTGCGTACGAGTTATACTCATCTACTACTGCAGAAACACTAAATGCGCTAAAGTCTCCCACTGGTATAATAGGCTCATCGTCTATTGAGAAATAAGCCTTATGGGTATCGGAGCCCACTGATACGGTACTGGCGCCAGACCAAATACACCCGCCTTTGCCGCTGAAGGCACCTTGGTACATCCAGCTGCAATATTTTCCTGTAACAGTCCTGTTTGGTATCTTGGCCCTTTCTAGATCATATGCTGAGGCTAGCTCAAAAGATACGAATATGTTATTAGCCGAAGCAATCCTGTCTATTATAAAACGTTCTCTAGGGAATTCTACAGGAGGATTTGCATCTCCTGATTCTCCGTATAAATACTTAAATAATGTTTGCCTACGAGTTACTGTTTTACCAACTAGATCATCGTTAGTATCAATTCCTTCCCCAGATAGTGCATCTCTAAATACAGATAGTACATTAGCTACCGTTAAAGTGGGTCGAGCCGACGCTCCGTCTGATCCGGCCTCTATGCCGGATATTTCAATAGGAAGGGCTACATACGTGTTAATAGTAGTAGGCGTAGTATAGTCCCTAAACTCTATATTCGCTAAGGCTCCGTCTGTTCCAGGATGGAAGAATAAAGTACTTGAGCCCAGAGAGATCTCGTAGAGATCTATTAAAGCCTCTCCTGGGTCTTGTAATTGTGTTAACTCTATTAATTCGCTCATTATGCCTCGTAAACTCTTCTAAATGTTGCATTTGCTGAATAAAACTGGTCATACTGAAAACTTTGGCTGTAGGAATCACACACTACTTTTATAGCCGTCTCTCCTCCCCCATTAGAATCAGGGATAGTAAACGTAAAAGGAGTAACGCCATTTAACGAGTCAAAATACTGAATAATATCATCAATTTCATCATTGGTTCTATTATTGAAAGATACTTGAAACGTTTGTGCGATATTGTTTATACCGTCTACTAGCCTCTGCTCATACCCATCCCCAAAACTTGCGCTAAGAATTCTAGGTACTGTGGTTCTGTTCATGCCCTTGTCAGGACAAACTTGTCTGCTGCCATACGGCGCTGTTGTTAAAAACCCTACGGCCATTATGATGCTCCATATGGGCTAAGTATTCCACCTGCCCTCTTCTGATTTTGTAGCTCTCTCTGCACTGCACCCGCTATAGCTTTGCCCAGCTGGTCCATATCACCTCCACCACCATTTGAAGAGCTTGAGCCGCTTGCATCGATATTAATATTTATCTGGTTTCCTGAGCCTTTAAGGTCTACAGGCACAGCTCCATTAGCTAGAGGTATAACTGCCTCTTTACCGTGTGTCATAGTCAGAGAGCCTGTCTTAGCGCTGTCTACTATTCCGCCTCCTGCAAATCCAGGAATTGCACCAAGTACAAAAGGTAGTGCACTTTTTAGCATTCCAAAGAAGCCTCCAGAGCGTGTGGACCCAACTCCACTTACTACAGGGGCTCCCCCTGGAAGTGCGGCCGAAGTAAAGGTTTGCATAGATTTACCTAATATTGCGGCGGAGATGCTAGAAGCTACTACTCCGCCGGCAGTTATCATAGAATTAGCAATTATAGAGCCTGTTGCATGCGCAGTGGCTAACGCATCTTTCTTCATTATTATATTAGTTATCTGTTTGGCTAAGGTATCTGCGGTGGACTCTAGAACGCTAACTGCTATAGTCCTCATTGCGTCTTTCAAGCTGCCTTCGTTATTCTTTATTAAGTCTCCGATTCCTTTAGACAGGCCACTTTCAAGAGCTTGCTTAGCACCGTCTGCTACTTGATAGTATGTTGAAGCTTTACGTTCTAGTGCCGCTGTTTGTGCATTAATTAGTTCAAGCTCTTCTCTCTGTCTCATGATAGCCGCAGCTTTAGCTGTTGTATCCATTTTTGACTCTTCTATGTTTTTAATTCTTTCTTCAGCAAATACCCTTCTATCTAACAGAGACTGCTCTTCTCGCTTCATAGCTAGAAGAGCTTGCTGTCCTGAGGTAGTACCTGTTCCATCTACTACAGCTTGAAGTTTAAGCTTTGCCGCGTTTCTAATACGCTGTTCATTCAGTAAATTCATTTTTGATAATAGAGTTATTTCTGCCACTATAGCTGTTTGTCGGGCCTTAGCTGCTTCTCTACCCACATTATCTACGGTTATGTCTCTTAGTATTTTTGCCTTGCCAGTATATTCAGCAACTAAACCTATTACGGCTCTCATTTCTTTGGTCTCAGGCATGAAAGACGCCATTATAGTACCCACATCTTGAGTATTCTGCAGCT